>OCZS010000022.1_pt1 | contig 45215 bp, 48 predicted proteins | sample 1539071 | NCBI WGS metagenome assembly OCZS01 (sample SAMEA3113584, study PRJEB22503) | soil metagenome
CCCCTTTATAGACTGGTTAAGAGCCAGACGCTCTACCTGGCTGAGCTACGAACCCTCTTTTTTATTTCATTTTCAAGAAAATAAATTCTTTTTCATTGATTTGAAAGAAACTAAAAGTTAGAATGCATTATACTAAATCGATCACTTGTCTGGCCAAAGATGCCACATATGCTACATTTTAAAAAAATCTTTCAATGGTTCATCAGAATGTTTAGTGTTACATTGATATTTTAACCAACATATCACACTGTTAACAGCAGTATTAGGGTAAAATCGTGGAAGAACGTTTTGTAAAATTTGAAAAGCCGTTCTTATTCTTATGCCATCTTTATTGTTAACTTCGGTTCCTTTTTGTCTTTAGGAACAAATTCATACTTTTGATACAACCAGTTATTATAACATATATCACTAGCAAATCCCTGTGTAAAATTATGATTTTGAGGAGTATTTGGGTAGTGATTCATTTCATTCATTTGGTTGTCGGAAATTCTAAAAGGCTCGTTCTTAATAGGGTATATAAATGAATACATAGACCGATCATTTTTTCGTTTAGTAATATCATTTTCACCATAGTCAGAGATATTGTGAATATCCTTCAAATGCCTATCTAGATTCCATTGTCTGGTAAATCGCTTTTTACATACGGTACAGATTTTCTTTTCCATAATACAGTTATTATCGTTCTTTAGGACTTAAAGAAGAAAATCACTTGTTTAGAGTATCTAGAGTCACTCAAAGTAACTCTTTAAAATAATAACAAGATCAGTAAAGTTTTAGAAATTATTTTAAATTAAATAATAAAAGTTGCATCTACAACAGCAGAACACAAAAGGATTAAAATTGAAGTTTTATTTATTTTGTCAAGAAGCAGAGGGCGCAGTGGGTTCTTCTTTTTGGTTCTGAAACATTCTGAGGATAGTATCGGAAACTGAACAGTTTAATCTTTCTTTTTCTTTCAATATCTGTCTATATGCATCTAAGGTTATATATACAGGAATAGAACCAGTTCCTTCCAGTAAAGCTTTAACTCTATAAAGTCCATTTTCAATTCCTCTTTCAGCAATTTTCTTTAGCTTTACCTTGTCAATAAAACTCCCTAAGGGTCCCATTGGCATATCATAATCAACAGTAATCCCCGTCTTTGTTAATTTTTCATTTATTTCTTCAAATACTACTTCTATCTGCCATTTTTTGAAAGGTCCTTCAATCATCTTTGCTACAATTTTTCTATGAGGAATATAATCAATAGTTTCACAATCCCATTCTAATCTTTTTCCATCGAAATCTCCACTTATTCGAAAAATAGTCCCTACACCAAAACCATTTTTCACCTCAATTGGAATAATATTAAGACCCATATTTTCTGGAAATTGATCAGCCATATGTTCAGGTCTTGCAAAATAAGTAAAAACTTCGCTAACAGGAGAGTTAATTGTCATAGACTTACTGATGGTAGTCATTATCCTATCTTATGGTGATATTTAGTAAAGTGAATTTAAAGGTTTCTTAAACTAATCAATAAATTGAAAAACAGAATGGGACTAATACCACAGAATTAATACAGACTTTTACATTAAAAAATGAAAAAATATTTTTTTTACCATCATTTAGTTTAGGCGAGGGGATTCGAGTTCACTATTTCATCCAAACACTTGATAATATCAGCTTTAGTGACCTCTCGTGGATTGTTATCTAAATGGCCTCTGTCAGGCATAATTACGTCTGCTGCTTCCTCTAATGGTTGTTTCAATTTCAGAGGTTCAAACTTCAATTTCTGACAAATCTTCTTAAACCTTTCATAAAAAATGGATTCGTTGAATTTATGTGCTACAGTAGTACAAGATGATAATGAGTAGCCATGAGGAACACCCTCATTAGAAAATACATAAGAAAGAGCATGGCCGAGTGTGGTAGAGGAATTTCCAAAACCGATTCCCGACAACATGGCACCATACGGCAGCAAATCAGGTTTATCGTTTATTATAGCATCTTCCAAAATTTCAAAAGCTTCCTTGCAAAATAATTTAGTAAACGGATTACTAAGTTTACTGTCATAACCCTCTGATGCTTGAGCCGCTGCATCACATGCAGAATTTCTCATGATGTTAAATGGTGTACCTGGTAGAAAATATGGATCAACAATAGCTGCATCAGCCAAAAAAGCTTCGTCTTGTAACAATTTTTTCTTGTGCTCAAAACTAATTACAGCATAGGTTGTCATTTCTGCTCCCGTTCCAAAGGTTGTTGGAATAAGTATCTTAGGGATACCAGTCAATTTGCTTAAATATTTACATAAATCCATTGAACTCCCTCCACCCAGGCCTATATATGCAGAAATTTCTCTGCCTTCATACTCCTTTTTAATTTGTTCCACTGTTTCGATAGCAGGATCAGGAGTTGCTTTATCATAAAGTTCATAATCTGTTATTCCCATATAATCAATCCATTTGTTATAGATATCTGGCGTTGTTGTAGTAATTATTAAAGATTCTTTTGGATACTCAAATTCTTTTGCAGCATTTTTTCCAAAAGCTATCTTCTTAGGCATCAATACTTTCCACATAATACTCAAAAAGAAGAGATAAATTATTAAATTTAAATTTATATATTATCAGAAATTAAAAACCTAGAGATATTAGGATAAAAGCAACTTATACCATTAACAATCTTCTTATTCAATAATTATCTATATATCTATCTTTACGAGTAGTTTGGAATATTATTATTAACTAGGCCAATTGCTTCCTGATATAAAATTAAAAGGGACGACTTTATTCCATCTATTTAACTATAAATTTTCATACATAATAAATTAATTTTTTAATTCATATATTCGAACAAAGATATTCTTAAGTTTAATTCTAGGTATAACCATCATGTGGGATTTTTTCAGATTCAAAAACAATGAAAAGGACAATAATAAAAACAATAGTAGAAATGGTGAAGAAGAAAAAGATGATGATGATGATTTCTACTATCATTCTTTAGAGTTCTATAATGAAAATCAAAAGAATATTTTTTCGATTGCCGATTTCCCTGAAAAAATAACAGAAATAAATAGTGCATATCCATATTTAAAAGAAAAAGAGGAAATAATATTACAGCAGATTATAGAGTCATTAAAAAAAGGAAGGCAAAAAGATTCTAAAAAATTTTTTAATGAATTAAGTAAAGTTAGAAGAGACTTGAATATCTTAGAGACATCAAAAAAAGTTATCGAACAAACTTCAATTAAGCTATCATTAATTCATGATATTAGTGACACATTGGAGGTTTTAGCACCTATAATAAAACAAGAAAAATTAGTGGTATCAGACGAAAAGAGTTGTAAAGACGATAAAACTGAAAACACAGAAAAAGAAGGAATGACTACCTTCATACAAACAATGATACAAAATATTCTAAAAGATAGTTATAAAGAGATTGATATTCAGTCGATAGATGAAATTGATAAAGTATTTAAAAAAAATCATAACTCATAAGGAGAATAAATAATAATAATAAAAGCTAAAGAAAAATAACAAAGACTCAAGACAAGAATCACTATAATATTAGAATATGTATGTATACATATTGTAATCATAAGATTCTTAATTTTAAATCTAGTAATGTATAGATTTAGTTTCTCCTTAAAATATCAGTTGAAATAAAATTTAAAAGGGAATATAATTATGGAAGTCTGGAAAGATATATTAATTATTAAAGTTGAATAGCCTTCTGCATTGATAAATTGCTAATTCTGTTATTAAATATAAATACAGTTTGTAAAAGTTACCGAGAAAGAGTAATAACATTACATTATAAGCACAAGAAAATTATTATTGAAAACATGATGGTTAGTTTTTATTTATTCTTCTTTACAAACACTTACTATCTTTTTATACTAAATATAACATTTACATATTAACAATTAAACACTCCTAGCATTAGCATAATGATCTAACAACCTCATTTCCAATGTTATTAGAGAATGTTATGTAGTCAATTTAATTAACTCAATGTATCATAAATAATTGACTAATTTATGTTGATCCCCTTTGTTTCTACTGGAAAAATATTCTAATATTATTTTACAATCTATTTTTCTCCTCATTATATTAAATATTCTTAATATTGAATTGTGTAATAACGGCTCAATCAATTCTTTAACAATATTATATTATTGCAGAGAAATTAAACAAAATCTGAGAAAATGTTATTGAAAATGATAGATTTTCATTAGAGGTAAAATCATCTGATGGATAACTTTTATAAATTTAAAGGCCATTCTTTCCTAGAATTTAGTATTTGCTGACATTTCGACTATCATCTGGAATTATATGAAATTACTGTTACTGCTATTCTAGCTATTCACTATTTGTCATTCTTTCGTAACTCTGGATTATAACATATGATGATTTATTCTATTATATAGTTGTGAATAGTTCACATAATTGAAAACTACTTTTTTGAAAATTGTTATTGTTATACAACTTCTTTCTCTCACAACTCATTATATCGTAGTATTAACTCTATTAATTACTCTCTCTATTACTTAATACACCTCTTTTATTCAAATGTTTACAACAATACCTACCTACAATTCAATATTCTTTATTTGCCTATTAACACAATAATATTCAACCGTCATGGCTTAATTATTACTTTAATTTATAATTGAGAAATTCACTTGTTGCCAGCTTTAACAATTAATTCATATCAAATTATTAAATACTATTACAACAACTATAATTATCGAAAAGGAAAAATAAGCCTGAAAAATGCTCCATTCTTGTCATAGTCTTATCCCTCATTTTCTCCAAAGGCTATGACTTTTTATTTTCTACCTAATGTATTAGGGAGTAGTTTGATAAATTACAATTGAAGATTTTATTGGAAGAGTAAAGTTATAAAAAGACTCGGGAATTGACATTGACATATTCTTTCTGAAACCTAATCTAATTTTTACTAATTTACTATAGCAAAATGATACTGTAGCAATAATAATAAATTGGAGTATTATTTAAAGATATGAATATATGTTTTTAATTGATCGATCATTTTTAATATGAGAACGTTTATTGCTATAGACTGTAACAATAAAGAAAAAATCTGGAACATACAGCAAATGATACTGAATTCTATCCCTACTCTAAAGGGGATCATGAAGACTATAGACCCACAAAACCTCCATTTTACACTATTTTTCTTTGGTGAAGTGGATGATAACAAAGTAGAGAAAATTAAAAATAAAATGAATGAGATAACATTCCAACGTTTTGAAATAATCTATAAGAAAATAGGCGTATTCCCCTCATATAAGTTTCCAAAAGTTATCTGGATTGGTTTAGATGATAATAGCACAAAGAAATTGATTTCACTCTTTGAATTAGTGAAATTCAAAATGGAACAAATAGGATTTAAACCTGACAAACATTTTAAACCTCATCTGACATTATTTCGTGTGAAAAAACCTATAACAAACATTAAAGATTATTTAACTAAATATACTGATTTTATGGCAGGTGCTGATATAATTGACAAAATTCATATCAAAAAAAGTGAACTTTTTCCTTCTGGTCCAGTGTACTCTAATATTTCAACGGTCTTTGCAAAATAAGTAACGTATAAAATGAAGAATAATAATAGTAAAATTAAGTCTGATGCTAAGGATCTGAAGATTGACACAATAACTGATAAAGTTTTAAACACAATTAAGCCTTCATTAAAAGATTTCCAGAAATTAAAATCAATAGAAAATAAAATAAAAGATGAGATTTATAGTTACAAAATACCACAAATAGTGGATATCAAAACTGGTGGTTCTTTTGCAAAAGATACAAATCTTAAAAAAGATATGGATATCGATATTTTTATTTTAATTGATAAAAATACAACTGAGTCAGATTTTGAAAAGATAGCACTAGATGTGGGTTTCAAATGTTTAAAGAACTATCATCCTATTACTCGCTATTCTGAACATCCTTATGTAGAAGGGTATGTCTTTCTCAACAATAACAAAGAATATGTAAGATTAAATGTAGTACCCTGTTACAAAGTAGAACAAGGTCAATGGAAAAGCTCTGCTGATAGGTCACAATACCATACAGAATATATGAAGAAGATGCTTACACCTGAACAAAAAAATCAAATTAGAATATTAAAAGCCTTTTTAAAAGGAACTGGAATTTACGGAGCAGAACTATCAATTGCTGGATTTAGTGGTTATGTAACTGAAGTGTTGGTACTAAAGTATGGAGATTTTAAAAGTGTTATCAAAAACATTGCAATGATAAAAAAGAAAGGTCAAGTAATTGCTATAGATAATATACCCAATAACAATATTTCTGAAAAATTTCAAAGTTCAATAATAATAATTGATCCTGTCGATTCAAATCGTAACCTAGGAACGGCAATCTCTTCTGAAAGTCTATCAAGATTTATTTTTGGTGCAAGAACATTTTTAAAAAATCCCTCAAGTAATTTTTTTAGTATTAGTAATAGCAAGAAAGATGGGATAAAGTATGATAAGAATCTGGAAAAGGTCTCCGAACTATTACAATATATACTAGTATTAGAATTTAAATATAAAATTCGAAGTTCTGATATAATTTGGGGTCAGTTAAAAAAATTAACCTTGTCTCTTGCACGACACTTAAATGATAAAGAATTTGAAACAATAAAAAGTGAATGCTATATTTATAATCCTAATTCTGCCAAAGTATTATTTTTATTAAAATTTATTAAACTTTCACCTTTTCTTAAAAAAACAGGTCCAATTATATTTATGGAAAAAGAGGTGTTTCAATTTGTAGAAAAGAATAAAAAAAAATCATATATTATATGGATAGGAGAAGATATGAGACTTTTGTGTCTAAAAAAAAGGGATAGTACTAATGCAATCAAATTTTTGGAACAATCTCTTAGATTAGAGAAAGATAATTTGGGAATTCCCAAAGGATTGCTCAATGATTTAGACAAGGGATTTAAAATATATAACCTAAACAAAAACAAACTAAAAAATATCCATAACCGTAGAATTATTCACGATTTTCTATTTAAAGATATGAGTTTATTTGAAAGTGCCAATTAACTCACCAATAATTTCAAAGTTAATTTCATATCCAAAAATAGACATATATGAATATCATAAAAGAATGATTGATTTAGACAAAATAGGAGTTCAAGACGCCATATTAGAAGGACCCACTAAATTATCTGAATTAAATATTTTGGGAAAAGGACATTCCGGTATCGTGTTGAAAGTAACTGCATGTTCTAAGAAAACCATGGCATTAAAAATTAGAAGAGTAGATTCTCGTCGAAAGGATTCTTTGACTGAGGTCTATAATCAAAAATTCGCTAACTTGGAAGGAATAGGTCCGCAAATTATTGATAATACAAATGATTTGATACTAATGGAATTAATAACTGGAAAACGGATTTATGATTGGCTTCAAGACCCAACTACTTTTCATCTGGTAACCAGCACAAATATTATAAATATAGTTACAGAGATATTAGAACAATGTTATAGGCTAGATGTTCTCCATTTAGATCATGGAGAATTAACTAGGATTGATAATCATGTAATGGTTTCTGAGAATAATCAAATATCAATAATAGATTTTGAGAGCGCATCTACTACAAGAAAGCCATGCAATGTTACATCTGCTAGTCAAGCTTTACTTTTGAGTGGGGGTTCAATTTCAAAAAAAATTTGTAAATTTATTGAAATAAAAGATCCTGAATTTTTATTGAATTGTTTAAAAAAATATAAGAAAAGAAAAAATAGACAAAATTTTGAGGATATCCTCTCTTTAGTAAATGGAAATAGATAGATCCAAAACCATATTGTATAATTACCTAAATAGAAAGTAGTATATATTCGAAATTTTCTTATTACAGGATATGTTTTATGTTAATCAAAATGACTGAAAAAAGTGGTTCTATAGAATCTTCTAACGATACTATCCCCTTCCCGACATTAACAATTTTATACTTGCCTGGAGAAGCCTCAGAAGTTGTAGAAGAAGTTAGCCAAAAGTATTATAACATGACTTCAGAAGACTGTGTGGGATATTTCCATGATGGAGTAAAACGGGAATATAAAAAGATTACAATCTGGAGCCAGGGAATTGATAGTTTATGGTTTAATGCTATAATAGCTAGAATAAAAGAAGTTGCCAAGGTAGACCAAGTACCTATTGTATCTGGTGGAATAATGTATTCTATATAACCGGTTAAAAAAAATATTTTTAATTATTATTATATTTACCTATAAATTAAATTATTTCGCTATCCAATAACATAATAAAATTATATATCTGAAGAAATTAGAAAGACTAAGGTGGAGAATTTAACAACAACAACAGTATTCAAAATTAAACAGCTTGTAGATAATGGTTCAAACATTACTCTTTCTTTAAGTGAAGATGTAGAATTAGAAACAGTATCGCAACAACAAATGATATTGGAAGCAGTGGATAGAACCGTAACAGATGAGGAAGTAAAACAACAAATCAAACCTTTGCTGGAAGCAATTTTAAGATCCCAACCTCAAACTGTTATCAAAACATATCCTAAAACTATCATTCAAATTACTATGCCCAAGAGAAGATATGAAATGATGGGAAGTCCTCAAGTTGGGGAGACTCTGCAGGTAGACATTAAGAAATAATGGTAGTAAGTAACTTATTTGAGGAAATGATGTTATCATATTTGTATATAATCCCTTTTAATCTTAATTTCAGAGGTAATTGTTATCCAAACAGAAGGTTATCTATTTTTAATATCAAAAAAATCATATTATATATTCATTCTAATTTTAGCTTCGGTGCAAGTCAAAAAATTTGATATTATCATAATAGGTGGAGGTATCTTAGGAGTATCTCTAGGATATTTTTTAACTTTAAATTCTGATGCAAATATTGTAATACTAGAACGTGAAAAAAATGTTTCCAGTCACACTAGTTCTAGAAATACAGGTAAAGTACATGCACCATTCTTGTATGATCCGATAAAAAAAAAGATTTTTGCGAAAATATCTTTTTTAGGTTATAATATGTGGGAGACATATTCTAATAGAAAAAGAATCGCCTTTAAACAAGATGGAGTTTTAGAAATAGCGAAAGAAGAAAAAGATATCAAAGTTTTAAAAAAATATTTTGAATGGGGGATAAAAAATGGATTAGAAGAAAAGGAGATACATTTTTTAAATGACCAAGAAACAAAAACGATTGAACCAAATGTCATATGTCATGGATCAATATTTTGTAAAAGAGATGCAAGCGTTGACTATGGTTTACTAACGACTACTTTAAAAAATGACTATCTCTTGGCTGGAGGAAAGTTACTTAATTTGCATAGAGTCACAGGGATTAAAAATAAAAATGATAATTGTGTAATTGAAATAGTTACAAAGAATAGAGAAAGAAAAATCATCAATTCAAAATATGTTATTAATACAGCAGGTGGACATTCACTTGATATTGCACATCAATTAGAAATTGGATTAGAGTTATTTGATTTACATTTCAGAGGTGAATATTGGAGGGCTCCACAAGAATATGAAAAACTCACATCTCATAGTATTTATTCAATTCCAAAACGACAGAATTTTCCATTTTTAGATCCGCACTGGATCATAAAAGCAGATGGACACTGTGAAATCGGGCCCAACGCGGTCCCTGTATTTGGGCCTTATTCGTATAATTTAATTGATAATTTTAAAAACTTTCTTCCTAAAACAAAAGAAATTTTGTTTAAAAAGGGATTGTGGTCTCTTTTTTACAATCGAGAATTCTTATCATTGTTAACTAGTGAAATTGCTGGCTCCTTGTCAAAAAGTATTATGATTCAAAGAGTAAAAAAATTCTTACCAGCTTTAGATACAAAAAAATTTACTACAAGAGGTACCGCTGGAATTAGGTCTTTACTGATCGATGGTAAAGGTAACTTCATTCCTGATACACTATTGTTAAAGAATTCAATATCATTACACATTTTAAACTACAATTCGCCAGGAGCAACGGGGGCATTACCTCTTTCAGCTATGATCGTGCAAGAATTAATAAATGACAAACTTCTAAATAAAGTAACTAAAGCTAATCAGTTATGGAATATTGAAGATATTTATTCTAAAATCAAATTTTGATAGAGTCTTATAGTAACAATTAAAAAATTATAATTATTTCCCTATAATTCAAAGGATAAAAGTTAATCATCAATATCAATATATTATCTTTGGTATTTATTCTAGTTCAGATACTCAATTAAAAAAAAACAGAAAAGGGGTTGTGGTCTAGTTTGGTAGGATACCAGCCTCGGGCGCTGGGGATCGTCGGTTCAAATCCGGCCAACCCCATTCAAAGTTCAAGTATATTTTAACCATAAAGTATATCATTTTAGAGTCCAAAACATAATGTAGATATATTATGTTATACTATATTCTATTCTCCAATCAAAACTAATTGCCTTAATATATCCCCTCCAAAGCATTCAGATTCTTGACTATCGTTAATACTATTGCATTAAATTTTCAAAAGTTACAGTTGATATAACGATTTATGAAATCGTTACAGTATTTTTTGACTACTTTCATTTTTAATAAAAAGAGAGAATGATTTACAAAAATGGCATGATTTACTATTAATTATAATAATATTCATTCAATTACAGATAATTTATTCTCGACGATCCTATCATACCAGGAGGGGCATATAGATTTGAAACAAATCCAAAAATAACAAAAATAACAATAAGTGGACATAGCATTTGTGCAACAATGAGGAGGTTATCTAAGACCGTTTTTAATAATATCGGGATTTCACATTACAAACCATTTGCACATAACAAATTGGCGAAATACTGCTGGCATATTCTATAAAATCTTACAAATAGACTTTTTATTTCTTAAACGTCTTAATATTATACTCATTGATTGTGAACCTCCTTTTGCTTCCAAACGGTTTGAAGGCTCTACCAGCCCCATGATAAAATTTGGAAAAAAATTCAACATAAATCAGCCTTGCTCCCTGTATTCCAGGTTCAAAAACTCCAATGATAATATTAAAAGTGTGACCTATCAAAAAGATCATAATTCCTAATATACTGAAAGCTATTGAATTATCTAAAGATTTTAGGAAGATAAAATCAATAACATGGGCAAGTATAACTGATGCAAGCAATATTCCTACAATCCTAGTATAAGAAAGTATGTGACTAATTATTGAAGGCAATTCCATAAGTGCTCTCACACCCTCACCATAAAGCATCATTCCTACACCTCCAAAGAGTAATGCAAAATAACCAACTCCTTGAATATTCTGCAATGGGTTTATATTTACATGATTTATCATTGCTAAACCAACCAGCGCAATTCCCCAGCCAAACAATAACCAGCCAACTTTGCTAATTATATGTTTAATCTGACGCTCCCGCATACTGTTGAGTATTCCAAGTATTAGGCCAAATGAAACCATACCCAATCCAACGTATCCACTAAATAGCAACAGTTTACGTAGACCAAATGTACTAATAGGATCCAATAATGCACCATCAGCTGGCAAGTTTAACCCAAAATTATTCAAATAGGAAAAGAGATATGCATTTAGCTGGAATCCGAAATATAGGTCAAAGCAAAATCCCAATATAATAGCAATAATACATCCGGGAATCATAGCTTTAGCTAACTTTACCATCTGAGAAGGACGTAAAATTGTTTTAGCGAAATTACGTAAAAATTTTGGCATAATAGTCAAATTACGTTTTCTATCCTGCACTCTTCGGATTACCCATAAAGAAACCAAGAGTATCACTAAGCCATATCCCACATCACCTATCATTAAACCGTAAAATATAGGAAAAATTAAACCAAAAATCAATGTAGGGTCAAACTCGTTACCAGAGGGTAAAGAGTAGAATCTTACAAAAGATTCAAAAACTTTGAATCTTTTGGGATTTGCAAGAAGTGTAGGAGGATTGTCTTTAGTTTCTAATTCATAAAGGATGGTTCCCTTGCTATATCTTTCAAATGCTGTTTTTAGATTTTCGATCTTTGATCGTGGTATCCATCCTTCTAGTGCAAAGGCCTCATTGGTAACTCCCAAGTCTTCAATTACTTCGAGCTTTTGGTTTTCTATTTCCAACTCTTCCTCTGCTCCTTTCAAAAAAGAATAATTTGACTTTGAAATTTCAGTCAATTGATTATTTATTAGTTTTAATTTAGCATTTAGATCAGCGTGAAGGTTTTTTTGAAGGACGTTAATATATACTGGTTTTCCTTCTAGCTTTGGCACTGTTTCTAAGTGTACACCATATCGACTGACTGCCGTAGCAAGAATATTGGAAGGGAAATTTGGAGGAAGAACAAGCACAAAATATAGGAGGTTATCTTTGGCCTGAGAATATAGGATAATAGGTCCCTCATTTGATTCCAATGTTTTTTTAAACTCGGGAAACTTTTCTAAATTAACTCGACCAAAATAAGAGCGAGCAAAGGATAAATGCAAAAGTTTGAAATCCTCTGGAAAGAATGAAAATTCTTCTAGAAGCTTTAGATTGTTCTCTGTCTCTTTAATTTGTGTTAATATTGCTTCTTTTTGTCGTTCCAGGGAAGCAATATTTTTATCAATATCCATCGACTTGAGTGTTTGAATAAGTTCTCTAATTGAAGAAAATTTAGATTTTTCTGATACTGATGAAGGGGGAAGAGAATTAAGTAGTCCTCTAATTCGCAATAACTGATCGGAAATGTGTCTATGTAAATCACTTTCTTGTTCCTTCATTAAAAATGAATCTGCTTCTTTTGAAAGAGGTTCTAACTGAATGACATTCATTTCATGTATAATAGATATAATTTGAGGTCTGTATTTTTTTAGTCCAATAACTGCTATTTTAGCCATTGCGGCCGGTTTTAGTATTGTACTCATCCTAATGTCGCTTCCATTACATTCCAGAAAGAAAAATCTCTATTATTTTTTTTATTGTCTGTTGATCTAGTTGGATGGATATAGTTTGGGACTTTTTCTCTGCTTCTCCCATAATCTTATCAGCTTCTTTGGAAGCATTAAAACGACCCTCTTCAATACTTTTTTCTACCAATGTTTCTCCCTGAAGTTTAGATGCAGCAATTGAATTTTCCAGATCCTTCTGCAAACTATTAATTTTATCTTCAATTAATTTTCTATGTGTTTCAATTTCTAGCTGGACTTTATCCTCAACTTCTTTGATTCGTTTCAGAGAATGGAGATACTCTTCTTGCGTATCTGACATATATTAAATCATCCTAGAAAATATTTTCCTATAAATGAAATTGAAATTATTGTAGCAAGTATGTTTCCAATCTTGAATGCTCTAGATATTAAATAAAATTTTTTTTGCTGCGCATTTACAAAATCTCTTTTATTATTATTATTATTATTATACATTAATCTCTACTTCGGCCTCCTTCGTAATTTCATGTTCCCTTTCCCCCATCTTTCTCTTTACGGTTTTTAGCATTATGAAAGTATCACGTTCCATTTCATCAAGTCGAAATGTAATAAATTTCAATGCAGACACCAATTTAGGAATAAAGACATTTTCTATTGCATTAGATTTACGCTTTGTTCTCTCAATCTCATATAGAAGTTTTCTTAATGTTGTCTCTTTCTCTGCAATCTCTAATACAGTATTATGAATCTTCTGGAAAATTCTCATAGACTCATTTATAGAGGTAGGAAGCTCTAGTATATGCTCTGCAAGTAATTCCCTTTGACCTCCTACGATCTTTGGAATATGTACTCCCATAATACTCTTTGACATTACCTGCAAATTTGCCATTTGGGACATTTTCATTGCTTCATTCTCTAGTCGCATGGAACCAGCTAGCATTTCAGCCATTCTAATAGTTTCGTACCCCTTCAACAATTCAGATTGTAAAGTTCCTCTGAGAGCCGCAGCTGTCTTGCTGGTATTAAAAAATTCAAGAATTAAGGCTTGACGTTTTAGCTTTAAAAGCTTTAGACCTTTTCTTGCAATAACAATCCTACGCTTTGTACGAATATACTCAAGGCGAGTTGGTCGAATATTGGTTGCTAATGCCATATTTTCTATCTATTCACGCTCCTCCTTCCGCTTCTTTATCAACTCGTTTTCTATACTTTGTTATAAATTCTGACTTTATACGCTTCATTTCTGATTCGGGCAGATTGCTTAACAGTTCCCACCCTATATCTAGAGTATGTTCTATTGATCTATTTTCATCGATTCCTTGATTAACGAATTTACGTTCAAAATTATTGGCTATTTTAAGAAACTTTCTATCTGTTTCACTTAAAGCCTCCTCTCCTACAATTGCCGACAATGCTCTTGCGTCTTTACCCTGAGCATAAGTGGCATAGAGCTGATCAGCTAGGTTTCTATGATCTTCCCTAGTTCGACCATTTCCAATGCCTTGATTCATTAGACGAGAGAGACTTGTAAGTACATCAACAGGGGGTTGGATATTCAGTCTGTTTAATTCCCTGCTCAGCACGATTTGACCTTCTGTAATGTATCCTGTAAGATCTGGAATCGGATGAGTAATATCATCTGCAGGCATAGCAAGTATAGGAATTTGTGTAACAGAGCCTTTTCTTCCTTTTATCTTTCCGGCTCGCTCATAAATTGATGCTAAATCTGTATACATGTAACCTGGGTATCCCCGTCTTCCTGGTACCTCCTCACGCGCTGCTGAAATTTCTCTTAAAGCTTCACAATAATTGGTCATGTCAGTCAATATTACTAAAACATGCATCTCTCGTTGATAAGCGAGAAATTCAGCTGTTGTTAATGCTAGTCGAGGAGTTAGTATACGTTCCATAGAGGGATCGGATGATAAATTTAGAAAAAGGACACTTCTACCAAGGGCACCACTTTCTTCAAATTGTTTTATAAAAAAATTTGCTTCTTCACTGGTAATACCCATAGCAGCAAACACAACTGAAAAATTTTCAGAAGTTCCAAGAACTTTTGCTTGTCTAGCTATTTGAGTTGCAAGTAGATTATGGGGTAAGCCTGCCCCTGAAAATATTGGGAGTTTTTGGCCTCTTACTAGAGTATTCATTCCATCTATATTAGACATGCCTGTCTGGATAAATTCAGACGGTTCTTCTCTAGAATAAGGATTAATTCCAGCACCTACTAAATCGTACTTTTCTTTTGAAATAATTTTTGGTCCAGTATCTCTGGGCTTTCCTAATCCATCAAAAGTCCTTCCAAGCATCTCGTCAGATACAGAAATCATGGCAGTTTCACCAGAAAATTTTGTTGAGGTTCCTGATGTGCCTAGACCATATGTAGGACCAAAGACTTGAACAATGGCTAAACCCTTTCGCGTATCTAGTACTTGGCCTTGACGACGGTCTCCATTAGCCAGCTTGATCTCAACAATTTCCCCATATGCGGCATCATTGACTCCTTCTACAAATATCAGTGGGCCAGCTATTTTTGATAATGTTTTGAATGCAACATTCGACATTTTAAATCGTTATCTCCATTAGCAATTTGTCAAATTGTTGTTTCATATTTATCTTGATCTGATTGATCAGTTCGTCTATCTCTTCTTCTTTAGTCCACTTTATCATAGAAATCTGTTTTCTTACTTCCAATGATCCCACTTTTGAAGATGAAATGCCTTTTTTTATTGCTTCAGCTTCAAGTTTTCCAAACTCTAAGATAATTGAAAGCATCATATACTGTTTTTTAATAGAAGAGTAGGTATCCACCTCATCATAGGCACTTTGTTGCAAAAAGTCCTCTCGAATCGAACGAGCAGTATCTAAAATCCCCTTTTCTGGTTCTGGTAATGCATCATAACCTATTAATTGAACAATCTCTTGCAATTCTGACTCTCTTTGTAAGAGTTCTAGTGCTTCTTGCCTTCTCTTAATCCAATCAGAAGACACATTATTCTTGTACCAGTCATTCATATCATCTGCATATAGCGAATAACTAGTTAACCAATTGATAGATGGAAAATGTCTTCGTGATGCCAAATTTGCGTCAAGAGCCCAGAAGACCCGTGTTACCCTGAGGGTATTTTGCGAGACTGGTTCAGAAAAATCCCCTCCTGGAGGAGATACAGCGCCAACTAAAGTTAAGGAACCAACTCTTTCTTCAGGAGAAATTACAACTGCTTTTCCCCCTCTTTCATAAAATTCGGCCAACCTGCTGCCGAGATAAGCTGGATATCCTTCTTCTCCTGGCATTTCTTCTAATCTCCCCGAGATTTCTCTTAACGCTTCTGCCCATCTAGATGTACTATCTGCCATTAATGCTACATCATATCCCATATCTCGATAATATTCACCCATAGTAATACCTGTATAGATACTTGCTTCGCGTGCTGCTACTGGCATATTCGAAGTATTGGCAACAAGTATGGTTCGTTCCATAAGTGGGCGTTTCGATTTAGGATCTTCTAATTCAGGAAAAGTAGTAAGAATTTCTGTCATTTCATTTCCTCTTTCTCCACATCCAACGTATACGATTATGTTACTATCTGCCCACTTTGCTAGCTGTTGTTGCGTTACTGTCTTACCACTTCCAAATGGGCCTGGAATAGCTGCAGTACCACCTTTTGCAAGAGGAAAAAAAGTATCAAGAACACGTTGCCCTGTTAGCAAGGGAGATTCAGGTGGAAGTTTACTCAGTACGGGTCGTGGTTTTCTTACCATCCACCAGTTTGATAACCCAACATCAATAATAGTAGCACTATTTGTTTTTATTTGTGCAACATTTTCACTTACTGTAAAATTTCCTTCTGTAATTTCAGACAATTGACCATGAATACCATATGGGGCCACTATTTTGTGTCTAATCAAAGGAGTTTCTTGTACTTCGCCTATTATTTCACCTTGTGAAACTTCTTCCCCCTTTTTCTTAATTGGAACAAATTCCCATTTCTTGTGCTGATCTAATGCAGGAATAATTTTTCCTCTACTAATAAAGTCACCACTCTCTTGTCTTAAAATATCTAGTGGACGCTGTATACCATCATAAATAGATTTCAGTAATCCAGGGCCCAGTTGTATTGAAAGTGGCCTTCTGGTATTAACTATCTTCTCTCCTGGTCTAAGCCCTGTTGTGTCCTCATAAACCTGGATAGTAGCTTTGTTACCCTCCAGACGAATAATTTCTCCTAGCAGACCTAATTCTCCGATACGTACCACATCATACATTTGAGCTTGTTCAATATCAGTTGCTACAACAACTGGACCAGATATACGAGAAACAATGGCTGTTGACATATTCTATCTTATCTTACTCCAAAATCATCCTTTTTTAATATTTAATATTTATTCCGAGTACACGTCTAGCTAATGAGGATATTGATTCTTCCTGAATATCTCCCTTCAATAAAGGCATAAATAAAACTAATGGTTCTATAGATGCTTCAACTTTTTTCCTAAATATTGATGGGAGATAGTCCCTAATGAATTGGCTTGCAATAATCATCGAATATTTATGTGAAAAGAAAAGATTTTCCATTGTTTTAAAGGATTCATCTCCTCCATTAACTATGAACGTATCATCTACTCCTAAAAGTCGATAACCAATTACAAGTTCACGCTCTCCTATAACAGCTATTCTACCTTTTGATTCTGTATGTTGTTCTTTAGAGGACATTCTAATCTGTCTCCAAAACCAACATCGACATTATACGCTCTAATGAAAAATCATAACGCTTTCCATAAGCAATTCTCTTTATGTTATCCCATTCATATTCTGCAGTAATAATGAAATGAAAGATGGATCCTAGAGAAAGTGAAATATTTTTTAATCTTTTTAAATATGATTTACTTATGAATTTATCAAAAGCTACTTCAAAATCAATCAGACTATGAGTTTTAATATAAGTTTCTTTAAGGAGGTCAGCTAAATTGTAATGCTTTTGTACTTTTCCAATAAACTCTTCGATACTCTTTGATCCTAATATATCAAATAACTCGTCTCTAGAAATATTTCCTCCTTTTATAAGATGTTTATTAATTAATTCCCGATCTAAATCAGAATCTTTTCCCTTTAATAGGTTTAAAATATTCCTCTTGTCTATTTGAACTCTAAATAAATCCCTAATGACTCCTTCATCACCCTGAAAAAACCTTAATGACTCAATTAGTGTAGTGTAATAGTATGCTATCAGATCGGCCATCATCGGTCCAAGATCTCCTGTTTTTTGATAAGTATCAAGATGTTGCATCAATATGGGTCCATATCGATACTTTACTAGATGATTTACCACACCGTCTACTCCAGCCTGTGATAAAATAATTTTCATTTCATCATGGGATATATTTCCTGCGGAAATCCCGGCTGGAAAATTTCGGCTTGAAACGAGGAAAGGTTCCGTCTCAGTGATAGCACGACCTATTATCTTTGATGAAAGAATTAATTCAATATTATGAATATCCCATTTTAATAAATAAGCTCTGATTGCCTCTCTACCGCTAAAGGGAGTGGATTCAAGAGCAATTTTGTTGATTTCAACAATATGTCTGTTGAGGGCAACTTCCAAAAGCTCAGGAGGGGAATAAAGAGATGCAGCTCTTTCGATTTCTGGACCATACCACGTAGGCTCAAGGATACGTGTCATCTCTGCAACATCTTTAGCATGCACTAAATTTTGAAGAATAGTTGGAGAAATAAAATTTATGGAAAGGGATTTTAATCGGCCAAAGGAAGATGAATAGGATGAAGTAGCCATCTTACTTCATCAATCTCTCTAGAAGAAAATTCTGAATTTTATCTTCATGGGTTCTTAACAACTCTTCAAAAGTCAAATCAAGCTCCATTGTCCCCGTCTTGTTCTCGGCTAAAATTCCTCCAATAGTTTGAATTGATGAACCGGTGGTGATGTTCATTTCCTTTAAAATTATAGTGTCATCATTACTACAGTGTATTACGATATCCTGACTACCTAATTTCATCTTAGCATATTTAATCATTTTTTCTATGGTCATTTTATAATCTGGTTTTCTACTATAGCTTTTTAATTCCTCTCTTATGGTATTAATTGTAGAATCCATATTTGCATTAATTGCGTCAAAGAGGATTTTTTTTGCCTTTAGTTTGGCTGCCTCAACTATTCTAGCAGCTTCCTTTTGTGATTTTGCTTTAGCCTCGTCTGAATAATGTTGTTGCATTTCTTTGAGCGTACTTTCCTTTTTATGCTGAATGCGTGTTAATTTTTCGGCTAATGTAATATCAAGCAGGTTAATTTTCTTTGTTTTTCTTTCCTCGATCTCTTGGATGAATGTATCCAAGTTCATAATTAATTCATACTCCTACTCCACTATAATATACCAAGTAATAGGATGATGCCTAGTACAAAACCGATGATCCAAAGAGTTTCAGGTATGACAAAGAAGAAAAGTACCTGCCCAAATTTTTCAGGTTTCTCTGCTATTATTCCCATTCCTGCAGCACCGATACCTTGCTGTGCATTGCCAGTACCTATTAGACCTCCTGCTATTGCGATTGCTGCAGCTATTGCCAACAATGGCTTTGTTAGTCCCTCACTTGAAGAGGTTGAGGGTTCAGCAGCAAATGCTTGAGTAGATGATAATGTAAATCCAGCAAGGACCAATCCTGCAATTATTGCAATAAGAGACAATTTTGAACCATTATATCGTATCATTATTAGCTAAGGTTTATTATAAATAGACATTTATAAGAGTTTTCTTGGTAGTCAAACTCTTTTAATTTTAAGGAGACGCTAAAGCGCTTGATCTTTTGAATAATTTAAATATATTTGGCGTCCAATGTGTTGGTCTGTAAAACCTAATAAAGAATTAACTTAAATTTTATAAAATAAATAACGATTATAATATGTATCTAAAAAGTAGTTCTATGAAAATTTTTAATAGATACGCGCTGCTATAAAAAAAGTTTGTATTATAAATAATTCCAATCTAAGATTGCTAGTAAATTTTACAATTATAATTTGTTCCTTTCGGATATTTATTTCTCAATTTAAAGCTCTTTGTAATATTATTTTTTATTTTTGAAAATTTATAAAATATTTTTATTATTGGAGACGCTATATATTTATCATAAGAATAATAATATTTTATCAATACCAGTTTACAATATAATGTTCTTTTTTTATATAGTAAAAGTTCTTGATAGATAATGGTATGGACGAGTCGAGCTTAAGAAAAACAAAAATTTTCTTCGATAATGTAATGAAAATTAAAAAGATAAATTTTAGGAATTAATAACTAGAAAAAAAGAATAGAAATTCTTACAAAAAAATGACTGATAATTTATAAATAGTAAATTCTTTTTCGCAAATAATCGACTCAAATTGCTTCCTTTTTTTCTAAATCTTACAAATTAATATGATAGAACTCGAAATAAATTAGTTTAACTTATTATTTTTAAAAATTTAGATATATTTTAAATAGAAGTGTATAATATATATAATTATGAAGATAACCAAAAAGGTAACTCGAAATGGGCCAGATATTTATAGCTGGAGAGACATGGTAAAAGGTTCAGTTATTGTAATTGGTGCATTTACTATGTTTTATGTATTCATAATGTTTGTTACCGGCGGCTTTAAATAAATTACTTCTAAATTAAAGACTAATTTTTTTTATTGATGAGAGAATTTATAATAAAAAATCGGGTGTTATGCTCTTTTTCATTCTTTATCATAGTCAGCAGATATAATCACGACGGATGTCCCATCAATATGCATTTGAAAAATTATATTTTTAAATGATAGTCGAAAAAATTTTTATACAGAAGAATATCGAAGAAAGAAATATTAAATATTGAAAGATATTAGATGCTGTCAAGATGAATACTATAATGATTAAGTAACCGCTTATGCAATAATAATTTTTATTCTATCTATTTTGTGTCTTCAAAACTTCCTCGCGCATATCTTTTACTTGCTTTTCAAAGTTAATCAATTCTGCTGAATGATATCCAATCTCTAACTTTTTAGATAATAATCGGATAATTCTCCTTTCTATAATCCTTTTACCTCCATCAATTGCAAAGTGAAGAGCCTCGCTGAGTGCTTTGGGATCTTGGGATGTATTTTCTATTTCAAAAGAATATTTTTCTTCTATATAATCTTGCACAATCTTAGAAACATCTTCGCCTAAAATTAGCATTCCTTCTTTTACAGCACTAGAATAGGCTTTTTCGAAAAAAGTACTATTGGTTTCTCTTGACTGGTTTTTGTTATTAATTTTGTGTATCATAATATATGGCTCTCTTATTGTAATAATACATTATTTCTGTTTGATATGGTTTTTATCTCTGACATTCTTTTTATCATCAATACTTAAATTTTTCTTTACTTTTTTTTCTTCTCTTTTTTTTCTTTCCATTATTTCTCTATTTATTCTTTCAGTTTCATCTCTATCAAATTTCGATGATAGTTTTTTTCTTTTAGCTTGTTGGGGCTGTGCTGTTATTTCATCTTCAGTTTTTTGGGGTTCGTGATAAATTACTTGTTTAATATCTGATAATGTTCCTTCATAATCATTCATAGGACCTATAATTTTAACTCCATTCCCAGAAATAACAAATTCTAATATAGAATTGTCATGATACGATGACCTCATTTTTAAAAAAACTATACTTCTTTTCATTCTAAAATTCAATTCGATATATCTGAGAATAATGATATTATGAAAAAGTGATGAAACCTTTGCCATAGTAGGTAGGTTCTCCTCAGAGACGTGGATATTTTCATTTGTTAGAATTGCCGTTAAACGGTATTTTTTTATTAAACTTACAATTCTTTTGGTAATCATGTACATTTCATCTTTGTAGGCATGTTCAAATGATGATAAGCTATCTATTACGATACGCTTCGGTCTTGTCTTTACAATTTGTTGTTCTAATTCGTTTATAATTTCATCTGGGCTTTGATTCTCAATTAGTCTTGATAGTATAACTAGACCTTTTCCATTCAAATTATCTAAATTATATTTAGCTACTCCTGGAGATCTTTTTAATTCCTCGTATGTTTCTTCTAGTGAAAAATACAAGCCAGGTTCTCCATTCATAACTCCATGTATAACAAATTCCAATGCAAACGTTGTCTTTCCTACGCCAGAGTCTCCGATAATAGTGCTTATTGTCCCCTCTAGCAATCCACCTCCTATTCTTTCATCAAGCCCCTCAATTCCACTTGTAACTCTTGTAAAAGAAATATTATGATGCAATTCTATAGGTTGTTTGGGTAAAACTATCATTCCATGATCTTTTATGACAGCAATATGTGGTTCTCTATCGATCTTTGTAGTTCGCATTTTAATTACTTTTACTATAACTGGGCTAGCATTATTAATCCCATGTTCCAATTTTATTATTCCATCTGCTACAAATTCCTCGAAGCCTGAACCTATGCTAGCGGTTCCTATTGGAACTTCTCCTATCACCAAAGTTGTGACCCCTTGTGATCTAAGCATTTTACCTAAAACCACATGCAATGCAATTCTCGCCTCATTTAGATTTACAAAGGCTTGTAGTATGGCAGAAAATGAATCAATCACTATTCTTTGTGTATTGGTTTCCTTGATTGTAGCTAAAACTTCTTCTAATGCATCTTGAATGCCTTGTTGTGTCACTGCAGAAAAATCTAAAAAAGAAAACTTGTTTTGCTTTTGAAATTCTCTAAAATTCATGCCTAACCGATCGGTATTATTATAAAATGAATAATCAGCTTCAGAGAATGATACATAAAGTCCATTTTGATTTTTAGTTAATCCATCATAAAGAAAATGAGAAGTTAGTACTGTCTTGCCAGTACCCGGATTACCTGCAACTAGAACAGTAAAACCTTTGGGAATTCCGCCTTCTATTAGAGGATCAAGACCAGACACCCCAGTAGAAATCCGTTCTACTACCATAAAGAAGCTATATAAAAAGAATATTAAAAGTTATGTAATCATCTTTGAGATATCAAATATTCTTCTGTAACAAACAGTATAATAGAGAAAAGGTCTCTTTAAATAGAATACTTTAAGTCTTGAAAATATTTCCTTTTCCCTTCTAAATATAAAGATCTTAGAATTGAAAATAGTTTGTAAATACCATAGATTTCGCATGGACTACCCCTAAAGTAGCGAAATTAAATTTAGGACTACTTTTTTCATCAGGATTTATAATCTTGATTGATTCTTATTTTGATAAAGAACTTTTAGATTTAAATTATCCTTATCAAGTAACAGTAGTATGTCTGAAGAAGCACAACAACAGAATCAAGTTACACCACCACAACAAAACGATGTTCAAATACGAGATGCAATATATATTGGAAAAAAACCATTGATGGCATATGTTACCTCAACTTTAATTCAATTAGCAAATCAGCCCACAGTAACCATTAAAGCAAGAGGATTAAGTATTGGTAGAGCCGTCGATGTTTCGCAAATTATATTGAAACGAATGGAGAATGCAGGCTACACTATTGGTGATGTAAAGATCGGTTCAGAGACTGTACAATCAGAAGATGGAAGAACAAGAAACGTCTCTACAATCGAAATAATAATCAAAAGAAGCTAGTTAGTTAGTCATTTTTTGAAAACTAACATTAATTTTTGTTGTTATTGTTACTTTATTACCATTATTATAATATTACTTATATCATTAATCAAACCAAAATCCTGATTTAGTTATAGTTGGCTTATGGAAAAACTTGCTGCACTTTATTTAGCTCATCTTAATCCCTTTACAAAAGCTCATCAAGAGATAATATTCAGTCTGCAGAAAAATTATATTGTATATGTTTTTCCGGTTCGATTTTTAAAAAACGGAATAGAGATGAATACACGCAGCTTTCCATTTTCATATGAGATTAGAAAATTAATGATAGAATCTGTTTTTCCAAATGAAGAAAATGTTATTGTTTCACCTAATTATACATTTTTTGCTCCTTTTATCAAATATTTACCGCCAGTTTTTTCACCCTACTCCTGGAAAATTAGAAAATATGTTTTAAAATCAGTTAGAGAAAAAAAATTTATATCATATACCGGTGATCGAGTAGAACGGTATGCTCTAATGATCTATAGATTTAATCCAATTAAAGCCAAAAGACTACCTATTTCTGCTACTCAGGTTAAAGAAGATATTTATAGACAGGCTCAGAATAAAGGAGATTTTAAGAACTCACAATGGAAAGAGAAAATTCCAATTCCTGTAATTAAAATTATAGAAGATAATTGGAATGTAGTTGAAAAATTTGCAAATAAAAAAGATGAAACTTTAAAAGTAGTTGGAGTAAAATTCCCTAAAAAAGGATTTTTTTAATTAAGTATTATAGAAAAGTTTTATTAATTCTTAAAAATACGTTTCTTAAAATGAAGAACAAGGGAGCAGACTACATTTGGTTTGATGGCAAATTTATTGAATGGGAAAAAGCATTAATTCCGATAAATACACATGCATTACACTATGGAACTTCGATCTTTGAAGGAATTAGAGCATATAAATCAAATAACAATTTACATATTTTTAAACTAAAAGAGCACATGGAAAGACTATTTCGCTCCGCGTCAATATATTCTATTAAAATTAATCATACTATAGATGAATTGGTAGATAGTACAGTACAGCTATTAAGAAAAGTAAACATGAGAGAGTCTTGTTATATTAGACCACTTTCATTTGTAGGAGTTCACGGTATAGATCTAAATGTAACTTATGAATCTCCAACTCACACATTAATTTTAGTATTTCCTTTTGCAAGATACTTTAAGACAGAAGGAATTAGAGTAGGCGTTTCGTCATGGAGAAGAATTCATGACTCTTCTACACCTCCCATTGCTAAATCCGGAGGGAATTATCTCAATTCAATTTTGGCAACACAAGAATGTAAAAGAAATGGGTATGATGAAGCTATCATGCTTGATAAAAATGGAAATGTTAGTGAGGCTCCTGGCGAAAATATTTTTGTTATCAAGAATAAAACTATATTTACTCCGGATATGGCTTCCTCCATTTTAGAAGGAATTACAAGAGACACAGTAATTGAACTTGCCGAAGATCTTGGTTACACTATTATTCAAAGACCAATATCACGCTCAGAACTTTATGTTGCCGAAGAGATTTTTTTGACTGGTACTGCTGCTGAAATCATTGGTGTTATTAGTATTGATGGCAGAAATATTGGAAATGGGAAAGAAGGTCAAATAACTAATAAAATAAGAAATACATACAATGAAATAGTTACCTATAACAACAGTAATGAGAAATACAAAGGATGGACTACTGAGGTATGGTAGAAGATATTCCCTCTCCTTCTAAAATTGTAAGAGGCGGCAACGTAATAGAATTACCAAAAGAAAAAGATATGGATCACGAATCAAATCTACATCAAACTGGATCGAAGAATGGTAATGTTGTAAAAATTGGTATTATAGGTGTTGGTGGGTGGGGAAAAAATCATTCAAGGGTTCTTCATGATTTTGGTGTATTAACATCAATATGCGATATGGATAAATCTAAAGCAAAAGAGTTAGCAACCCGCTATAATGTAAATTATTATGGTTCAATGGATGATATGATTAATTCTGAAAATTTAGATGCATGTCTTGTGTGTACTCCAACAAAGACACACTATCCCGTTAGCAAAAAGTTAATGGAAAAGGGAATCAACGTATTTGTTGAAAAACCTTTATCATACTTATCAAAGGAATGCGAAGAAATGATACAAATCGCAAAAAAGAACAAAATATCATTGACGTGTGGATATATTGAAAGATTTAATCCAGCTGTGCAAGAGGTAAAAAGAATACTATCTGAAAAAATTTATGGAGAGTTACTGATGATTGAATTTCATCGAGAAAATAGAATGCCGTTACATATCAAGGATGTGGGAATTATTTATGATACGGCAGTTCATGATATAGATACTGCAATCTACCTTTTTGGGACTAACCCACAGGTTGTATTTGCAAGAGCAGGCAAGATTTTTCACTCCTTTGAAGATTTTTCTAATATCATGCTAGGATTTGGAAAAGATAGAGTAGCAGTAATTTCTTCAAATTGGATTACACCAAAAAAGGTTAGAAACTTTAGCGCAGTTTGCACTGATGCAATAATCAATGGTGATTTTATAAAACAGGAAATAACAATAGAAGACTCTCTATCTACAATTACTCCTAGAAGAGTGAATTTAGTTGAACCGCTTTCACTGGAATTAAGAAATTTTCTAGAAGTTATTGAAGGAAAAAGAGATCGTCCAGAAGTATCTCCCGAAGAAGCTACAAACGTAACAAAGATTGCTGAAGCTGCACTTTTATCGAGTAATACTGGTGCTCCTATTTATCTTAATTTAGGATGATATATATAATGAAAAAAAATATGCTGGACATACTGGCTTGTCCCTTAGATAAAAACTATCCTTTGGAATTAATAGAGTTAAATGTAAAAGAATTAGAAAAAGAAGACAAGGTAAAAGAGAATTACCATCCCGTAAACAATGATGAGAACAATCCTATTGTAAAAAAAAACAACAATGGTGGTGGAGGAAACAAAATAAATGAAATTAAACAGAATGAGAAAGTTATTATTGTAATTGATGGAATATTATATTGCAAAAAATGTTCTCGTTTTTATCCTATTATTGATGAAATTCCCATCATGTTACCTGATGAATTACGAGAAAAAGAAAAAGATCTCCAATTTTTAACAAAATGGAAACATAGTATCCCTGAAGAAATTCTAACAAATTCCAATCCGTGGCATTTATAGGTTATTCATAACAGCTATACATAAATGAAACCTATTCAAAAAAAAGGTCAAAATCCAGCTAAAAATAAAAACCAAACTAAAAAAAATATTAAAAGTAATAATAGTAGAAGCAAAAGTAAATCTTCAAAAGTCCAGAATTATGTATCTAATACAGCAAAAATTGGAAAAAACGTAAAGATATGGCATTTTGCATATGTTGGTGATAAAACCATAATAGGAGACAATGTCATGATTGGATCTCTTGCTCACATAGACTATAATGTTATAATTGGAAATAACACTAGAATTGAAGGCTCTGTGTATATTCCACCATTAACAGTAATAGGAAACAATGTATTCATTGCCCCTGGTGCAACCTTCACTAATGATCCATATCCTATGAGTCCAAAAATGATAGGAGTTACTGTAGAGGATGGAGCAATAATCGCTGCCAGAGCAGTAATAAAACCTGGTGTGACTATTGGAAGGAATGCTGTGGTTGGTATGGGTGCTGTAGTAACAAAAGATGTGCCATCTGAAACAGTGGTGATAGGCAATCCTGCCAGAGTTAAGTATACCAGAAAAGAATATGATGAAAAAAAGACAAATTGGGAAGAACCTGTAACTTAGCAAATTAGATTAGCATCAAGTAAACAACTAATTTAATCTTGTGAATAAATATAAAAACTATTCTTATTAAAGAAGGCAGAATATTTTAAAAAATTTTTATCATTATTGTTATTAATATTATTAACTTATTTGTATATATTATTATTATTATACTACTTCACAAAAAGGATTTGCTTTAACAATAATCGTTTCCGCACTATTATTTTTTGATAGTAAATGAAAATCGGTTTTAGAGCATGCAATAAATATTGTAGTTTTGTCACTTGGATAATTATCAAGTGTATTATTTCCGCTTCTTTCCACATCTCCTATATAATCTCTTAACTTTGATTCTAACAGTGTATATACATCTATTTTATCTCCTCTCATCTCATTGACATCTAATGTCCAGGAAATTGAAATCTTAGTTTTACTTGCTTTTAGATCTCGTTTTTTGAGAATATATCTTACTTTGTCTATAAGATTTTTGGTATAACCTTCGATACTTTTGATTGTACCATTAACAAGATATACAAGTGGATTAGAACCATGTAAAGAAGACTGAATTATCCGTAGATCATGTAACCCATTAGTAATATCATCTAAGTAAAGATCTTTGTGAAAATTATCTACTATACGGTTATCTACGCCATACCCAGTTGCAAATTTGCAAACTTCTAGCACACTTGCAATTCCGGAATAATGACGTAATATTCTAGAAACATAAGCTAATTCGGCAGACAATACATCAACAAAATTTATATCCTGATTAGTAAATTTATTTAGCATTCCTTCCAAAAAAATATCTCTCTTAGAGTTGAAGTTCCCTAAAATAGTAGTAGTAGAAAGGATAGGACCAGAACTAAGGGGCATATAATAGTAATATAAATTCTCTCCAACTGTCATACCTGTTGTATGTTCTAAAATATCTATATTTTCTTCATTTCCCGCTATTCCCATGGGAAGTGGATATACAATAGATGTATTCTTATTGATAGGTTTAATGGCATCTATGAATTTTGAAGATATATCAATTTTAACTTCGTGACCAATTTTTCTGATCTTAGGAAAAAAGAAGAGATAAGATGCCGAAGATATTACGTTTTCCATAGATTCTGCTTCCAGTAATGGTTGGTCTTCGATAAGATCCGATGCAGTAGAATATGTTCTAGTTATATCCTTATTTAATAAGATTCCCATTTTGGAAGACTCATCAATAATTGAGACTTGGTGCCCTGCAGATACAATAGATGAAGCCAAGTTATATCCTTCAGTACTTAATCCATAGATAGCAACATTTGGGGAAGAGGGCACTTTAACAAACAGATATAGAAAAGAGCTCCTTAGTAAAGTTATTCATTTCTTTTAGCTAATAATTATCTAGTACAAGTCTTCTTCATTCTGTTTGAAGCTCATTGAATTGAGTAGCTATCTATCTCATTAACTAAAAAAGAAAAGTATATTCAATGATGTTACTACACATATATATTATTGAGAATTTGGTTTGATATACTTACTCCAAAGCAAATAATGTTTTTCAAATATTTTGTAGATACACTGAAAGAAGATGATCATGAAATACTATGTACTGGACGAGAATATAGAGAAGCTAAAGAATTAGCAAAGATAAAGAAATTAGACATTCACACAATAGGTAAACACGGTGGAGATAACAAATTTGAAAAATTAAATACAAGTACCGAAAGGGCTTTCCTTTTGTCAAGTTTAATTAATTCTTTCAAGCCAGATTTGACCGTATCCTTTTCATCTCCAGAAGCCTCCAGAGTAGCGTTTGGACTGGGCATAAAACATTACATGTTTAATGATTCACCTCATGCTACTGCAGTAGCTAAACTAACCGTTCCATTCGCTGATAGGTTATTTTGTCCTTGGGTAGTTCCTTTGCGAGAATGGACAAAACTTGGTTTAGAAAAAGATAGAATAACTCATTATAAAGCACTTGATCCAATAGTTTGGATAAAAAAAGAATTACAATACAATAGCAGACAAGAAATTTCAAAAATGCAAAAAAAATTAAAAATTGATAATGCAAAAAAGACTGTGTTAATTAGACCAGAAGAGATAAAAGCATCATATATTACTGATAAAAATGTAAAGAGTTCGATCGGGTTAATAGATGAGATAGTTAAAAAATTCTCTGATGAATATAATATTTTAATTCTTGCAAGATATCTTGATCAGGTCCATTTTTACAAGTATAGATTTGAAAAAATGGATGGAACAAAAATAATAGAAACTGTAACTAATGGTAATCTATTATTAAAAATGGCTGATTTATTTATAGGTGCTGGAGGGACAATGAGTGCTGAAGCAGCACTAATGGGTAAGCCTGTAATTTCCATAACTCCGATTAATTTTTATGTAGAAAAATACCTTATAAAAATGGGATTAATTAAAAAGGTCAAAAACTCATCCACTTTAATTAAATATATAAAAACTATTCTTTCCCAGCTTGCAATGGTAAAAAACAAAAATACTATTAATAAGAATTCCATTACCGTTAACTTGCAGGATAGGTCTTTAAAAATTATATCAGAAATGGAAGATCCTATCGAAATATTCAAAAAGTTTCTCTTTAATCCATAACATTATAATCCTAGTGATTTACACGACATTATGCCCGGAAGCCCGGTGGAGGAATAATTTTTTCCGCCGATTGTAGCGGCCAAGCATAAAGGCCTTTGGAGCCTTTGACCCCAGTTCGAATCTGGGCCGGGCTATAAAGTATTTATTAACAAATTTTTAATTTTCTGTCTACAGAATAGAAACAAAAAAATAACAAGAAGAGAGAAATTCTTAAATTTCATTATTTTTCTCACTATCAACAATGGTATTTAAAATTACCTCCTTCTTCAGGTTATCTAATGCTGCATATAACAATTCTTTTCTTTGTGATAGGACTTTACAATAAACTAAAAGTGATTTTTCGATTGAATTTACCATGTCTTTTTGTTGCATTGGGTTTGGTGACCCATAAGATTTTCTGAATAATATTGAATTTTCAGGAGTTGTGTCCTTAAGAATAACCATTAATTCTTCCAGATCTATTTGAATGTCTGTAAACTTCAATATTTTATTTACATCCTCCTTCGAAATCTGACTTAATAAAATATTCTTATTTTTTACAGCATGTTGTACTAATGTACCAATTAATTTGTGTACTTTTCTAAATGGAATATTGTATTTGATTACAATCTGCTCTGCTATATCAAGGGAGACACCATAGCTTTTGTTTGCTGACTGAAGAGTATTTTTTTTGTTCACTTTAAAAGTATCAATAATACCTTTCATTATAAGTAAAGACTCTTTAACTATTGTTGCTGAGTTGGACAAAAGTGGTTTCAGGTCCTGTAAATCTCTATGATACCCCGATGGAAGATTCTTTACTAGAGAGAATGAAGATATTAGCATTCCAATAACAATTGAAGTACGAGATCGAATTATTTCAAGAGGATCAGGATTTTTCTTTTGTGGCATAACGCTAGATGTAGAGCTATATCTGTCTGCTAGTTCAATATAATTAAATTCAGAAGTAGACCATAAAATGAAATCCTCCGCAATTCTGCTAAGCGTACTCATCAAGATTGAAAGAAAAGACAAGTATTCTATCATTGAATCTCTTGAACTTGTAGCATCAATAGAATTTTCTACTAAGCCTTGAAATCCTAAAATGGAAGCAGTATAGTTTCTATCTATCGGTATTCCTGTTCCACCAATGGCACAAGATCCAAGTGGTGATAAATTAATTTTCTCAAAGGAGGAACTTAGTCTCTCAAGATCTCGTAAAAGGTTAAAAGAATATGATAAAAGATAATGAGAAACTGTTCCTATTTGAGCTTGTTGTAAATGAGTATAAAGTGAAATTATTGTATTAGTATGTTCTTTAGATTTTTCAATAAGAGATTTAATAATATTAATAATTAGTTCACAAATATTTATTACATCATCTCTTAATTTCATTCTTACATCCAAAATGACTTGATCATTTCTTGATCGTCCTGTATGCATTTTTCCTCCTATATCTATTCCAATATCTTGAATAACTATGGATTCGATTAGTTCATGTATATCTTCTGAAAGAAATAGTTCATCCTTTGAAGGTAGATTTTGTATCATCTCCTTATTTTTTGATTCATATTTTATTTTACTTAAAGATGAAAGAATTTTAGATAATTCATCAGACGTTAAAATTCCAATTTTGTTTAACATTAGACAATGAGCTTGAGTTCCCAAAATATCATAACTTAATATATTAACATCTTCATTAAGAGAAGAAAGAAAATTTAACACATCTTTATCTAAATTTTCCTTTTGTCTCGAGCGATACAAAATATCAATCATAATAAATTGAAAAAAGATATAATATATTCATTTATTATTCAAACATATTCTTCCAATATAACCTGCAACGGATTCTAAAATTAATAAGGAGATTCAATAAATAGTTAAATATGGTTTTTGATTACTTTATATAATGTCTCAAGATATACAACAAACTCGTAGGTTAATTTTTGATGAATTATCAAAAATTGTAGATCCTGAAATAGGGGTATCGATTATGGAATTAGAATTGATTGATAAAGTAGATATTGAAGAAAAAGATGTAAATGTGGATTTACATTTGACAAGTCCATTTTGTCCTGCCGTATTTGGTTTTAAAATTGCTCAAGACGTCAGAGATAATATTTATAAAATAGAAGGAATAGAAAACGTAAAAATTAATGTAAGCAATCATTTTATGGCTGAAGCTATTAATAAGCAAGTAAATGAAAGCAAACCTCCTTCTAAAGAAGAGAACCAAGATTCGAGAGAACAGGAGCAGCAGCAGCAGCAGCACCAAGAAAGTAAACAAGACTAAAAGGTGTATGTGTATAACTACTCAGATAAGCTATCTTAATATATTTATTATAACTTTTAGTTATTTTGTATTTTAAACTTTCTTTATTAGGAGCTACATGTTTAGTTACTCGATTAAAACAATAATAATCGTTCTAGTTTGAACAAGTCAAAAAGACCATAGAATAATATACTACTTTTTATTTATTTATATACTCTTTATTGTGATATTATTTCTTTTCTGATTCTTTTTCTTCTTTTCCTTCTTCTTCTTCTTCTTCTCTATAAGAATTAGGTGATCTATCCTGTAGTTTTGCAATTTTTTTTTCGCTATTAGAAATTCCTAATAGATGACTGCGAAGAAGTTGTATACCCAATGCTGGGTCTACTCCTTTAGGACACACATTGCTACAAGAACCGGCAAAATGACATCTCCATATTCCATGACTGGTATCAATTACTTTCAATCTTTTTGACTTGTCTGAATCTCGAGAATCGGCAAAATATCTGTATGCTTGTGATAATGCTTGCGGTCCGGGAAATTTGAGATCGGTGGCAACAGTTGGACATGCAGAATAACATAAACCACATTTTATACAGTATGAAAATTGAAGGAATTTATCGAGATCTTGTGGGCTCTGCTCATATTCTGAAAGTTCATTGACATTTGGTATATCGGCTTTTTTATTTTGTATAAATGGCATGACACTACGATGATGATTAAAGAATTGGGAAAAATCAGTAACTAGATCTCGAATATATGGAAAGTTAGGAAGAGGTTCACAAGTAATTGTGTTTGTATCAAGATCAGAAATCTTGGTATAACATGCTAGCCTTGGAATACCGTTTATTTTCATCCCACAAGAACCACAAGAGGCCATCCTACAGGAATAACGTATTCCAATACTACTGTCCTGATAACTTTTGGCATCTAATAAGGCATCTAATACAGTAGTCCATCTTTTTACCGGAACATGAAATTCATCAAAATGAGGAACATCTTTAGGATTCTGTACTGCATTGATCCTGAAAACACGTAGTTTCACGGAGCTTTTATTGCTGCTGCTAGTGGTGGATATATTTGATCTTTTTATTTCTAAAGGACTTTCATTCTTTATTTCTTTTCTTTTATCTTTTTTAAATATATTCATATTATAAGCTCACCCATATAATTAACCCAAAGAGAATCCATTAGCGATGATTATCGTTCGGGTTCCATATGCAATTATTCCAATCATTGCAACTATCACTAATATATTCACTGCCCTTTCCCAAATTTGAGTTTGTCTTATTTCTAATAAAATAACTCTCAGACCATTAAAGCCATGTATGGCTATTAGTACCAAAATAGACTCTAGCAATAGGGCATAAAAAACATTTTTATAATTTAATATAACATTTTCGAACTCTAGAGACATATTAAATGGCATAATTAATCTCATCATAATATGAATAGCAACTACAAATAATGCACCTACACCCGTAATGTAGTGTATTTTCATTATTTGGCTTTCTCTTAAAAGAGTAATATCTGAAAACCATTTAGTCGTGTTCTTATTATTATTTTTATTTCTATTATTATTTTTTATACTATCTGATGTCATTTGATGAGTCTCTCACTCTCCACTAAAAAGCACATTTGCCCCATATAACATCGCAACAGCAGCTAAAATAAACGCAATCCACAATCCTGAACGTTGCTTGTTGTTAACAGATGTTGGATCATAGGGATAATCAGGTCTACCAGGCTTTCCTAGCCCTTGGCCAGATTGAGTAAAGATTAATCGTATTCCATTTACTGTGTGTAAAGTACTTGCTCCTATTACAAGAATTAGAAATATATGGCCTCCTATAGTCTGGGTCATCTCTAACATTGCTGCCCACGCATCAGGACCATTCACCAATGAGCTAGTTTCATAAACATGACCAATAAAATAGACAAGGAGAAAGATTCCTGTTAATCTTTGAAACCAATAAGAAACTCGTTCCCATCCATATGTTATTGGATTAAGCCATCCTCTTAGCCCTTCTCTATTGGTTCTGTTGTTATCATCAATCCGTTTTGCGGATTTAGCAGAGGTCATATCAATACTTCCTCTCCACAGGAGCATATCTTGTAAATGTTACTGGATGCCATACTAATTTTGGTTCGTCTTCAGAACTATAATAGGCTAAAGTGTGCTTTAGATAATTTATATCATCTCTATTTGCATAATCGAGTCTGGCATGTGCTCCTCTAGATTCTTTTCTATTTATTGCTCCCATTAATACTACCTCCGCTGTCCTCAGCATCGCATCAATCTCCATAACATTAGTAAAATTAGTATTATATTCCTTTGATTTATCATCAACATGTTTCCAAGTTAATGCTTTCAGCTCTCTAATTGTTTTTAATCCAGAAATCAGATTTTCTTCATTTCGAAAAACATATGCTTTGTCATCCATAGTGTCAGTTAATTTCTTTCTCACTTCGTATGGATTAACTTCGCCTTTTCCTCTAAAAATGCCATCATAAATTCTTTTTTCTTCGGAAAGGACTTGATTGTTTGATATGTCGATTGTAGATCCTTTTTTCTCTAATGCAAATTGTGCTGCTTGTTCTCCTGTAATTCTACCCCAGACTATACACTCGGATGTTGAATTTGCTCCTAACCTATTTGCCCCATGCACGCTATTACATGCCGCCTCACCGGCGGCCCATAAACCTCCCAATTCTGTTTTTCCATCAATATCAGTATGAATACCTCCCATCATATAATGGCAAACAGGTCTAATTTCAATAGGAGCCTCAATTACATCAATACCTGAAAATTTTATTCCAATTTCTCTAATGCCAGCTAGTCTTTCTTTAATTTGTTCGTCTCCCAAATGTGTTAAATCTAATTTTAAACAATCGTAACCTGATTCGTGCTTGAAGCCTTTTCCATCTTGAATTTCTCTAATCATCGATCTGGACACAACATCTCGCGGCGCAAGCTCTAGTTTTTCTGGAGCATATTTTTTCATAAAACGCTCATTCTGGTTATTAATAAGATAGCCACCTTCTCCTCTAGCACCTTCTGTGATTAAGATTCCTGATGGTAAGATACCCGTCGGATGGAATTGAACAAATTCCATATCTTTCATTGCCAACCCCGCACGATATGCCATATCAATACCATCTGGTGTAGAGGAATAAGCATAAGTAGAAAAGCTATAAATTCTTCCTGCACCTCCTGTACATATAATTCCAGCTGGAGACTTTATTTTGACAAAATTTCCATTTTTCATTTCTATTGCTGTTACTCCACGGAACAAATTATTCTCTCTAAGTATACTAGTACAATACCATTCATTGTAGAAATTAATATTATCATACTTTTGACATGTATCGTATAAGGTTTGCATTTCATAAAAGCCTACTTTATCCTGAGCATATGTAGCACGAGGGAATGAATAACCACCAAATTTTCTTTGTCCAATACGTCCATCATCTCTTCTCGACCAAGGCATGCCCCAATGATCTAATTGATAAACTTCATGAGGTATAGTTTTAACTAGTCTTTCAGCTACATCCTGATCCGCTAAAAAATCACTTCCTTTAATTGTATCATATATGTGTGATTCGATATTATCTCCTTCATCTTCAAATAAAACTGCTGCAGTACCTCCTTCAGCAGATACAGAATGAGATCGCATTACTTGAACTTTGGAAAAAACGCCTATACTGATATTATCTTTCCCATATGCTGCTGCAGCAATTGCAGCTCTCAAGCCAGCTAGGCCGGACCCAATAATAACAATATCATGTTGAATTGAATCTGTCACTAATTTATCCCAAAAATGAGTATTCGAATAATACAAATATACTTTATGATTAAATCATGAGAAAGTTTCAGCATGATTATGATATTTTATATATTTACTTTTAGATTTAGTTATTATTGTCTCTTTTAGAAAGAGATTAAAAAAGAAATAGAACTTTGAATTGTAAATCAATTTAAGACATTAGTTAATTATAAAAAATTAGCAATGAGTTTTCAAGATTTACATTTATTACTAGTAAATAATTTATAATTATTTTATTATGGTTATAGAGTATTCTAAAAGAGTATTCTTTGCTCCAAATACTTCAGACCAAGAAATAGTAGAAAAAGCAAAAAAAGTTCTCATTTATAATGGTATAAATGATAAAGACATCCAAATTAATTATAATACAAATGAATTAGAAGAAGGAGATCTCTATATTAGTTATGATCCTCCAGATCTTGTGATAAGAAATGTGTACCAAAAGAAAAGTAGTGGAATCATAAAAATGAAAAGTATTGCTATGATAAAACTATAATAAGAATTGATATATTTTTTTATCTAATGATTCTAACTTCTCAACGGTCTCTTTTCCACTCTTCATGTTTTTAATTATTACATTGTTCTTTGAAATTTCCTCGGGGGCAACAATTATAGTCAGCCAGACTCCCTTTGCCGAAGCATCATAAAGTTGCTTTCTAAGAGATCTATTAGATAAGTCATATTCTACTGCAAAACCTTTCTTTCTTAAATTACTTAAAATTGAAAGAGCTGAATTTCTAACTAATTCATTGCTATTAGCAATATATATAATTTTTTTTATATTGTTGGGAAGTTTTTTATGATATTGTAAGGCTAAAATTATCCGTTCTATTCCTCCAGCAGCCCCAGCTGCACCAATATCAGGGCGTCCAAATATATGAGTAAGTTTATCGTATCTTCCACCTCCAACTAAAGAACCAATATTGGACAATGTGTCAAATACTTCAAAAACAATTCCAGAGTAATAGTCTAATCCTCTCACTATACCTAGGTTTACTCTTATATTTTGAATACCTCTTAATTCTAGTGAGGAAAATAACTCTTGTAAATACCTGATGCTTTTTAAATCCTTTAGCTTTTCATGAGAGATAAGATCCAAAATACCTCCTTTGAAAGAAGAAATTTCCAAGAGATCTTGAAGAATTCCTTCATCAAGAACATCCTTGTATTCTGTACAAACTTTACTAATTCCTTTTTTGGGAACTTTATCGATAGCTCTAAAAAGATTTTCTATGAAGTTTTCATCGTCAAGATCGTATCTTTTTTTTATATATTCTTCAAGAATTCTTCTATCACTTATCTCAATAATAGTTTCAAGGTTAAGTTTGGTAAAAAAATTGGAAACAAAATCAATTATTTCTGCTTCTGCATCAGTAGTAAAATTATCATAAATTTCAACATCCCATTGGTGAAAATATCGATATCGACCAGCTTGAGGTTCGTCGTATCTGAAAACTCCACCAAAATTAGCTAATTTTAGAGGGATTCGCATATCTCTTTTTGAGACAGCAAACCTTGTTATCCCTATTGTAAGATCATAACGTAAAGCGATATCCCGTAAAGCTTTATCCTTAAAACTATAAACCTCGTTTATTATTGATTCTCCACTTTTAGCTTCAAGTGTTGACAATAGTTCAATGGGAGATGGTTCAATAACTTGGAAATTATAGCTGACGGTATTCTCGTAAAATTTTTCTCTAATGTAATGGATATAAAAAGCATCTTCTTGAGATATATCCCTCATTCCTCTTGGTAATTCCAGCTTCACAATAAAAATTCAAAAATCTTCGAATTTAGATTTTCCGTTTTTTCATTATTTTTATAATCTAGTTTAAACCAGTTTATTCAAGTATGGAAGAGAAATTCACATATCTAGACCATATGACAGATCTAATAGTAGAAGCATATGGTCATACTTTGCAAGAATTGCTAGAAAATTCTGCTCTTGGATTAATAAACGCTATGTTTGATATGTCCAATGTAGAATTAAATCATACAATTAAGATAATTGCACAGGGACACGATTTTAAAAGCTTACTCTATGATTGGATAGAAAAAATTATTTTATCAATTTATATTGATAGGATGATTGTTACTAAGTTTGATTCTTTTTCATTCTCAAAAATAGTATTGACTAATAATAATAATAATAATTCTATCAACAATAAAGAAACTAATACAACAACAAACCTACCAGAAATGGAATTTGTAGAATTAAATGATCTGGATTTGTGTGATGAGGATGTTGAGAAATCCAATTCAAAAGAATATAATTCTATTTATAAAATAGAATGTATTGGAAATGGAGATATAATTGATTTACATAAACATGAATACAAAGTAGAAGTAAAATCTATAACATATCACGAAATGGAAATAAAACGAAACCAAGCCGGTTATTATACTGCAAGATTCTTGGTAGATCTATGATATACTATTTTATCATCCTCCAATAATTTTATATAATTTTATAAACTTAGGTATGATGAACGCTACATGCACCCCAATCCCAACTATAATGATGATGATTTGATAATAGAACTATCTGAAGAAAACTTTGAAAAATCAATAAACAGTAATAAACCTATACTTGTTGACTTTTGGGCCACATGGTGTGGTCCATGTAAATTTATGTTACCTGTTTTCGACAAATTGGCAAAAAAATATGCCTCGAAAATTGATTTTGGAAGACTCAATGTAGATGATTCGCAATCAATTGCTGTCAAATATGATGTCTATGCAATTCCCACATTTATCATATTTTATAAAGGACAGGCAGTAGAGCGGGCAGTCGGAGCTGTTGGAGAGAAAGGATTAGAAAATATCCTTGGACAAGTTCCATAAATCTTATGTTTTTATTTATAATGAAGATATCTACTATTGCCATTACTACTGCTAAAGAACCAACTAACGATAATATTAGGTTCATTTCTGAATGGTATAATTTGTATTGTACATGATCATTATTTATCTTGTTGTCTGTTTTAAATTGAGTATCTCTTTAACAATATTATTGACTTTTAATAATAAACAGCCATACAGACCAAAGCAAGTCCTAAATCTTTAATTTATATAGCTTCAAATATAACCATATGCTGGATCAGATTTTCTTTTTATATTCAAAATAAATTCAAATATTTCTTTTTCTTCATCATTGAGTCTATGCCCAAATTTTTCAATTAATAACTTTGCCTGCCTACTATTTAAATCGGTATAAAAGAAATCTCCCTCATTGATTTGTCTGCCTATAGTAGGACCTCTTATAGATACAGCAACCTGCATACCTTTTCTTGCTTCTTCAATATTTTTTCCTTTATCTTGAATTTGATGAATTATTCCCACCTTGGATCCATTCTCATTTATGACCTGATTTTTTTGTCTCAGTTTTCCGATAAGTATTTCTGCTCCGAAAACAGCTGGGTCATTTCTTCTAAATACAAATCCTTTTAAAAACTGTATTTTACAAATAGGCGGAATTTCCTCAAATATAATGGAATCAGCATGTTCCTTCTGATATTTTACCCAGTCAGTATAGTTTCTTACAAGGTTATAAATTACTTTTTCATTAAAAATATGAACTTCTTGTTCTCCCGCTTCCTTTTTCGCATCATCCAGAACTTTAACATTAAAACCTAATATCACTCCAAGATATCTATCTTTATCTTTAACTGCATGTGCTGCCAAAACATCTCTTCTCGTTATATGGCCAATATCAGCAGTTTGAATGGGTATATTTTCTTTTTTCAACATATCAATTATAGCTTCCAGTGAACCAATTGTATCACATCTTAGAATCACCCCTAACGCATTAGTATTATTAATAAAAGTACCTTTTACCTCTGACTCTATAAAATGCCGAATTTCTTTTTCTTCGTCTTTATTTCGTAGAACATACAAAGGACTTCCGGCCAATACACCTTCTAAATCAGGAGATACTATTCTTAAACCCGCTGCTGAGATTACTTCGGTTACTGACCTAAATTTATCACGTGGATCACGCATTTCGTCTAAAGGCTTTGGAAGGAGTAAGGCTTTAACTTTAGTTACTACTATTTCATCCCGCTTTGCAACCATGATCGTATCTCCTTGCTTAATAGTACCATCTAATAGTATCATATTAGCAGAAGGGCCTAGACCCAGTTCTTCATTGATTTCCAGAATTATACCTCTTACATAGTCATAACGTCTCTCTAACCGTTTTTTCATATACTGTTGCGCTAATCCAACCAGTACAGCCATCAATTCCGGTATTCCAATTCCAGAAACAGCACTAATTGGTACTATGGCTAACTCTTTATCAAATTCTTTAATCCGCCAAAAGGCTTCAGAATTAAAACCCATTCGTGACAGTGATCCAACGACACCGTAAATTTTTTCATCTAAAAGAGTAAGAACATTAGAATCCTGTTTCTTGATTTCTTCAGTTATAAATCCTAAGTTAATTGTTGTAGTTTCCTTTCGACTCATCAGACTTATTTCACTCTTTTTTTTCCCTTTCCAGCCCGAAATCATATCCACTTTATTTAATGCCACAACAAAAGGAACTTTTCTCTTTTTTAGTATGTCTATACTTTCTATAGTCTGTGGCTCAAACCCTTTGTTTACGTCTGCAACTACTATTGCTATATCTGCTGCAGATCCTCCTCTACTTCTAAGATTAGCAAACACTTCATGCCCAGGAGTATCAATAAATAACAATCCAGGAATTTGCTCATCTGTTTTAGCAAGTCGTTCATATAAAGGTCCTGTTATTGTTTTGATTGTTTCTATCGGAAAAAAGCTTGCTCCAATATGTTGAGTAATGCCTCCAGCTTCGCGTGCCTGTACTCCTGTACCTCTAATCTTGTCTAATAAGGAAGTTTTACCTGAGTCGACATGACCCAATACAACTACCACTGGCTGTCGAAGATTCACGTTGTTGTTACTACTTAAAAATGACTTTAGATTCTTTTATAAAACTTTCATAAGAGTCGGAAGCATGGATAATATTATTTGTAATACCAAGTCCATAATCTCCTCTAATTGTGCCTGGTTGGGCTTCAAAGGATCGAGTCGAACCAATCATTTGTCTTACAACATTTATCGCATTCTCTCCGACCAAAATACATGCAACAACAGTAGAAGAGGAGATAAAGGACACAAGCTCATTGAAGAATGGCTTATTTTGGTGGGCAGAATAAAATTCTTCTGCTTTTTCTTTTGTAAAAATATATGATTTAAGTTCTTTAATCAGGAATCCCTTGTTCTCAAATCGTGACAAAATTGTTCCCGTGAGTTTGCGTTCAAAGGCATCTGGTTTTATAACTATTAATGTTTGCTCGCTCATCTATATTATCAATTCTATTTTATGATTTAGAGACCTTGATTCCGCCCTTAACGTATTTGTTAGTCCATTTCATTTTTCGCGGATCTCTTTTTAAATTCCGAAGATTTTTTTTGCATTTGTTTGAACAAGTCCATTGAATAGATCCATCGTTCTTGACCAACATGATTCCGGTAGCAGAAGCAATACGTTGTCCACAAAAGAAACAATTGCGTAAAGAAGTAGCTGTTTTACTCATTTTTAATTAAACCTCATATTTTTTTGTTTATTATTATTACTTTATTTTTCTCGCTTCTCTTTCAGTCTCTCGTAGCATCAATACGTCATTCATCCTAACAGAGCCCTTCACATTTCTTGTTAAAATTCTGCCTTTATCTTTTCCTTCTAAAACTCTTACTCTCACCTGAATTACTTCTCCTGCAATACCTGTTCTACCAACGATTTGAATTACTTCAGAAGGTACAACTTTCTCTTCAATTGTTTTACTCATTAATTATAACAACTCACTATTTATTATTGATTGGGAGATTTTGTATTTTTATTTTTTGTAGTATTAACTATTTCATCTAAAATATGTTGAGACTCACCAGCATCAATAATTGAGGCAGCTGCAGAACCAACACTTATTCCCATTGCTTCTCCTAATTCTTGTTTACTGGGTACAAAGACATAGGCAGCATTTCTTTCTTCACATATAATTGGCAGATGGGCGACCACTTCTGGTGGTTCCACGTCTTCCGCGATAATAGCAAGTTTACTAACACCTCTTTCAACAGCCTTGGTTGTTTCATTGGTTCCTTTTCTTATTTTTCCACTATCTTTTGCTATTCTTAGCGCTTCATAAATAGCACTAACTAAATCTTTTGGTACTTCAAATTTAACATAATACGGTTTACTCATTATTCAATATCACCCATTGGGATCATCCATCTCTTTACAAAATAGAGACTATTAAAATGTTACCTCTATTGGGAGAAATTTGAAATTATCATCAATAAATATCAATTAAACTTTGATTTTTTATTGTATACCTGTACAAAAAGAAAGTGGATTAATTTTAAATAAAAATAACGAAACTCCCACATTGAATATAAATATAACTTTGTCAACCCCTCCCCCCATTCTTTAAATAAAAAGTTCTTTTTATAGAACATCAAAAGATTATAGTTTTTGCGAAAACAATAATAATACACCGTTGGTGATTGATTTGATTTGATATTGAAACTATTAGAGGAATTTATAGTGGTAAATTTTTTAATTTAAAATTGATACTTAATTTACATTTTTTGCCTTTGTGGGGTTAACCTTAAATAATTATGTTAAATATAATTAAAGGGTTGAAAGAGACAATCGTAAATATCATGAATACCACAAAAATAATTTTGAAAAATACATACCTGTATGGTATTATACGCTCCTAAAAGAGCTTGAATGTGAGAGAGAGAAAGGGAGAGAGGTTTATTAATTAGGTAGATTAGAATGAAGGCACAAATAAAACGCAATATAACAAACAATTCTAAGGCACCCCAAAAATCAAAAACTAAAAACTTTGACTATAACAAACCAATTGGCAAATGTATGATTTGTTATACATTATCAGGTTGGCATTGTTATGACTGTGGTAATGACTATTGTCAAAGCCATTTTCATATCCATAAAGAAACTAATCAATGCTCATAAGAAACAAAGACAATATTATCATCGTCACCTCTCTATATAGCATATTGATGGAATTATTCTAATCTTTTCTATTAAAGTAGTTATTGAGTTAAGTGTCCATCAGTATTATTATTTTAATTATTAACCTAAAGGATTCAAAATTAAATTTATTTTTGAAAATAAATAATCAAAAGATTTTATAAGATTATTTCTGCTAGCATTATATATCATAATAACTTTGTAATGCGGGAGGTGGGATTTGAACCCACGAATCCCTAAGAAACAGGGTTGTAGGAAAAATAGTTTGTAGCCGACCAATCACTATTACTTTCTTTCATTCTAAGCATCGCACTGTCCCTCTATTTATCTTAGAAAAGGACAGACCTGCGCCGTTGGCCTGGCTTGGCAACCCCCGCACTTGAAATACAATTTATAAAAGCCAAATTTATCTATTCTTAAATTAATGTATTATGACGATTAAAATAGAAGAAAATGAATCTAATGTTCAGCGACGGCGGTTATTTGGAACTAATGGTGTTAGAGGAATATATGGACGAGAATTAACTCTTCCATTAGTAATAGATTTGACATACTCATTAGCAACATATTTTAAAACTGGACCCATTGTTGTAGGATTTGATGGAAGAAATTCAAGTCCTATTTTATCAAATATTGTATCAGCTGTATTAAATTCGGGTGGTTTAGATGTCATGATGGCCGGGCAAATACCTACTCCTTGTTTACAATTTGCTGCTAAAACAAAAAACTTTAGAGGTGGAATAATGATAACAGCTTCACATAATCCTCCAGAATATAATGGAATTAAACCTTGTGCTGAGGATGGTGTAGAGATATCAAGAGAAGATGAACTAAAGGTTGAAGAGATCTTCTATAACCGTCAATTTTCAAAAATAGATCAAACTAACAAGACTTTTGCTGATCAAAATATCGTAAATGAGTATATGGAGAAAGTTTTATCTTTAATAGATGTTGAAAAAATCAAATCTAAATCTTTTAAAGTAGTAATGGACTTGGGCAATGGTGTTCAGACTATGGTCGCACCCTATTTGCTAGAAAAACTAGGTTGTGAAGTTTTTACACTAAACAGCAATATTGATGGAGATTTTCCCGGAAGAGGACCAGAACCAACTGTAGACAATTTAACTAGCTTATCTAATATGGTTAGAGATTTACATGCCGATTTTGGAGTAGCATATGATGGAGACGGGGATAGAAGTTTATTCTGTGATGAAAAAGGAATCATTCATCCAGGAGATAAAACTGCTGCTGTCCTTGTTAAGTATTTAATCAACGGAAAACATAATGGTGCTGAGATCATATGTCCTCTAAACACAACTTTGAATGTTCAATTAGTTGCAGATGAAGGAAATTCAAACATTGTATATACAAAAGTAGGTAGTGTGGAAGTATCTCGAGAAATGATTAAAAGAAATGCTCTTATTGGTTTAGAAGAAAATGGAGGATTCATGTACGGTAAATTAAACCAAGTAAGGGATGGAGCAATGACTACAGGACTAGTTTTGGATATGCTTGCAAATTTTTCAACTATCAATAAATCAAGTAATCCATTTTCTGAAATTATAGGATCACTAAAAAAAATAGCTCAATTCAAAACCAAATTCAAATGTTCCTCTAAGGAGGTAGCAAATAAGATAGTTACCAAATGTTTAGAACATGGTTCACCTAAAAAAATCGAGAAGTTGGATGGAGCAAAAATTTGGATTGACGATGAATCATGGATAATGGTTAGACCAAGTGGGACTGAACCACTTGTAAGAATGTATGGAGAATCTATCTCTCAAACACTCTTAGATTCGAAAGTTAGAGAGTATACAAGAATAATAGAAAGTGTGTTACAATAAACTAAAAAAAATAATTTATTTTATTTATGAGACATATTATTACTCTTATCTATATTAATTAATATTATTTATAATAAAAGAGTCTAGCTATAAAAAATGTAGTCTGAAGAATTTCTTAGGAATTGTTGATTAATAGTTTCTTGTACTACTATTGGGAAGTAAAGTGACGAACAAGATAAATGATTTTTCATAATTAAATCTTCAATTTAATATTGAAAGAGTAGTTAAATTATTGAGAATAAACCTTGATCATCATATGTAAAGAGATGGACAAAATCACACATATTATTAACATCAGCTAAATAGCATATCGTCAGTTTATTTCCTTTTTCTAATCTAGATCCCTGAAA
>OCZS010000023.1_pt1 | contig 44866 bp, 37 predicted proteins | sample 1539071 | NCBI WGS metagenome assembly OCZS01 (sample SAMEA3113584, study PRJEB22503) | soil metagenome
TGGACTTCAGGGACCACCAGGAATAACAAACGTCAATGCATCTAATTATTATTCAATAATTGGAAATAAAACTCCTATCGACTCCAGCGGTACTGCTAACTCAACAGTATCATGTTTACCTGGAGATGTTGCAATAAGTGGTGAATATAATATCACAACAACAAATGAAGCAGTACAACCTGCAACAGAATATGATTTAAGATATTTTGGTAGCCTAGGACCTGATCCACCTACAAATTGGAGCACCCAATTATCAGGATTTGCAGGGTTCTTTTCTGTTACAACGACGGTAAATTGCTTTGACAATCCACCATTGAGGCCTTAACCTCCATCATTTCTTTTTTTATTTTTTTTATTTTTATAAATAAATAAATTAATTAATTAATTTATTACTCTAGCGATAGTTAGTCACCTTATTATTATTTTTCATTTACCAAATTATAGAAACAAAAAAAACAGTATTAAAATCCTAGAAATAAATAACCTAACATTTTTCCTAATTGATTTCTTAATAGAAATTATGAACTGGAATTCTCGATAAACATTCACTAATCTAATTCATTTTATATTCTATTTTGTTTTCGTGTATTTACTGTCCTTGAAAACTATATTTTAACTACTGCTACTATAACATTGTTATTTATATTTACAACAAAAAGTCATGCCAAAACAAGCAATCTGAAAGACACATCGTCTATCTCTTCCGATGGATCCTTCCTATCTCTATGCTTGATGAAAGGTCTTGATTCTTCTATTCTCTCTTGCATAGCGTTTATGACTTTACATTTACAGTTGTCACACATATCGTGATCTGTCTCTACGACCTCCATCTCAAGGTCTACGGGACCAGTACAGGTAAATATTTTCATACTATTCTTATAGTAGATTTCTTAATAATTAATCATTTAATAAAAGAATGTCCACAATGTCATGTTCAATATGACAACTTGAAAAATTTTTGTCTTAATTGTGTTCCTCCAAGTAAATTACAACCAATAGAAATAGATATACCCAAAAAATAAAACTTCTCCTCAATTTATTGTTAACAGTCATAAAGTTGGGATAGTATTGTAAACAATATTGTGACCTTTAGGCCCATTTCGAAAACAATATGAACCTACCGGCATTATAATTAAATTATCTCATAAATTATTAAATAGAATATTTCTTATTGATATTACCAACCAATCATTATATTCGTAGTTGGACTTGTGCACGCAACCATTTCTTTCTATGTACTGTTGGTTCTTGTTGGAATGCGTTCCACGTCTGGGAGGGTTATGGCTTTTAAAGAATATTTTCAGTTGAATATTTAAGTATTAACATTTATTATCAAGCATGAATGATGAATACAAGGATCTCAAAACAGCTGATATTGTAGCTGAAGCATTAATTGATTGGAAGGTGGATGTGGTTTTTGGTATACCAGGAGATGGAATTAATGGATTTATTGAAGCCTTAAGAGTTAGACAAGATAAAATAAAGTTTATTCTAGTAAGGCATGAAGAATCAGCGGCTCTTATGTCATGTGCATATGCTAAATATACAGGGAAGATAGGCGTATGTGTAGCAACGTCGGGTCCTGGAGCAATTCATCTCTTAAATGGTCTATACGATGCTAAGGCTGATAATGTCCCTGTGATTGCCATTACTGGTAGCACTTTCTCAGATTTAATGAATTCTAGTTTTCTTCAAGATGTAAAACTATTACAACTTTTTTCAGATGTTGCTTCATACAATACAATGATTCATGTTCCAGAACAAGCCGAGATGGCGGTAGATATTGCATGCAGAACTTGTCTTGCACGCAAAGGTGTTGGTCACATAAATATCCCCATAGATGTTCAGGAAAAAAAGCTTAAAGGCGATTATTCCAAACATAAGGTTCCAGGTCATACATCAGATATTTTTGATTCTTTTGCACTACCTGATAAAAAATTAATAGAAAAAGCAGCTAAAATACTAAATATAGGTGACAAAATTGTAATATTGGTTGGTCAAGGTGCATTAAATGCTTCAAGAGAAGTATTGGCAGTAGCACACAAATTAAATGCACCAATCATCAAAGCACTACTTGGAAAAGCAGTTGTTCCCGATGATCATCCATTAAACCTAGGTGGCTTGGGAATGCTTGGAACCGAACCTGCAAGTGAGGCCATGAGTGAAACTGATACGTTGTTTATGATTGGAACATCATTTCCATATATGGAATATCTTCCTAAACCAGGCCAAGCAAAAGGAATCCAGATTGATATTAAGCCCGAAAAAATTGGGCTGAGATATCCTGTAGAGGTAGGACTAGTTGGTGATTCAAAAACGGTTTTGTCAGAATTACTTCCCTTATTAAAAGATAGAACACCTAAAAATAATATAAAAGACAATTTAAAAAATCATTATAATAATAGTAAAATGGACATTTCTGATATAAATTTGCAATTCTTACACTCTATGCAAAAATCTATGGAAAATTGGAAGAAAATTCTAAAAGAGCAAAGCAACAGAGAAGATATGCCAATTAAACCTCAAGTCATTGCAAATGCAGTCTCAGAAGAATTGGAAGAGAATGCAATTGTATCTGTAGATAGCGGCAATAATACAGTTTGGGCTGCGCGTTTTTTAAAAATGAGACAAGGAATGAAATTTTCAGTTTCGGGTAATTTGGCAACAATGGCATGTGGTTTACCATATGCAATAGCTGCAAAGATTGCCTTTCCTGATAGACAATCCATAGCCTTTGTAGGTGATGGCGGGTTCACAATGTTAATGGGAGAATTTGCTACAGCAGTTCAGTACAAGTTACCAATTAAAATTATAATTTTGAAGAATAACCTCCTAGGAATGATAAGATGGGAACAAATAGCATTTTTAGGAAATCCTGAATATGCTGTAGAATTTACACCAATAGATTATGCAAAATTTGCAGAAGCAAGTGGTGGTAAAGGGTATACTATAAAAAAAATAGATGAAGTAAAATCTGTAATTGGTATGGCAATGAATGAAGAAAATGAATTTCCTACTATTGTTGAAGCATATATAGATCCATTTGAACTTCCTTTACCACCAAAAATAAATATGGAATTCCCAACTCATATTGCAGAATCATTTGTTAGAGGACAGCCATATACAGTGGAAATAGGTACATCACTATCGATGGACCATATTCCTGAAAGATATAAGAGCTTTCAGTCACATTTAAAACAAAAGCAAAGCAAGGAAAAAAATTAAAAGGAATTTTTTAAGAAGGTCACAAAATTGTTCTTTAAATTATTCATCTACTCAACATATTACAAATTTATATCAGACGATGCATTTTAATTCATAATACAGGCTTATTGAATATAAGAAGTAATATGAAGGTCTAAGAAGATAAAAAAAGATATACATTCTATTTTATTGTATAGATTTGTTAAATACGATATACATTACTTTTAGTAACGATATTGTTTTATTATATTCCCTTATTCTTAATTTGAATCTGTGTCCCTAAAACTTTTAAGAAATAGAGAGTCATTATAGTCATGCCAATAGATCCAGCGTTTCCCAAAAACCAAAGTTATAGGGAAGCATAATAATGAAGATGGGCGATTTCACTTTGTGTGGGGTCCAGGACGATCTAATGCCGAGTCTTCTTCAAACGATCAAGTTCAAGAGTCATACAAAACCAGAGGAGAAGAATATGTCCCCTTAGGAGTCCATGGGACTTTTGTTGGAGTGGATTGGGACTCTTGTATTGCAGATGGAGCCTGTATAGAGGCATGTCCCGTCCAAGTATTCCAGTGGTACAGAAGTGAGCATGATTTACCTGCAGTAGAAATGACTAATGCTACTAGTGCGGGCATAGGTGAAAATCATGATCGAGAGGGAAGGAAAGATTATACTGATAAATCAGATCCAATTAGAGAACATGATTGTATTTGGTGTATGGCTTGTGTAACCGTTTGTCCAACTCAAGCAATAAAGGTAGAAGAAGCTAATCTAGAGGTACATAAAATAACAGCAGCAGAGATAACAAGTTAAACAAGTCATCTAGTTTTATTTTTGATAAAATTAGAGTGATGATTTCTAATTAGAAGTTTAACGTGCTATAATTGCGTTCATCCGTTAACCAAAATATTATTAATTATTAGAAAAATTATAATTTAATATATAAATAAAAAAAATGTGCATATTATCAAATAATATAAAGCAAATATTAAATTCTAATAAAAAAAGATATCAGAAAAAATTCATAAACAACAATCAATATTCTATTAATAGAAGGAGAAGTATGTAGCAATGGGAGATTCAAAAAAAGAGATTAGGATTAAATCCTTTCAAACACAATTATTTGATGACTTGATAGATAAAGTAAATATATGGTTAAGTGACAGGCAAGACAAAACCAGAAATTCATTTGAATTTATTGATCTGAAATATTACTATAGAGATTCTCCATCTTCAGATAATGACTTTCAGCATTCTGCAATAGTAATTTATAAAGATTCCCAAGATAATTTGTCTAAAGAAAAAACAGAGGAAAGTAATACAACAAATGATGAAGAATTTATTGCAGAAAAAAAGAAATTAGAATATCGTAAATAAATATTGGACAATAAATAATACTGAATAAGTTACCTAAATAGTTATTTAGGTAATTTAAAGAAACATCCTATAACAAATAAATTGATCTTGTAATATATATAAAATTGTGGAGGAATGAATTTGTTTTATATATTATTACTACCATATTAATAATAAAATTCTCTGATAAAATAATCTTAGATATTGCTTATGTATAAACCAAACAAATTTGCATTAATAACAATAAACCTTAAGTTGGAAATAATTGGTTATATAATATGAAAGATATCATAAATAAAATTCAATAAAAAATTAGCCGTATTTAAATACTACACCCTTTTCCCCTCGAGGATGCCTCCATTCAGTTTCTTTGGAACAAGTACCACATTCAATACAGCCCTCATGTTGTAATATAACGTCATTACCCTCTAAGCTGTAACATTTTGTTGGGCAAAGTGTTACCATTTTTTTAAGAAAATTTTGGCCAGAATTTAGGATTTTTATGTGAGATATTGTATCTTCATGGTAACATAATTTTGCAACTCTATCTTGAACCGTTGGTATTTGTGGAATATAAGTAGACGACTTTACTGTTCCTAACTTGTCAGCTATTTTAATAGGGATTTTAAAGTATACGTCTTCAGATTCAATAAATGAAAGTAAACGTGTATATCCATATTTATTAATTAATGTAATAAAAAAATTCCTTAAACCGTCATTAGATATAAGATTAAAAAGTAGTTTATGTTTTAATCCCAAAGCATCAGATGATATTTTTTTTCTTGTACTATTTAAAATAACACTAAGATATTGTTTATCAATTTCTTTCATATCAACACTATACGGACTTTGTTCTATCGACTGAGTATAAAACTCACCTAAATAATCAGTTCCAAAATTATTTTTATCTAGAGATCTAGCAATAGCAATGGAAGCTCTAGCTGCATCATCTATTCCTACATTTAATCCTTCTATTCGTGGTCCAAAGAATATACCACGACCAGCGGCATCACCAATAAATAATATATTTTTATGATAGGGTTTTTTCATTCTTCCTCGTTTGCCATCTGGGACTAATTTTGTAGTGTATTCAAGTTCTATATAATTAGTCATAAATTTAGTATGATATTCATCAGTCAGCTTTTGAGTCAAATTATCGAGCTTTGATTTTATTTCTTCCTCCGAATTGTATTTTCTATCTTCGATGGATTTCATCTTTAACTTATGAGAATAATAAAGTTGCCTTAATTCATTCCAGTTATTTAGTAACTTTGTAACTGCAAAGGACTTTCTTACTTGTTCCTCTTTTGGGAGAGTTTTATCTATCTCTTTTAAAGGGACGTCGTCTTTTATTAATTCACTGATCAGAGGATTTCTTAGCATTGCATTCACAATTTCTGCAGGTTCTATGGGATTTTCGAGTAAAGAATCATAATGATAAACCCCTCCGATAGAAAGTGAGTCTCTGTTGGTATAAAGAAATCCACCGCCGATAAGATTTAATGATACATCTCCTGCAAAAAGGTAAGCGACTCCTTCGTTAGAGTTGGTTATATTAAAACGTTCTTCAATTAATTTTTCTGGTAATTTTACTACAACCTTTACACCTTGATACAATTCACTAGGAGAGAATTTTTCTCTTGCGTTTGTCATTTCTGCTATCTCAGAATTTACACCATCCGCTGCAATCATTACTTTTGTTTCAAATTCTTCTAGTTCGTCAGTTTCCACTATTATTTTTGATCTTTTTTCATCCCATCTTAGAGATCGTACATGCACTCCTGTAATAATCCCTCCACCTAGTTTTTCTGCTACACTTTGAGCTTCTTTTGCAAACCAGGAATTTAATTTATTTAAAAGTACAGAAAAACCAAAATTTGTTTGATAATTATGAGCTTCAGTAAGGTCTATAGAAAAGACTTTATCTTTTGAAGTAGCATTTAAAATATATTTAGTAATTAGCCTTTCATAAGGAGATTCTGTTAGAAAACTTTCTCCATAAATGTCTTCAACATTATACATTTTCCCATTATTAGATTTTTTAGAATACAAAATACCTCCTGAAACATTCTTAGAGCCAACATCTTTGCCGGCTTCTAACAAAATAGCTTGTTTACCTAAGCTAGACAGGTGTTTAAGTGCGGCTAGGCCTGCAGATCCGCCTCCAACTATAGTTATATCACAATTTTCCATATGTGTTCACTTGGATTTCTTTTTCTTTTATTTGCCCAGACCGTTTTCCTAATTCTTCAATAATAACTGGGATTACATCTTCCATCCGTCCTTTAATAAAAACATCACATACATCTTTGATGGGGGAGTTTTCATCTGGATTTATAGCAATGATAAAGTCAGATTCTTTCATACCATCTAAATGCTGTATTGCTCCGCTAATTCCAACAGCGATATAAATTATAGGCGTAACTTTTCTACCGCTCGTTCCAACCACTCTATTAGGAGTTATATAGATAGAATCATATTTTTCACTTAAATGAAATATTTTCTTTGATATAGGTAACGATATACCAATTTCAGCATCGAGAAGTTTAGCTAATTTTTCTATAAGTTTTATGTTATTCTCTGGATTTTCTTTGATACCTCTACCAAAGCTCACGATAATTTTATAATTCTCAAACTGGACAGGATTTTTGACAAGTTCTTGTTTCAATACTTTTATTTTGAGATCCTCTTCATTAAACTGAGGACGGTATTGAGATATTATTCCGGTCCTTTTTGTGTCTTTTATAATAGGTTGAAAAGCCCCTGGAATAATGCTACATGCTTGTGGATGAAATTCTTTTTCAATTTCGGGATTTTTGTTATCAAGACATAAGATTGTAGTCCAAAGAAATCCTGAAAAATCAGGTCTGTACATCTCTAAGGTTTTCTTATATGTAATAGTTTCTCCTTTTGTCTTATGTTGATGTTTTATATCTAAATCGCTTATTACCAGCTTGTTTATATCTGAAGCCAGACCAGAATCTAATTCTGCTAATACTGTGGAAGATAGATGTCTACCTATACTATCTGCTAAAAAGAACATATATCGCGGTTTTTTAAATTTAGATACGTATTCTGGTGAGATTTCCCTAATAGAATTAGGATCCGTTGCTATGCGAGATATTATTTTGGTATAAATTTTATTAATGGGATATTTTAAATGGGGATCATCTGCATATATCACAGCATCTGCACCATAATATATAAGATCTTGTGATAAATCCTTTATACCATCTCCTAAATGAATAGCAATAACTTTTTCATTTAAGTTATATTTTTGGTTAAAATGATCCATCAATCTTCTTGCTTCTCCTAACATTTCCAGGCTAGATGGAATCAATTCATTGTTAAGAGATTCAATTATGACAAATAAGTGTCTATACCTTTCATCATTGTTTGTTATATGGTTATTTTCCACTTTGTTTATTGTAATCATTGCCATTAGAGTCCTTTTATTTTTGTATTAATTGAAGTATTTTTGTTACGCTATTTATTATACCTTCTCGATCGTGTCCTTCTATTAATTCCGCTATTCTAGTTGTTCTAGCTTTTGGAATCTTTTCAACCTTATGAACGATTGTTGGAGAGCCAGGTAAACCGACAAGCCTGGGATCTAATTCGAGTTTCTTGTGATCGAGAACTTTGAGATAGGTTTTATAACTATCTGCTCTTTCTTTTGCTTCTTTAAGATATCTTGAGGAAGTTAATCTAAGGGAGATAGTATCGAAAGTTGGTTTGTATAGAGGATCTATTGCAATAAATACAGGTAGAGGTGCTTGGATTTCCTCTACTATATCATAAAAACCTGGTAATGCAATAAGTCTTTTAGCACGAATAAATCTATTATTTAGATCCACAGAAAAATCAATTACATTTCCTAAAAAAGTAAATCCCAATTTCCATGCAGTCTGTGGGCCCGTTTGACCTGTCTCCCCATCAGAAGCACGATGTCCAGAAAATACAATGTCCATTTCCTTTCCACTATTCATTTTCTTAATTCCCTGTTTTAGAACCTCTGCAGTTGCCAGAGTGTCTGCACTCGCAAACAGGCGATCGCTATATAGATGTAGCTCATCAGCGTCACAAATTAATTGGGCTTCCTGCAATGCAATCTCTGCCATTGGAGGACCCATAGAACAGACGGAAATGTAACCTCCATATTTTACTTTTGTATAAAATGCAGCCAGCGATGCTATTGCACTATGAGCACCTAATCTACTTTTTGTTTCTGCTCTATTTAAAGTTCCATCAGGATTATAACTTACACTACCTTCGGAAAAATCAGGTTCAAGCTTTACTAGTACAGCAATATTAAGAGTCAAGGTATTTCATTTGTACATCCTCATTTAAATCAGTTAAGCAGTATTAATTGACAAAATCAAGCTCAAGCTTTACTTATTATGCCTATTACCTCTTATACTTTCTTAATTTTTTGGTTTTTCGATTTATTTGTTAGTTGTTCATCTTGCCAGACTATTCGATTTGTCAATTCGATCCTAAGCTGTATTTTTAAGGTCTATTACTCTAAACAATAATCAATCCTACGATAATAGATCCAATATATGAAACCTAGTAAAAAATGTGCTCGATTTATCGAGAGATAAAATATAATAAATGTTATAATTATAGTTGAGCATTGCCAACCATTATAGTGACTCTTATAGGTATCATGGCAACTGTTTTTGCCGTATCCAGTAGTATACCCCAGATAATAAAATCAATAAAAACAAGAAAAACTGATGATGTATCAATATGGTTAGTAATAGTATTGATAATAGGCCTTAGTTTATGGGTTGTCTATGGAATAGGAATTAATGATCTAGTCATAATTATAGCAAATTCTATTGCAGTGTGCATTAATACAATTTTATTACTTTTGAAAATTAAATATTCAAAAGATCCAATAAGTTGATCCTTTTTTACTGATTTTTTATTATATCCAAATACTGGTTTGATCCTTAATTTTAGCCCAGTTTGCTTCTTCAGATTCAACTATTTCTATTACGATGTCATGTAGTATCTGTCTAGCACACTTTCTCTTTCCATGGCTAATGACGAAATAGAAATAGTCTTCCTCTATCCATACCTTATATACTCTTTTTTTGTCATCTTTTTTTGCATTTTTAAGCTCTAGTGTTAATTTTCATATAGAATTGTTTTTTTTGTCAGACTCTACTTCTTGACACAGTTACAAAATGTTAATTTTAACTCTAGCTTTTACAACATACATGTATAAAAATTGTATATTATCGTCAATTAAATTAGTATATGCTCAATTTATTTAATTTAGGTAGCATAAATATAGTATATCGTTTGAAGGTATTATATAAATGCAGATAAATTCTGGTATCAACAACTATTTTTTGCAATGCATTAAGTTTATTTATAAAAATCAACTTACTTTTATTAAAAAATAAAAGAATAAATTAAGACTTTTTTATGCAGCATTTACCATAATTGGTTTTTCTTCGTGCTGAGATTTATCTTGTTGCTTTTCTTTTTCCAGTTTTTTAGGCTTGAGTACTTCTTCTTTTTCAGGTATTTCATTCGTAAAGCACATAGTACTAAATATAGGATTTCATTTATTATAAGGATTCCACTTAAATCGTCTTTTCAAAGATATTATCTTTATAATCGATGGTATATTTGGAGGTTGAAGTTGTTAAAGCTTAGATTTAAGTTATTAAAAATATAAAAAAGTTAAGTTCGAGAAGTTTTACCTTTACTATCATAATCTCATCATTACAATAATTATTTTCTAATTTAGGTAATTTTTTAAACATCATAATAATAGAGAAATTGTTTTAATTTTGATTTATCAGTACCTATTTCGGCTATTTCTTGTAATTTTATACTAATATATACGTCTATTAGTTGTCTTTCAAAACATATATTCAAATATTTAGAATCGCTTTTCAGGAACATTAAAGCTTCATTAAGACTGGATGGAAGCATGTTTATTCCAAAACTTTTACGTTTATGATCTGACATTTTGTATATATTTTCATTAATCGGATTGCCAGGATCAATTTTGTTCTTAATTCCATCCAATCCAGCAGCAACTATTGCTGAAAATGCAAGATATGAATTTGCTGAAGGATCGGGAGCTCTAAATTCGATTCTTTTTGATGAATCATTACCTTTAGCATTTACTGGTATTCGCACCACCGCAGATCTATTACCTCTAGCCCATGCTACATAAACTGGCGCTTCGAATCCTGGAATAAGCCTATAATATGAATTAACGGTTGGTGTAACTAGGGATGAAAGAGATGGAGCATGGTCAAGCAAGCCTCCTATAAAATATCTGCCCACCTGACTTAATTCAGAATAAGCATCATCTGAATCATAGAAAATATTTGAATTGTTTGTTGTAGAAGTAGATTTTTTCCAAAAGCTCACACTAACATGCATACCCGAACCATTATCTCCTTTAGTCGGATCACTCTCATCGAAGATAGGCTTGGGCATAAAGTTTGCAATCTTGTTGTATTTTTTTGCCACATTTCTCACAACATCTTTGTATAACTGCACATTATCAGCAGTTTTTGTAAGAATATCATGCATAAAATTTATTTCGATTTGACCATTACTCGCTACTTCATGATTTAAATTAGTTACCTCTATAGAGTAATATTTTTTTAATAATCTTGCTACCTCAAATCGAAAATCTATTAATGAATCCTGAAAAGGAGTTATATCATAACCAGATTTTGGACGTATCGGATATTTTCCGTTTCCGACTTGTTCAGATGAGAAGATAGAAACATTCGTTGGATCCTGATTTCCATCTATACTTTGCAGATTTTTTTTTATTAGATTACCTCCCACAGCCTCAACAGAAGATGTTGCTAGGTTATTAGAAAAAATTATTTCATCAAATATAAAACATTCTACTTCCGCACCGACTTGGCATGTAATTTGATTCATAGCCAAATAGTCTTCCATCATTTGTGAAACATATCGAGGATCTCTTGATGATCTTCCTTGGTTAAATCCTCGATATATGTCAGCTATAACTGTTGTTATTTTATTATTTGACAAGTTGATCTTTCTTTCAGTGGTACGATCGGGAAGTAATAACATATCCGATTCATCTATTGTCGAAAAACCTTTTACGGAAGACCCATCAAGACTGATACCTGTTCTAAAAATTTCATAAATATGACTCTTATCAGTTTGGAAATACTTAGCTAGAAATTTACCGATGATATCTGTATATCGTATTTGGATAAATTCTATATTATTAGAATTATCATCTCTCCTGTCATTATATTCATTTTTAAAATTTGTATTAGGAGGTTTATTAATATTCATACTAATTTATATAAATCATAAGATAAAAATTTTCACAACTTATAATACTTTTATTACTATTCTATAAAAAAGAATATAGACATTATCTTTTATAAATAACAATATAATAAAGGTTTCAATTAATCTATAATACAATTAGAAATTATAAATTCATAACAAATAATGATTATTAGATTTGGAAGAAAAAAGTGTATGATAATTCTTGTATTTTTTCTACTTGAAAATTTGTTTAGAGTTGTAGACACTACAACAGTTAATTTTTTTATTATTAATGCATTAGTAATTACGTTATGGCTAATGTTATTCTACATGATGATTTCTCATTAATTGGTCATAAAATCTTACTGATTTGATATTAACAAACTCAAGTATTCCATATTTTGATAATTCTCTACCAAAACCACTATTTTTGATACCACCAAAAGGAACTCTTGGATCTGACATAACAACATTATTAACTGTCACAATTCCAGACTGTACTAGTCGAGATAGTCTTTCAGCCTTATCAAGATCTTGTGTCCATATACTAGCACCCAGGCCAAATTCGGAGTCATTTGCAAATCTAATTGCTTCTCGTTCGTCTTCAACAATTGTTATTGGAGCGACTGGTCCAAAAGTCTCCTCGTCAACAACTCTCATTCCAGGACGTACATCCTTTAGTATTGTAGGTTTATAAAAATAACCTTTTTTATCCAATCTTTCTCCTCCTATTAAAAGTTCTGCTCCTTCTTTAATAGAATCTTGAACTACTTTATCTATAAATTCAAGACTGGGGAGGCTTACTAGTGGTCCTATATCAGTTGTTTCTTCTAGAGGATCTCCTATTCTAAGTTTTTCAGTCTTTTCAACAAATTTTTCCATAAATTCATTGGCTACTTTTTTCACAACAAAGAATCTTTTACTTGCTATACAACTTTGACCACAATTTATAAAGCGGCCCTTTACTGCCCCTAATGAAGCTTTATCAATATCTGCATCGGCACATACGATAAAAGGATCGCTTCCTCCTAGTTCTAGTACACATTTTTTTAAATGAGAGGTAGATCTCTTTGCGACGTTGGAACCTACTGGTACGCTTCCAGTAAATGTAACTGCATCTACTTTCTTTGAATCTATCAGATATTCAGCAACTGTTGAATTACCAATTACAGTTTGGAAAACACCATTTGGTAATCCAACTTTTTTAAATATTTTTTCAATTTCCAATCCGCATTGCATGGTCGAGCTGGCTGGTTTTAGTACAATAGTATTTCCTGCAATCAATGAGGGAGCTGCAAAGCGTAATGCCTGCCAATAGGGAAAATTCCATGGCATTATACTCGCAATTACACCGAGTGGTTCAAATGTTATGAAACTTTTTCTTGCGTCAGTATTGATAATTTCATCGGTCATGAAAATTTGCCCGTGATCAGCAAAATACTCCATAGCCCACGCACATTTCTCTACTTCAGTTTTTGATTCCCTTATCGGTTTTCCCATTTCTTGTGTTGCAATTTTAGCTAGGTTGTCCTTATTCTTCCTAAATTCATTAGCAAAAGCGTGTAAATAATCAGCTCTTTTTTTAAAATCTTCTTTCCAGAGAACAAACGCTTTTTTGGCATTCGTTAAAATGTTATCTAAATGCTCGTATGTCATATTTTCATATTCATTAATAATCCCTTCAGTAGCAGGATTGATTGTCTTAAACTTCAATGACAGCATATAATAAAAATCGGTATAATACTTATATAAATCGTTGTAAAGAATCGAAGATAAAATAGGTTCGTTTTATTGTTATTAACTTTTAGGGTGTATTTATCATTAACTTTCAATAAAAGAACCAAATAACTTTTATAGTTTATAGAATATATTGCCAATTTATTTTAGGTTTTAGTATTAATATTATATAGTGTAATTAACAATTATGAATACCAATATTAGAAATAAACGATATTTAATTGATATAGCTATTGGTCTTAATAGAGTTTTTAATATAAGAATTGAATTATCATGTTGAAAAAGATCATCTAATATTACTGCTATTTTCAAATTTTGTTTATAAATTCATCTTCGTACATTCGAAATATAATAAATAGTGTCTTCATATGAGAAATATTGATGTTAGTCTTTCATGGAACTACTACAACAACACCTTGTAAGCTCATTTACATTTTATATGATCATATTGTATAGTCAAAAGCCACCAAACTACAATTGGGATAGAGGCTTTCATCTTTAAAATAATTCTATAACAAGCTGGTTACTACAACAAAAAAATATGGTAAATCTTATAATAATTAATTGATAGCTAAAAATTATTATTTGATAATTAAATATTATTTATTTAAGATATAAACCCTTTTTGTAATTCTGGTCCTTTTGTTTTTGATGCAACATCGGGCTTTCCAAATTGTTCTGCTATTATCTTATACATATTCAATTCTTGAGTAGATAGTGGCCTAATCTTCTTCATAGCATCTTCAAAGTGTGTCATATGTATTTTCAATTCTTCTTTGTGTTCTTCTGCTTCCTTTGGATCTTTATACTTTGATACGTGCTCCCGTAAAGCAAGCATGACTGAAGCTGATGATAACGATGCAATATCTGCACCTGTATATCCTTCTGTTTGATCTGCTAGTTTTTCTATATTGACAGAATCATCCAAAGGTTTCTTTTTGATATGAATCTTTATAATTTGTATTCTCGAGTCCCGATCTGGAGGAGGAACATAAAGTAATCTATCAAATCTTCCCGGCCTTAACAGTGCAGCATCTACAATATCTGGTCTGTTAGTTGCACCAATAACTACAACATTTGTTAATACTTCTAATCCATCAAGCTCGGTAAGTAATTGACTAATTAGTCTCTCAGTAACGTGAGAATCTCCAAAATCACCACCTCTTTTGGGAGCTATAGCGTCTATTTCATCAAAAAATATAATGCACGGTGCTGCTTGCCTAGCTTTTCTAAATATTTCTCTAACTCCTTTTTCAGATTCTCCAACCCATTTTGATAAGAGCTCTGGACCTTTTATGCTAATAAAGTTGGCTTCACTTTCATTTGCTGCAGCTTTTGCAATCAAGGTTTTGCCTGTTCCAGGTGGACCATATAATAAGATCCCCTTGGGAGGCACCGCATCTGCGAATGTAAATATTCCTTGATATTTAAGCGGCCATTCTACCGCTTCTTGCATCTCTTGCTTTATTGATTCCAATCCCCCAATATCATCCCAATTAATGTCAGGTATCTCAACAAATACCTCCCTCATTGCAGAAGGCTCCATTTCTTTAATAACATCCATAAAGTCATTCATTGTGACTATTATCTTACGCAGAGTATCACTAGGTATACTTTCAGATGACAAGTCAATATTTGGAAGTATTCGCCTCAGGGATCTCATTCCGGCTTCTTTTGAGAGAGATTGTAGATCAGCTCCTACAAATCCATGAGAAATATCGGCTAATTTTTCAAGATTAACATCTTTTGCAAGGGGCATTCCTCTTGTATGTATTTGCAATATCTCAAGTCTACCTTCTCTATCTGGCACCCCAATTTCTAATTCCCTATCAAATCTACCTGGACGTCTTAGTGCTGGGTCTATAGCATTAACTCTATTGGTAGCACCTATTACTACTACTTTACCTCTGGACTTTAATCCATCCATTAAAGATAACAGCTGAGCAACTATTCTTCTTTCAACCTCTCCTGATACTTCTTCTCGCTTTGGAGCTATGGAATCAATCTCATCTATGAAAATAATAGAGGGAGCATTCTTTTCTGCTTGTTCGAATACATTTCTTAATTTTTCCTCAGATTCTCCATAGTATTTACTCATTATTTCAGGTCCGCCGATAGAATAGAAATTAGCGTTTGTCTCATTTGCAACTGCTCTTGCAAGCAAGGTTTTACCCGTACCTGGAGGACCATGTAATAAAACACCTTTGGGAGCCTCAACTCCTAATCTTTTGAATAACTCAGGGTGCCTCAGAGGAAGCTCTATCATTTCTCGAACACGAGCAATCTCATTCCGGATACCACCAATATCTTCATATGTAATAGATGGAACTTTTCCTTCTTGAGTAGCTTGTATTGCCTTTGCACTATCCTCAGAAACTGTAACTTTTGTAGCATCATTAATAATTATTGGTCCAGATGGATCAGTTGATATTACTACAAGATCTATTCTTTGACCCATTACGCTTAAAGGGATTATATCGCCTTTAGTCATTAGTTGTCCATTTAAAGACTCAGCGAGATATTGTTCAGCACCTATTATTCGAAGTGGTTCTGTTGGAGCAAAGGTTATACTTTTAGCATCCTTTGATTCAACTTTTTTAACTTCTATAGTATCACCAATACCTACATCGAGTTTATTTCTTGTATAACCATCAATACGAACTAAACCAGTACCCCTGTCCTTATCCCGTCCTGGCCAACTCAATAAAACTGCGTTGTTTCCAAATGAAGATAATTCTAGTGCATCTCCGGTCATAACATTTAGACTTTGAGCTGCATCCGGATCAATACGAACAATTTTTCTTCCTATATCCCGTTGTTCTGCTTCTGCAACTTTTAGGGTTGCTTTATCATTTCCTTTAATGTTAGAAGATTTTTTTTTATCATTATTATCAATAGTATCATATGACATTTTTGTAAATATGTATAAGAACTTACTATTATTTATTGATTGTTTGACTGTAATTGTAAATTTTACCTGTATTAGAATATATTAAGTAATTGTTGCAAAATGAATTCAAAGTTTAATTATTCGTCTCAATAATAATAATCCCTTTTTTATCTTCAAATGTAATTGTTCTCAGTTTATTATAAAATAATTTACTATTGTATAATGTATAATGAGTTATTATAGTTTCGATTCTAAAAAGCTTCAATAAATAAGAAGTACATCATTGTAATAGATTATCACCACATTTAAATTTAATATTTTATTATTTGACTTTAACTTGGTAAATATATTTTAGCAAAATTCAAAATATATAATAAAATTATTGTATTGAAATTGACAAGTTGAAAGGAATTTGGTATAAAATGCTATTTATCTTATATTTTCATATATACTATATATTTTTCCTGTAGTCTCTGTCGAATAATTCCATAGCTCCGGAGTAATTGATAATTGTTTAAAAGTATCTTTTAGTTTGCCCTCTAACATACTAAATAATTCTTCACCAATGACAATATGATCTGGTTTGGCTAGTGAAGTCATCTTTACTGCTATACTAATGGTATATCCTATAAGGTCAAGATGTGGTCGTTTCAGTATCATATTATTATATTCATCCATATCTACCCCATACATAACTACTGCAATCTCTCCAAAATTAATTCCTATTCTTACTTTTAAGTCAGGATAATCATTCTGATTTAAAATTGGATTTATACCTTCTTGAACTACCTTAATCATAGTATATGCACAGCTTATTACATTACTGTAGGAAAGAGAATCAAAAGTGTCATTACTACTACTATAATTAGACTTGTTCTCATTATCATATGAATCTTTAGTACAATTTGTGTCCACTACAAAATATGCTAACACTGCATCTCCAATATACTTTAAAACATATCCTCCATACATAGATATTAGTATGGTCATTTCTTGAGCAAATGCTCTAATTATTGTTGTTAGTCTATCAATAGGCAAATTTAAAGACATTTTTGTAGAACCTACCAAGTCAATATTTAAAATTACCAGCTTTATTTTTGATTCCATAAACTTTTCCAATATCTTTTGAGATTCACTGAGAGAAATATTAAATTCGGGATTTGCTTTCAAAGATTTCCATATTCTAACTTGTGAATCCTTTATCACCGACTCAACATCAATAATTGCGTCAAGATATAACTTGTTTAGAAATTGATTGTCTATATTAGTTTCAGATCTTCTTTGTTTTTTTATCTGCTCACTCCTAATTACTTGCATAACAGTATCATAATGTATGTCCAATTCTAATGCTATTACTTCTGGATTAATTCCTGAATTGTATAAATTGATTATAGTAGTTGTTTGCTCTATCTTATCAGGTATATTTCTTCACCATTTTCTTATCTATGAACATGCTATTATATATGATTAATTCGAATTCCAGTTAATTTGCATTATTACATATTATAGTAATTATATTTTTATATTTGGAAAAATATTCTATTGCAATCATATGCAAAAAAAATTTTAAATTACTTAGGAAGATAACTTAGATTAATGAAAATAATTTCTATATTATGTCTATTATTTATGGAAAATATTTTATTTAAAAAATAGTAGTCTCTGATATAGACATATAAAATAAGAAACTATGGTAAATAAGGAGAAAATAAAAATAGTCATTTAGATCTTACTATGGTTGCTAATTTGTGAAAACTATAGAAAATGCGACATTCTTAGATAAATCGAGAAAGAAAATGTCATACTTCTCTTTAGATTAAGTGTATACAACCTGTTTTGTAGAGAATAAGTTAATAGAATTATTTATATGGTATAGTGCTTTTAATTCTAGACATAATATAGGTCTCTATTTTTTGGTCTAACAATTTGTGTTATTCTATTAGTTACAATTTAAATATATTTATCCAATTGATATAGTTAATTTTTTACAACCCTTTGTTATTTATATTAATTCCTCAAAATTTAGATTGCGTAACTATATTTATCAGCTATTACAAGGAGCTGTTCTCATTGTGCATTCATTTACACTATTATCTATATTATACTCCTAATTTTTTAGTTAGGTATATTTAGCTTTAATATTAAAGATCCAGTTTTATTTTCTGAAATATCAATTTTAAGTTCTTGAATATATTTTTTATTTCTTTGTTTATATATTTATTAAGATAAGAATTTGAAATTGAATTCAGAAAATTTTAATATCTTATTATTTAATATATATATTTAATATATTATAATAATAATTTTAAAGGTGGTCCTATTGCAAAAATCAATAATATATTACAATGATCGAGAAGTAAAAGAGGACGAAGTAAACATCTCTCATGCGGCTCTTCATACTGGATATAAACTTTGGATTGACTTAACTAATCCTACTAGTTCAGAGCTTAGTAATCTACAGCAAATATTCAGTATAGACAAAGATGCAATAAAAAAAATTGAAAGTAATTCTAAAAGACAGCAGATCATGATTTTGGATGATCAAAAATTCACTATTTTACTTCAATTAAAATATAGGAATCTAAAAAATTTAGAAACACATCCTATATACTTCTTAGTTGGTAGAGGATGGCTAATAACAATTCATTCTGAAAATGTAGATCTTGTATCACAAGGACGGAAAATGTTTTTAAAAAATAATAAAATATTAGAATATTCTATTGACGCTTTGTACTATAGCATTATTACCAGCATAATAGATTCTTATGAGATTCTTGTAACTGCAATAGAATTTAAACTACTTGATTTTGAAAGGGATGCCCAATATAAGCCTTCTAAAACTACTCTTACACATTTGGATCTTCTATCCAAACAATCCATAATGATAAGAAGATATTTTTGGCATTCTAGAAATATAATAAACTATTTAAAAAATACCGAGCAAGATAAAGAAGATATAAAGTATCTTAATGTAGTTTATGACGATATTAATCAATTAATTGACATGGTCGAATCATATAGAGAAACAATAAATTCGACAAGAGAAATATTTTCTTCAAGTATTTCGCTGCAATTGAATGAAACAATGAGGATATTAACAATATTTTCTACCATTATACTACCACTTTCACTATTGATAGGTATTTTGAGTATGGAAGGATTTAATTTAAATAATCTTACTTTAATCCCAAGGCATTTTGGTATAGTGGTAGTTGTTATGGTCATCATGATAGGATTTTCGCTATTTCTTCTTTGGAAAAAGAATTGGATCTTATCTAAAGATATGAAATTCAATAATGAAGATGAACTTGATAACGATCAGCATCAGGATATACATCATAAAAAAGAGAGATAGGAAAAGTTAACCAGGGCTAAAATAATTCATATTTTTAGATTATAAAAAATAATTTGATAATTGTTGTTAAAGAAAAAAAACTTCCTTTGCTTGGATTTATTCTTACAAGAAAATTATCCATAAAAAAATTATTTCAACGTTATGCGTAATGACTATATAATATATCGGACAGATATACTATAGATTGCGTGTTTTAAATATAGCAATTGATGCAGATGGTTCACCCTCAGGTTATATTTCATGGCACAATCACTTTAATAAACAAAGCAAAATAAGATCAATAAAACCTTCCTTAAAAAATGAGAAGTTTGGTATTCAAAGAATGGAAATGCTTGCCATATTTTTTGCAATTTCTGATAATCTTAAAGCATTTAAGAAAATAAAAAGAACAAGACAAATAGTTATTATTAGAAGTGATTCTCGTTCAACTGTAGAACAGTTAAATAACAAGGCTCAAATAAATGATAAAATAATTCAAAGGATATATGAATCTATTAAAAGAATGCTTCAAAAGATTTGCTTTATAATAGTATTTGACCATTTGAATAGAACGAAAAATATAGCAGGAAGACTCTTAGAAAAGGTTTTTAGAAAAAAAATACAAGGTATTTAAATAAGAAACATAATACAAAGAAAATAGAAAGACAATATCTATACATTCAATATACAGAATCTAATTTAAACTACGAAAATATATTGACCAATCCAACTAAACCAATGTTGATGCATTAACCAAAGCGAATGACCTGTTACCTCTAGAAAAATTATTTATACTTTTAATTACTCATTCTTCTCTCATCATACTTCATAACGAAACGTAGTCTCGCAAATGTATTCCTGCAAAAAAGAGAATTCCAATATAATAGTATTAAATTCTTTTAAGTTTATTTAGTTTTATTATAAATTATAATCATAAGACAACAATATGATGTTATTTCGAGGTATAAAGGATCACCTTACATACAGCATTAGCTTGATGAGAATTGATTTTTATTTGATATAATATTAATAATAAGATATTGATATATAATAAGTATCTAAAATTAAATTCAAAAACAATCTCAATCAAAAACAATCTCAATAAAAATATTAGCAATTTCTGATAGATGTAATCAGAAGTATTCAATATTAGCTTTTGGGCTGTTGTATTGCGTTCCTAAAAGATTGTAAAATATTTTTTATCCATTATAAGAGATTATTGTTAAGGATTTATCAATTATTTTATAATAGGTAATGTAAACCGAAACGTTGCTCCTTTACCATCACAATTATTTTCTGCCCATATTTTGCCACCATGTGATTCTATAATATTCTTACATATATATAGTCCCAATCCTGTACCAGTATTAGAATAAGTTTTAAATTTGGAAAACAAATTAGGCAATATCTCCTCTGCGATGCCTTCTCCAGTATCCTTCACACTGATTGTAACTTGTTCTTTGTCTTTGTTTAATGCTACAATAACAAATATCATTTGGTTGTAATATGTAAATTTTAAGGCATTATCTAAAAGATTGTGAATAACTTGAGACAATCTATCTTTATCTGCTTCTACAATAATACCATTTTTAGGTTTAAAATCATATACTATTTTTGCCATTTGTAGTGTAATATTTTTGTTAACATATTCTTTTAGAACATCAGATACTATACTATTAAGATTCAGTTTTTCTTTATTAAAAACTAAAGATTGACTTTCTATTTTTGTAACATCCAATACATTATCAGTAAGCCGTTTTAGTCTTTTCGCATTTCTTATTATAATGTCCAATAATTCTCGTTGATCTTCATCTTTAATTTTAGAGTACATTATATCTGTCAATCCAAGTATAGGTTGTATAGGAGTTCTTAATTCATGTGCAGCTATATTAATAAATTCATCCTTCATTTTTTCTGATTCCTTCACTTTTTGATATTGAATGCTAAGTATTTCATTTGTTTCTCTTAACCTAGTATTATATTGGACACCTGATAATGCTAATCCTATAATATTGATAAAATAACTAGCATCCTTCAAAATATGCGCTATATTATGGGCAGTATCAAAATGATGTCCGGAATAAGACATTATAATTTGTCCAAAAATATCAAAGACAATAGAAACAATTATACTAGTATAGAAAACATCTTTATTTTTATAGATTTTATTTTTATAGAAATAATAGAGTGACAATGAAAATAATGCTAATGGAAAAATTTCATAGGGTCGATGTAAAGGGATATTGTCAATTACAGAAAACGGAAAAACAACAAAGAGTGAACTTACTGCTACAATAGAAGCGAATAAAGTAACTATGATCAAGTAAAATAAAAGTAATTTTGATATTTTTTCTTCCTTATTTAATTTTGAAGATATGTGTTGTTTTGTAACTGGCGTAAAAGATGAAAAAAAAATATACTTTATCATTGCTATAGACAACATAGCACTTAAAAATAAGCGTCCTGCGAACCATGTTTGAGGGATGAAATACTTGAGAAATAGTATATTATCCATATATACAAATGAAACTATAACATGTAACAAATCAATTAAAGCAGTTACGAGGAAACCAATACCAATAAATAGACTAAATTTATCATTTAATGTTTGAGCACGCGATATATAATAGAATGCTAGTATTCCTCCAAGTAATGTACCAAATAATTCGATATAAAAATGATGAATAGCTGATGTTACCCATAAATGCGAATTGACTGAAATTAAAGCAATTATTGATAGAGAAACTGAAGGCAATATTACGTATTTAAATATATGGCCCCCCATGTCATGATCCCAATGAAAGACAAATGGCAAACTGGACTTCATCTTCTCTTTTTTTCTTTGTTCAAGTATGGAAAAACTACAAATAACTTGAGATACCCATAGATATTTTTTAGTATTAATTTGTTATGGTTATACATGTAGTACAGATTAGAAAACACTATAGAAGATATAAGAATATCTATCTCTTGGAGGAAAAGTTGTAACTTATTTGTTATTTTTATAAGATATTTATTTTAAAAAGTTAAATTAAAATGATACACATTCAAAATAATATTAGGTAAATCTTTAGGGACAAGGTTTTACTGTTTTCTATCAGGATATTTAATATAATGGTTGTTTAATTTATTAATTTTTTTATAGCATTTGTAAATATCTTTTTATCAACTGGTTTTCTCATAATTTGGTCTTTTGATACTCCAGGAACTATACTTAATAATTCATCTAAGATATCCAAAGCTGTTACAAACAGAATCTTAATTGTTGGATCTATAGCTTTTATTTGCTGATGTAATTGAAATCCATTCAAATTTTTCATTCGGATATCAAGTATTACTAGCAAATCATTGAAGTTGCTATGATCTCTAATATAAGTAAGTGCTATTGAAGGATCTGTAAAAGAAGTTACTTCATAATTGTAATCTTGTAAAAAAGCTCTATAAGTGAAAAGTATATCCTGTTCATCATCGACTAAAATTATTTTTTTGTTATTATTATTTTTTTTATGCGAAAATAAATCGTTTCCTTTACTATCAATAGGATTACTGTTATCTAAAGAATTCTCAAAGATGGGACGACTTAATTGTTTATCCTGATAAGAATTTCTTGTATCATTAACATTTGTAGTAATAAGCGATGATGATGATGATGATGATGAATAACTTTTTCTTTTAATATTATAAGTAGGATATTCCGTACTTTCTGTAATTTTATATACACCATTATTTGAAAAATTAAAATCCTTAATAACAGAAGAAAAAGATTTCAAAATTCTATAAAAATTATCTCCAATAATGATTTCGTTTGGAATAGATAATGATGATGAATTTATCTTTGAACAAAGATTCAATGTTGATCCAAATAAATCTATTTGACTATAATCACCAACTAAAGCCAAATCTACTACACCATAATCTATACTAATCCTAAAATTGAATGGTGGCAAATGTTGTTTAGATAATTCATCATTAAGACTATAACGTGTGTCTAAAATTTTTAGAGCACATTCAATAACCTCTCTAAAGGAATTTTCGTTTTTATCATTTGAAGTTTTAGGGAAGTAAAATAGCAAACAGTCACCAATATTTTTAACCACTCTTCCATTACTACTTTTAACTATATTGGATACTGAATTTATAAATGTAGAATAGTATCTTCTAATATAATCTAAACCCTCCATTGTAATAGTATTTTTAGTTGAATCTACCAAATCAATAAAGCCTACACAACTTTTTATGGAGTCTCCAGAAAATCTAATGCCTTTAGAAGAAAAATTTTTCATTATCTCATGTCTCTCCACGAATAGTAATTCTGTAAAATAAATAATACAAATGTAATATATGCACTAAAAGGATTATATTTATACCCATGAACTAGATAGCGTTATCATTTATAAAAATATATTTGCCTAATGAGTGATTTAGATGCGGAGAGAATAATGGGCAATTACGAATAGTGAATAAAGCTAGAGTCACGACGTATTATAAAGATGATATTGTATTTTATTTTATCAATTAAAAAATAGAAATATCAACATATTTGTTTTGTAAAATATTTCATTAGGAATGCATAGATAAACAATTTTACGATGAAATTACAATTAATTAGATAGTAACTGAATTTTTCGGCGCCGAAAAATTATAGTCTATAACAAGTAAGTGTCTTTGTAGTTAACAATAACAATATAATAATACAATCTTGTTAGCTATTGACTAATTGTTTTCGCATAAATTATATTATACTATATTAAAGGTAAAGATCTTTTTGCTTAAGTAACCCGTAGACCTTCCTTTTCTTATATGTCTTTTATATATTGAATTATTACATATTGAATTATTACATATATTTATAATGCATTATTAGCTTCTTTTATAATCCATTTATAATTATAGTAACATATTTTATATAATCTATATATTTATACATATAATAATGAACAATAGTATTTAGTAATGCAATTTACAATTTATTTTAATAATAAGGCTATTATAAATTTTCAGTTATTGTTATCTTTAATCTTTAGATAATATATCAAAAAAATTGATGAAATGAAGAATCGTCTTTACTTACTTTAGTTTCAATAATAAGTTGTAAATATAAATGAATAATATATATAAAACTCTTTAGAAATATGAAATAATAATAATATAAGAAAGAGGTAAATAATATTGAATCTACCTCTTGGTAAATAATTGATATATTTCGAATGTTGTCTCTACTAGATTCTTATAATAACAAGGAAATAATAGTATTTTTTGATATTACTATAAATTTATTTTGTACATTCAAAACTATACTTCAGTCAATTATTAGAAAATTTTACATCAAAATGATTTTTTAACTAAACTAGAACAATGATATTATATGAAAAGTGAAGATGTAACATAAGATTCTGGTTATATAAAATAATAAAAAATTGAATTACTCATTTTTCTACTAGCCTTATTGAAATTAATGTGGGGAATTCATATCGGGTTAAGAAACATAACAAATCCTTAACTAATATGTTAATATTCATTATACAAATGGGTAGAACAGCTAAAGAAATAGTTAAAGCAAATATTCAAGAAATAATATCTGATCTTAATAAGGCTTATGCAGATGAATGGCTTGCACATTATCAATATTGGTTGACAGCTCAATGGATTAGAGGTATGGATGCAGATACCTTAAAAGCGGTACTATTGCAACAATCAGCCGATGAGTTAATGCACGCTGAAATATTAGCAAATAGAATAATACAATTAGGTGGTACACCTGTTATGCAATTTGATAAGCTTATTGCTACAGCGAAATGTGGTTATAAAGAACCACCATCGGACCCTGCTAATTTAAAACAAGTAGTTCAAGATGTATTAGAAGCAGAAGCATGTGCTATAGAATCTTATAACGAGCTAAGCGAAAAATATAGAGAGACAGATATTGTCACTAAGGAAATTTTTGAAGACTTGCTAGAAGATGAAGTGAAAGATGAAGAAGAATGGGAAAAATTAGGTGCTAATCTCGTCTAAGTAATGTAGACATTTTCTATTCAAATTTTTTATTATCATTTCTTCATTTCTGGAGAAAAAAATTTAACTAACTAGCTGAAACTTGTCAATTAGAAATTGAACTATAAAAGATATTATATATGCAGGAGAAATGTACTACAAACATTTAACAGAATAAAGGTTTATGAAACCGATATACTATAATATAGTTATGACTTTTCCTCGTGGATATCAACAACCCAAGAAGAAAAATTTAGACGAAAAAACTGATTCACCAACTAATCCTAATATCACACCCAAGAATGAAAAGGATGTAATCAATCCTATACCAACTACTATTGGTGAAGCAGTTAAGGAAGTTATAGAGACAGGTAAAGAAGTAGTTATTGAAGGTCCCCAAACTGCGGGAGAACTTACAGGTGTAAAAGAAGGTGACGTGGAAGAAAAAAATACTGATCATATACCTAAACAAGGGCAAAAAGATAAGACTGAACTGTCTGATGTTCGAAAAGATTCCAAATTAGAGATTGATGTGATTGAATCTCCGAATGAACCCACATTATTATCAAAAGAAGAAAAAATAATTGTTAATCCCAAAGAATCAGAGACTGATAGAGATGCTACTATAACAACAGTAACTACCCTACCTACCGAAGGAGTAAATGTAGAAGCACAGACAGAATTCACGGTTCCTTTAAAAGACAAGGAAGAAAATATAGAAGTAGAAACTGACGTCAAAGTAAATCCCACCACTACTACTAGTTCAGTATCCAGGTTAGAATCTACAAATATAGAAAAACCCAATCTTTCTCTTAGTGATGAATTAGGCCGAGAACAGAGCACTCCTCAATCAGAATTTGATAAAGAAACTATCAATCCTAAAATACTGTTAGAAAAAGAAGAACAAAAATTACCACAACAAAATACAAGTAATTTCTCATCCAACCCCTTTATAACATATTCGGCATTTTGGCAACATATTATGTCTAATTGGGTGAATTTCTATGACGAATATTTAAAGAATATGATAAAGTTTAATGAGTTATGGTTTGATAAGTCTCGGAATATAAGGTCTGGTTCACAACAAGAACAATAATTTTTATTACTTTCAGACAAGAATATTTAAAATATTTAATATTTAGGCTCTTATATCCTTCCTAAATGATTTAGTAATCAATAAAAGATAAATATAAAATCCAATATACCTCCCAGGATAGAACTAACTAATAACATTTGAAATTTAATATATTATTAATATCAATTTTTTCTGGTTGTTAATTTGGTGAAAGAATTAGAAAATTTCAAATTTGTTTTTATATAAAATAAATGTAATTAGCAAGTAAGATATTATCATTTGGTTTCAATATAAAATATAAATCGAACTCCTTTTATAAAATTGATATTGCATGACTTGTAATAATATACAATAACAATATTTGAAACCTACAATTAATTTTCTACTTTATTACTATTTATATGCTAGAATGTTCTAATGGTTAGTAACTAATATGTCAAATTATAAAAAAGAAAATAGTCAAAAACAAAATAGCAATGACAATATAAATGATGAACATGAGAAAATTTTATACCATCAAAGACAAGAGATAGAAAATTCCTCTTCTCATCTTTCAGATACTACAAAGAAGGTTATGAATACAATGAATGAGTATCAAAAAACAAATAATGAGATTCTCAAAAAAAGTATTGATACATCAAGCAAATACCAACAACAAACCATTAACAGAGTACAAACAATGTTAAGTGAATATATGGAATTACAAAATAATATCTTTAATAATTATCAATCAATATTTTCTAAATTTATAGATGACACTTCCAAATCTTATTGGAATAATTTTATTATTGGAGGAAGATATACTGGTCCATATAAAATGAACGACAATAACGAAAGTGATAATACAAAAAATGTAACCAGAACCATAAATGATTGTATATTAGGATATACAGAAACTTTTAACAAATCACTAGAACTTGTCCAAAAATATTATAATAAGGGTATTCAAAACTACTTCAACATTATAAACACTAGTGAGAAATCCTACAACCATTAATATTTTTTAATTTTCCGTTTTTCGGGATTTCATATAGGTTTAGTTGTACTTATTCTAAAATAGTTGGACAGCAAGTTTTATCAAGATGTATATTATATAGGCTCTAAAAAATGAATTTTTAGAAATTAATAGTAATATTATCCTCATTACACCCCATTTTACTAAAGAGACCAACAATCATTTACACACTACTAAGGGATCTTGAATAATCAAAATAAAAATCATTGAGAAGTACAACAACACTACTAGTATGAAATATGATTATAGAAGAGATTGTAAGTATTTATCTAATAAAATAGAAATCAACATTTTGACTCAACTTTTAATATTAATGAATTACAGCCATTCTCTAATATGTGTTATATCTCTTTTTTTAGCTTTTTTAACATTGATTTTTAGTCATATATAGAGATATAGATAATAAATAAAAAATTTATAAGTGGTAGAATAATACATTCATTTGAGAAAATAGAATTAAATTCTAATAAAATCGTAATCTCTTAAGGTAAAGATAATCTTAGAATAATAGATTGTAAATATTTTAGATATTATAATACAATATACTGGTCAAAATAAAAAATAATGACGATATATTGATTAAATTTTTAGATTAGAATTCTATGCGAGCAGATAAAGGTTCAATCATTGAGTATATCCAATGATAACGTCATTATATTATTAGAGGTTGTAAAAAGTATTAAGGCACTTCTTTTTTAGCGCATGTATCACAATATTTTTCTATGAGGGTAACACCGTCTCCGACGTCAAATAATGCTTCTTGTGTAGCCATCCCACCACAAGTTATGCAGAATTTGGTCTTTCCACTATTATCAATGAATGATCTTAACGTTGAAAATACTTTTTCCATTTTATTGTTTTCCTCTCCTGAAAATTGAATCTGATGTTAATAGCGATAGTAAATTTATACCTATCACATCAACTATGAATGTATTATTGTTCTTCATATCATTATATTAATTTTTATGGTATAAGAACTTGCCTAATATTATATCCGTAATAGATAATTGTTAACGGAAATCACGATTAATCATAATTATTGGATTAAATTTTTGTATCGAGAGTTAAACCTGTACCTTTGTTGACCATTGGGTATTAGTTATACAAATTTTTTAGTTTTTTATTTTATATTATTCACAACTTCGAGTTAATTTATTATAGTATATTGGATTTCAAAAATATAGATAATGAGCAATAGGAGAATACTTGTTAGTAAAAATGAGTGAACGTGCCAAATTATCTGACTAGTAAACTCATAGTTTAGCACCTACAAATCTCAGTATTTTCATATTTTACGCTTAACTTTATATTAGTTGCTTGTTAATCTAGAGTAAATTTTATATAACTTTATTACAAACGGCTATGTTTTTAATTACATGAGTTTTCCTAATGATATAGATCCATATAATTTCTTTAGACAATTCTTTGGAGGTAGTGGAGGACGTAGAAGACGTGAAGGAAGAGGTTTTGGTGGTTGGAATTTTGACGATATATTTAGAGAATTTGATGATATGAGAAGAGAAACAGAAAGAATATTTTCAGAGCAGTTTAAAAATATTGAAAATAAAGTACCAAAAGATCTAATTAAAGAATATGAGACACCAGAAGGAGGAAAAGTTAGAGAAGTAGGTCCAATAGTTTATGGCTACTCCATGACAATAGGTCCTGATGGAAAACCAAACATACAAGAATTTGGTAATGTTAAATCTGTTTCGGGGAGAGGATCCTTTGAACAACCTTCTCTTTCAGCAGAAAGGGAACCATTAATTGATATCTCAACGACGGATAAAGAAGTTAAAATTGTAGTAGAGATGCCTGGAATAAGTAAAGAAAAAATAAAAATAGATGCATATGATAAATATGTAGAGATAAAAAGCGAAGATCCCAGTAGAAAATATCACAAACAAATAGAAGTGCCAGAAGGCACTGATATAGAGAGCGCAAGATCAAATTATAATAATGGAGTTCTTGAAATCACATTCCAAAAGAAAGAACAACAAAAACCAAAAGGTAGACAAATAAATATAGAATAAACTTTTCTATTAAACAATACCAAACCTATTTTATGATTTTTCCTATTATCGCATACTTGACAAAATAAAAATATAAAATCGCAGCTCTATGGTCTTTTATTTAATATAATAGTGGTAGTAACCATAGAAGAATTAGGAACAAGAACAATTTTATTGTCGCTAGTTTTTAGCTTGGTTGAAATTAAACCGATATCATATATTATTCCTGTGTTACTAAATGCAGTAATCTCATCTCCTAATTTAAATGGCCTAAGTAAAGCCAAATATAATCCTGCGATGATATTTCCTATTATATTTTGAGAAGCAAAACCTACCACTAAACCTGATATAGTTCCTATTGCTGCAGCTACAACGGGATCATTACTTAAATAGGAAATTATAATTGCTATTACAACTATTGCACCTACAATCCTCATCAGAATTTTTATAGATTTGGAAGTATCTTTTAGATAATCATAAGTAAGATCATGAAATGCATTACTAACTATTTCTATTACAAAATAGCCGACTATTGAGACTTGTATGCTTTGTAATAGCATTAGATAATCTTTAGATATTATAGGCTTTAGAAAATACTGTATTGTAATAAATGCTATTGTAAATATAATACCTAAAAGAACAATTCTTTTAAAAAATTTTGCCTTTGTTTTTTTTGATTTAGTGATATCCTTTTCAGATGACGTGTTTTCTTTATTATTATTATTACTACTATTACTAGTATTATTAATGATACTATCATCAATACTACCATTTTTTTCGTTAGAATAGTCCATACATCCATAACTTAAGATACTGAAATAAGTTTATTGATAATATCAAGGTATTAATATCATATATAACAAATGGAATTTGTTGTCAACAGGAGAAAATCTTTCTTACACAATAGTAAATTTCTTATTTTCAATATAAATTCTATTTAAATACTAGACGTCTGATATAAATCTCTTAACTTTATAGATACTTGTCTACTAAATTAGAATATCCATAATAGTAAATATTTTTTCTAAATTTATTTTTACTTTGAAAAATCTCGCTTTACTCCATGATTGATTTCAATTGAACTAAAGATTGACTAAATCTCTAAATCCATTATTTTCTACTTTTTTGATAATTATAATTTAGAATCTATATCGTAGCTCTACAAGTATGAGATCAAATTAATATAATATGATTTGAATATTATAATATTAATCTAAATAAGATTTTTAGTACGATTCTATTATTAAGAAATTAAAGTATTATAAATCATATTGTACAAAGTTATTTAGCATGAAATCTCAAAATATATTTGTCTATGCAATACTTGCAATTGGAATATTATCTATTCCATCATTATTGGACACAGTACAAGCTCAAAGCAATTCAACAAATCAAACATCAGGACAAAATCAAACATCAGGACAAAACCAGACTATGAGTAAAGATACTCAAGCTTTAATGACAATTGATGTTGCTGGATTAAAGGATACCTTAATGAATGCAAAACAATCATTAGCTGACGGCAACACTGAAGAAGGATTAACACAAATTACTGACGTTGAAAATCAACTGTTACTATTGAAAACTCAACCATCATTTGCTCCTGATATACAAAAAATTAAAGATTCAATTTCTAAAAAGGATGTTAATAAAGCATTAGATGATCTTACAAAAGTTCAAAGCGATGTATTAAAAGCAGAAACTGAAATGATTAAAGCCCAACTAGCTAATCCAATGCTTGCTCAGCAAAATAATGCACCAGACAATCAAGACGATGAGGGTGACAATGGTGACGGAGGAGATGACGACACCAATTAAATTTTTTTTTACATAGACTATTTTAAGTAATTGATTTTGTTTCCTAGAGTATTTAATCAATCTCACTCCAATAGCTAGCAAATATTTTTAGTAATACTTGAATTATAAGTATTATTATATAATCTTCCGATGCCTATTAAACACAAGCGAGTTTTTTAATTTAATATTTTTAATGTAGTAATTGTTATTGATTAGACTGTTAGTTAAAATATTATTTATTGAAGAAAAAAATTCTATTTTGATCTAAATATATGACTTTGGAACCATAATAATCTTTAAAAGTAAAATAATGACAATTTATTAATTTAGTTATCTCTTAAATGTCTTATTAATTGTATACATATTTGAATTTTCAATTTGGCAAAATCGTATTGTTATCATACCACCAAAAAAAATTGTGCTTGCAACTACCTTGATGTTATTTTAAAGATACTATCTATCATATTATAGAAAAGGAATAATTACAAAATGAGAGTAGCACTTTATAATAAGTATTTTTCTACAAGGACGGGGTTGTAATAGTAGTGGTGAGGGAGGGATAGTAATGATAGTTTTTATCAAGGAAAATTGGTAGGATTTCTTTGTCTTATTGTTGGTGCTACCTTACTCTCCTCAATAATGTGGTTATACAAACTAATATGACTGCGTGCAATATTATACCATTTTAGCTTTTCTTTAAATAGAATCACATTCTTAGCATAATATTCATAGTTATTGTTTAGAGTCACCAGAGCCTTGGAAAATTCTATAGGATTTCTTTTCACAGTTATACCTAATCCCATTGCAGAAAATTCCCTGAAGAATTCGAGATCCGCAGCTATGAATGGTAATCCATGTGCCAGTCCATCAAACATAACACCCGACCCTGAGCTCACTTTATACGGTAAAATAACAGCGTCTGCTGCATAAAACAAAAGCGAAAGATCTCTATCATTTAAAAATCCCTTATGTAAATCAATTATTTCGTTTTCGTGAATAGCAGATATTTTTGGAATGTAATTTTCCGTATTATAATAATTCTTGGAAGAATTCATGACTATTGTCCAATTCGAAGGGATAACCATTTTGTCTAATATGTCCCATCCTTTAGTATTAGTTCTAAATCCTAAGGCCAAAATTATTCTTTTTTTCTGTGAAAGAGAAAATTTGGTGCGGGCTTTTCCTTTAAGAGTAGCATCATAAGTTATTAGTGGTTCAGAACCATGATAAATTATATCGCCTCCGCCTATTTTGTCTTTCATATACTGTGAAAAAACTATTCCTCTTTTACTTTTGTTTATTTTGTCTTTGTTTAAATTGTTAAAAGATTTATAGTTTAAAAAATGTGTCCAGTATTTAAGAAGTTTCTCTGCATAGCTTTTTAATTTCCACTTTTCATTTTTATTTTTAGTAGCTACAGTATTCATCCATTGTTTAAAATTAAATGCAGTATGAAATGTAGTTACTATTGGTGTTTTACATAAATCATAAAATAAATCAATATTAGTGTTTGTCTTTTTTGGATTTAGTCTATCTAATTTGAGACCATATAATCCATGTTCAAATTGTATGTGTACAATATCCGGTTTTACTTCATTAACTATTTTTAATAATACTGAAGAATTCTTAGTATTCTTTGGTGATAGACCAATAAAATCACCACTTCCATTTTCGTTGGAAAGAACTTGTACTTGGAGGCCAAGCCTATTTAATTCACGTGTCAGATTAGATGTATAACGCCCAACTCCCCCATTCATAGGAGGGTACTCGGTTGAAACCATCAATACTTTAAGTGGTTTTGCATTATGTGCTGACTCTGATTTTAACGAATTCATCTTACACTTACCTCATTATTTACAAAATAAGAGGGAATATATTCCATTTTTTTCATCTTTACTTATATAATGGACAACCTACTACTTTAAGATTAGGTATAATCTCACGTTAACAGTATTTATTATCATTTAGATAACAATGTAATTATTAATTTCTCTATTCTTATTTATGATAGTTTTAGAAGATGAATTGTATGTTTGAATGATCTTGTTTTTCAAGGAATTTATAATTTCATGATTATTGTCAAAATCAATAGTCTTTGTAATTTATCTTTTTTACAGGTTAAAGGAATTTATAGTAAAAAAAATAAAGAAATTGAAAATATATGTAGTATATCATTGTAAAATCTTTTCTTGAACAATAGTTAAATTTTTGTTATCTTTCCCCTTTTTTCTAGAAATTAGAATAACAATCTTTTTTTACCGTCTTGGTTAAACTCTTATGATTTAAAATGAGTGATCTTTCACATAAAAATAATCCAAATGACCTATGTTTTTATTGTTCCCATATATACTCAGTTCATTTCTTGTACAATAAACACGTTTTTGAAAGCAATGAGCTTAGCGACACTCATTCAGGTTGCAGTTATGCTAATACCGATGGAAGTACTTGTATTTGTCCTGGATTTCGGTCGGCAAATATAAATTCTAATATACAATAATGCTAGTATAAACAAATAGTTTAAAGAATCTATATACTGAGCCTCTCCTCCTAACCATTTTATTATTATAATCAATTCTACTTTTATATTAATATAACAATTGAATATAATAAGATCATTCTAAAAAGTACTTATAGAATATAGATGATTCAATGAAATGACCATTGTCTCGACTACAGAAGTATAATACAATTATTCACTATATTGATGAAAAATACTTAGATAATTTCGAATTCTAATTGAAAATACAATTGTATTTACTGTAGAGCATGTATTAGAATTTGTTACCTCTAAGCACCAATGTAGAATAAACGGATAGTATTCATTAACTGACATTTGACCTTCCTATAATGATTTGTAATCTCTAATTACTAGATCTAATTTAAATATAACAATACACTTTCACTACATTTTTGAATAATTTACTAATATTACAAAATATGACCACTAAAGTTTGATATACCATATACTAATAGAAGAATTTTTTAGTTAAAACGTTTGAAGAATTAAGTATTAAAAGACTATCCTTATCATCATGTTTATTTAGGTAGAATTTTTATTAAATGTATGGTTGACCTTATCTACGGACGAGGAATCACAGACATTTTACGAGAGATGCCATTTTATTTTAACATCTTCAAAAATATTATTTTTATCAAGATTTTTCATTCAAAGCCCACTATCTATGGTTCTGTAGACGTCAATAATGTTTGTAATTTGCATTGTTCCCATTGCTATTGGTGGCTTAATAGAAAGAATGATGAAAAAGATTTGAGCATTGAAGATTGGAAAAAAATAATAAAGGAAAAATTCAAGAAACAACATATCTTTGTAGTTACACTGATAGGAGGTGAACCTTTACTCAGACCAGATATAATCAAGCTATTTTGTGATGAAATGCCCCGGAGAGTATGCGTAGTTACTAATGGCACTTTTCCTTTAAAAAGATTTGAAGGTCTATATTTTTACTGGGTATCACTAGATGGAACGGAAGAAATACATGATAGTATTAGAGGTAAAGGATCCTATTCAAAGACAAGAGAGAATATATTTAATTATATTGAGAATCAGCCAAAACGTAATGGGAAACCTGCATGGAAAGACATATGGATTACCATGACCATTAATACACAAAATTATCCAACAGCCATTGCTCTTGCACAAGAATGGAAAGGTAAAGTAAATAAAATTGGCTTTCAATTTCATACTCCTTTTATCAAGGATGACCCATTGTGGCTTCCCTTTGGGGAAATACGCAATAACGTAGTAGATGATATAATTTCCTTGAAGAAATCCTATCCAGACTTTGTGGCAAATTCTGAAAATCAAATATCTTTGATGAAAGGTAATTGGGGTGGAATTGGTACCACGCCAGTACAATGTCCTTCATGGGCCATTCTTTCCTTAGATCATATGGGAAGAGTCAAAAAGCCATGTTGTATTGGAAGTGCTACTAGTAAAGGGTTAAAACCCATTTGTGAGCAATGTGGGCTTGGATGCTATTCCATATTGGTTGCACAAGGCATAAAGGGCAATAATTAAACATTCACTGGATATTATAATAAAATATACCATTTTCAAATAATTATAATATTAGAACCTAAATCATATATACATAACAATTTTTTTATCAGTAGATATTTGAGTTAATAACTAGATCAATCAATTAATAATACTATATATTTTTATGATGTCATTTATCGAAATATCAATCAAGTCGCTGAAACTATAATGCTTCAATTCTCTTCTTGTAATTAATAACAAATAAATCTCTACACTATTGCAATTTTATAATTTCATCCCACGTTCCAGATTGAGAAAGCATATAAAATTTGCTGTGACTTGCACTTTCTAAATTTATTATATCACCAGCGGAGATTTGAATATGAAATAATTTATTTAAGAATTGTAAAAAACTAGGCCCTGCCACTATACTTTTAGCTTCCTTTTCATAGGGTTTATTATAGTATTTTTCCAAGCCTTCAACTAAACCTATACTACTAATGTCTTCTACTAATTCAACCAAGTCTAAAAACTTTGGATTTTTCTTATACACTTTGAGTTTTGCCATCAGAAAATATTCTTAAAATATTTAATATTAATCTATAATATAATATTATCTTACTTTTTTATGCAATATTTATTTAACTATAAGTTAAACTAGAAGAATAAGCTATATAACATTTGATTTTTTAAAATTGTGATCCATACTATCAACCGTGTTTTTTTCTTGTTTATAGTATTTAATTCATATTGTTAAGTTAAGCACAACAAGTATTGGCCCAAATATTATTGTTTAATGTAATCCTTTTCTCATTGTCAGGATTTTTAGTATATTGACTAAATTGAATAACATATTTTGGTTTTTTTTAAAATCCAATTTGATATTCGAAATTGAATACTCGCATTTTCCTCAATACTCATTCTACTTTCATGATATCATACTTTCTATCTATCAATTAAACTAATACAATTATAATATGAATGGAAATATGATTATAAATTTTTCGTAAAGTTTGAGCTACACTTATTTTTCACTAAATTTAAAAATAGTATTTAAAAATATACAATTTATTTTTGTTTTAATGAGTATTAAAAATCGCCAAAACCTCCTCCATCAAATCCCTCAAAACCTGCATCACCTCCACTGGTGGTATCCATTTCACCTGCTCCACTATCACTATTATCAGCTGTAGCTGCTGTATCTTCTGCTCCTGCTGTATTCTGATCTACTTGTCCTTCAGTTACTGCACTCTCTGCAGGATTCATTGCCATTCCCATAAATGACATCATAGAGGCGAAAAACATCATATTCATAATTCCTGAAAATAACATCATCGGTATCCACATTCGGTTAGAATCCATGAAACTCTGGACTTGAGATTTATCTCCTGTTTCATATAGCTGTTGTAGACGCTCTGATTTTTCAGATAATTCTTGTTTCTTTGTATTAAGTATTTTAATTCCTGTATCTGCAATACCAAGTTCTATTTTCTTATTACCAAAGAAACCTTTCTTTTCATTCTTGATTAATATTTTTTGGGCTACTAAATCATTGACAATCAGCTCAACCTCATCCTTAGATAGTTTTGTAACTTTTGAAATACTATCTATTTTTTTCAGACCTCTAGATACTGCATCTAATACCATAAAGTGATTTGGGCTTTCATTGAACTTTCGAGTAGAAGACATATACTATAATTTTGGTAAAAAGACTATTTAAATTAAATGCTGTCTTTGCATATAGACAATATGAGAATATGGAATTAAAAAATATAAAAATAATATTGAGACTCTTCTTTACAATTTCTATTTTGTTGATTTCACACTGGCCAAGCAAGCATGCATTATCTTGAATTAATCTAGGTAGATGTAGTTAAAATTGAGATAGGATATAATTTACTTACGCATATTTCTTTTAAGAAAAAACCTCTTTTTTCTCTTTCTTCCATGTTAAATTTCATTATTTCTCTCGGTTTTTAATTTCATTTGTATAAATATAATTGATCATTATAATTTTTGAATGAATGAGGTATTAGTGTCAAGCTTGCAAAGTTAGAGAACTTTGAACGAATTACCATTTCAATATCATTTAACAAGAGAGATACATCACCAAATCTTTTTCTTCCATCTAGTTCAATGTGAACTTCTGCATGCAATGCCATACCTGTGGGACGAACCAAAATCGATTTTACATTTATTATTTCATCTGTAAATCTTTCCTTGATTAATTTTTTTAGTCTATCTGCGACCTTCGAGTCTTCACACGAATCTACCAAGATAAAAGAAGATTTTTTTAATGACAAATATGATACAGAGAATATATACACTGCAATTATCATTCCTCCAATAGCATCCATTTGTGGCATGCCGAATTGTGTAGCGATTAATACGCTAAAAAATCCAATTATAGAAGCAGATCCATCCTTTATCGAATTCTTGGCATCTCTCTTAAGCGAAACGAAGTTATATTTCTTGGCTATTTTTCTCATTTCAAAAGCTCTGTATATTGATACAGAACATGCAGCTGCCAAAACTAGCATAGTTATAAATGGCTGTTCAATTTCCTTGGGATTTATGAAGGCTTGATATGAAGTATAAAATATTACTGCTCCAATCATTATCATACCAATAGCAGCTATTAAAACAGCAAAACTTTCTACTTTCTGATATCCATATGGAAATTTTTTATTTGGAGGCCTATGGGCCATTCGCAATCCGAGTAAAACTATAAAAGATATCATGGCATAAGAGAAAGAATCTATACCAACTGCTTTTGCAACTATACTTCCACCCCAATAACCAATTAATAGCTCTGAAATTCCTATGGATAACAATATGATTATAGAAATCTTTGCTATTTTTTGACCAGCAATCAGGCCCTCATTAACAATATTTTTGGAATGAGTGTTTTCAGTAAAGGTTATCTTACTTTTTCTCGATTGTTCATTTTTTAATTTTTTTGTTGAAGCTATCAGACTATCTTCAGTAATTATACTGCCGATATCTACAGCGTAATGACTGTCCAACTATTTTATTAAGATATTATGGATTTAATAATATTTAAAGCATTATGTTTGTATTGCAAATTTTATATAATTTATTAAACATTCCAAGACTCGTTTCCAAGAAGTTTTTTATCCGATAGTACAATGAGCTTTAATTAACATAATTTACTTGCTATTTCATTGACAATCATAACCTTCAAGATGTTTAAATTTAAGGAGAAGATGGTAAGAAATAGATATTTAGAATATCCAATAAATTCAATTGTATTTATTTTATCTGAATTTAAGGAGTAGGAGATACAATAAATAATCAAACATTCCTGAATATTGAAATAGAGTGAAAACCTATAGTTTAGCATATGGGTAAGCAAAAGTCAACAGTCCAAATCCTTCATGTAAATAATATGTGCGAATTAAAATTATTTTATTTACTATCCTTATTCTCATAAGTTCTTTACTTTATTTTAATGAGATTTTCGCAATTAATGAGAACAATAAAAATTTAATTCTGAATGCTTCCTCACGTATATTCGATAACAACAATAATAATATCTCTTTTTTAGGACATATATCTTCAAATATAACAAATATTACAAACAATAATTATGATTCTGTATATGGTCAGATCGCTGCAATTGATAATAATGTGTATATAGTATGGCAAGAATCAATTACTGACAATTCAAATGAGAAAAACTATGAAGTATATTTTAAAAAAAGTGAAGACGAAGGAAATACATTTAGTAAAGCCATTAACTTAAGTAACAATACTGGATTTTCTGAACATCCGCAGATTGCAGTATCTAAAAATGGAATTTTTATTGTTTGGGCAGATAATACTAACTCTAAGAATACTGAAATTATGTTTACAAAAAGTTTGGATAATGGTACTACATTTGGAGAAGTAAGAAATTTAAGCAATAACTCCAAAAATTCTAATAATCAAGAAATATCAGTCTCTGATGAAAACGTGTATGTGGTATGGCAAGATACTGATTCTCTTAGCAACAAAAAAAATTTAACAGATAAAAAAATTTTATCCAGTATTATATTTAGAGGCAGCACTGATAATGGAAACACATTCAATGATGAAATAGAAATAATAGATAATACCTATGATTCATATCCCAAGGTTAACTCATATCAGAATTATGTATATGTTGTTTGGAATAGTGAAAATAAAAGTAGCTCTAAAGATTATAAAAATACTGGCTTATTTTTTATAAGAAGTTCTGATAATGGCAAAAATTTTGATAATAGTATCAGACTAGTTGATAATAATTTTGGAGAATCACAAATATCAGTTCTTAACGACGAAGTAGTTATAGTTTGGGGAGGATTACATGCAAAAAATATCAATGATATATATTTTGTCAAAAGCTACGACAATGGTGCTACTTTCACTGATCCATCTATAATTCTACAAAAAGTTACTAAACCAAAAGACAACAGTTATTCTAATCGAATGAATAATCCTTCCAATGTAGAGATAGCCAACAATGACCATTCATATACAGTATGGCAAGATATAATTTCACAAAAAAATCAAGACATATTCATAACTAACACCAAATATAGTATGCAAGCAAATAAAATAATAAATTTAAGTAATAATTCAGGTATTTCTGAGTGCCCTTCTATAGCTATTTCTAATAACAATATCTATGTAATATGGGAAGATTTTACGCCTGGTAACCATGAAATACTATTTACTAAAGAAATAATTAATAGTAATAACAAATAGAAAAGAGATTACTTTTGCACAATATTAAGCAGCATCATTTTTTATAAAACTTTTATTTTTTCTTATCAAGACAACAAATTACTTAACAATCAGGTATCTTGTAAAATCAATTCTTTAATTGTAACCAATTTGATTAATTTACCTTTTGGATTCTTTTTTATTTCTATCCATGTAGTTATAGGTAAGATGATATGAACTAATGAGCAGGTTTCCATAATAATTAATTCATTTGTAATGAGTTCTATAAGATTTTCTAGAATAGGATTATGTCCAACTAACAAAACCATATTAATGTTATTGGATATTTTACTAATTACATTTATGTAATGTTTTGCATTGGTTTCATACAGCAATTCTGATAGATGAATATCCTTATTATAACCAATAGATTCTGCTAATAGGTTAGAAGTATCTTTAGCTCTCTTAGCAGGAGAACTAATAATCAAGCTAGGAATTAATTTTGTATTTTTTAGGAACTTACTCATTTTATAGACATCATATTTGCCACTATCACTTAGGGGTCGCATATCATCAGAAATTGAAGCCTTATTCTCGGTTGTTTTAGCATGACGAAGAAGTAATAAGCTCTTCATGTATCTTCTTTTTTTATAATTAGATAAATTTCTATCTAAAAATTAATATTCTTTTACAAGCAATATAAAAATATTGATTAGATCTGAAATACTGTAACAAATCATATTTAATTGGCTATGCTTCTTGTACTGATGAAATATATTTACCTTGGAAATATGTATCCAGGAAATATAATTTTTATTGGATGTCTAAATGCCGGATGAATCATTACCAACTCTCCTTTATTTAAACGAACAATATTTGTCTTAGTAGTTTCATCAATTATAGAATAAGGTTCTTTAGATAATTCCGATCTTCCTATTTTAGCCGTAACATGTAATCCCATATTCTCTTGTAGTCTTGTATCAGTTTGACTTTTAAATTGCTGTGCAGAAAATATAATAGTGCCCCGAGATCTCCCTGCTATTACTGTTTTCATTATTTGTTCAGGAATTGCATCAATTTTTTCCTTGAGAGTTTTAGGAATGAATCTATTAATTTCATCTAGGAATATTATGATATAGTGAGGTTTTTTCCTTTCTTCAAGTTTTATAGTGTTCTTATTTATAATGTTTTTTTCATTATCGTCTTCAAAGTTATAATAACTTTCAGAATATATCTCATCAATACTTTTCATCACATCACCCACAATGAATGCTTGTTCTTCTACAGAAGAAATTTTGGCTATATCCACTACAAAGACTTCTCCAGCTTTAAGGTTTCTAACTTTCTTTCCCAGATAGACACTTGTAATTTTTTTATCTATAAACATAGATGATTTTCTGAATCTTTGCAACTGCCCCAAAAATCTAATAAGGGAGGATTTATGACTAACTATGAAGTCTGGATATCCTATAAAATTAGATAGATCTGTCCAATTTTGTATCTCCTTTCCAGAACTATCAGTCATCGGCCATGATTCAGAAATATAGTCAATTATTGAGGAGAGATTATAATGTTGATCATAGATTTCAGAAAACAATAAATCCAATCTATCGTATATATCTTTTAGCTCATAAGAGAATGTTTGATAGTTTTTAGGAATATAAATGGAATTAGGTTTCCCATCTTTTCCTCGTGGAAGAAAATAAGTGACATTTTCAAATGGCTCTATTTTTAGATCGAGTAGTTCATATTCATTATTAGTTGTTCCTTCTATATTTCCTTGTAATTCGTGAATATGTAGTAAATCTTCTTCTTTAGTATTGAAAATAATTAAGGAAATATCTTCAGATTTTTTAATAGTCTGGTAAGCAGAAAATAAAAGAAATAAAAGATAGCTAGTTTTTTTATTTCCTGATATTCCGGAGGCGTTTACATGGGCTGTATCTGGACCGATAATATAGGAATAATCTAAAGAAACTGGAACTTTTAAACCATTTGTAGTTTTTATTATACCTACTGGTATAGGGTTTTCCATCTCTGGAATTCCAAGAGCAAACATTATTTCTTTGGAATTAGCAAATCTCACTGGTTTACTTGCACCAACAGGAAAGTTAACTGAAAGTAAATCTGCATTACCTTTTATTTGCGCATATGTATTCCCCATTATTGCCACTCTCGCTACTACCACTACTTTTTCTGTATTAACATCATCCGTGGATGAATTGGATTTATTTTTTTGTAGGCTGTCATGCTCTTTACTTTTATTAAAGTTATTATTATGAGAAACCATCTCTTGATTAGAAAGAAAAGTCGATTGTACTTCTTTTACAATTCCTATAGTTGTAGTTTGATGTAGATTATTTACAGAAACAAAGTCAAAAGAATTAACAATCATATTAGCATTGATAATAAACCAGAATTCATCTATTGTATTTGGAAATCTTTCAGAAACAATTGACTTACCTATTTCAGGCTGATTGTACAAAGAAGCTTTATCTTTTCGCTTTTCAACTCTTTTACTATCAAGGATGGTTATTTTTTTTTTGTCTTGTTTTTCTTATTCTTCATTAAATGAGTATGTACTAAATTGAAAATAACTATTACTGTTTTAACCCAAACTAAGTTGAAGCGAGTTACCATCTGAAAAAAAATTTTTTCCAAATCAGTAAATGCTATTTTTAACGTGCGATTACTAAAATGAAAGATAGTATATTTTATTTTTTAAATAGTAACTTTATTCTGTTATGACATTGAAAAATATGAGATTGGTGATTAAAAAAATAAAATATCTCAGATCATTTTATCGGTTCATATATAAATAACTAACAATTGTTCCAACCAAAGTAAAGGATCCAATTAATGCAGCAATAAATACTGTATCTGCTACTGATGCTAGTGGTTCACCTATAACTGCTACGAATATTGAATAAACAAGGATAATAAATCCAATTAAAGCAAATAAACCTAAAATTATGGATTTAACACCATTGTTATCTTTTTGATCTCCAAAGGAAAAAGTTTTTCTAAGTACATTTTTTCCTTCTTTTCCTGCTTCTGTTAAAGATCCTGTAATTTTTCCAGATATTTTGTCCTTTACCAGTTCATTTTCTGGTCTTTCTTGTTCATTAATATCTTTTGTTTTGGGATTAAACTCAGAAGCCTGGTCTATTTTACTAGATGTTTGGCTAGAGGTATCTATTTCTTTATAATCATCAGAAATTGTTGATTTATCTGACATATAAAATACTATACATTTGGAGTATAAAAGGTAATTCTATAAATACGCAATATAAAGAAACTTTTTATTATCATATTCTTGTTATTTATTGTTATAGTTCTGTTTCCTCTCTATTTAATGTTTATTCTTTTGCTTCTGGTAAATGAATTAACTTTTGTTAGTAAAGGAAGCGTTGTTATATTTTGCCTGTTATATTAAAATATAACCCTAAAAATTTTTAGAAAAGTTGGTTCGAATAAAAATTAAATCATAGATTAGACTTTTAAGTCAATTATATATCAAGAGTAACTTTTGCTCTTCAACTAACTCTAAATTTGTATTAGCATTAGAATATATTTTCGATATTTCTCAATTATAATTCTATAACCATATTTTGCCATCTAAGCAATTAGATCTCATAAATTCAAAAGTATCGATCTCGAGAAAAAATACTTATTTATGCCATTATCAGTAATTTAGATTTTTTTTCTGATAAAAGCGAATTAACTTTACTTCTAAGATCACTCAAGAGAATTGGTTTATAGATTACAATCTTTTCAATTTCAGCAATACTTTTTTTAAGATGTTGGATGTATTCTTTATCTGCAGTTATAAAGCAAAATAATAGATTTGGATCTATATTTCTTAATTTCTGATATAATAGCATGCCAGACATCTTCGGCATTTTCAAATCAAGGAGAATTAAATCAAATGCATTTTTTCTAAATGCATAGAGTGCATCAACAGGATCTGTATAAGCATTAACCTTATATCCATCATGTTCTAAAAATAACTTGAATAAATTATTTATATCCGGATCGTCATCTATTATTAGTATTCTTCTCTTTGACATTTTAGTATCCCAGCACTTATCAAAGGTCAATATCCTATATCAATATTAAGGAAACTTTTGTAGTGTATTTATTGTATTTAATACTTAATGGATAAAAAAAAGCAAATTAAAAATTACTATCGAATATAGACAAATGCATTTATTGCTGAACAAACAAATTTTTACCCTATTTTTTTTACATATTTTTTATTTTTCAAAAATTATAGTTAGAAATTAATTTTTGTTTGGTCACATTTTTGAGTTATACTATATGACAACTTTAGCTGTTTTATATAGATATCATAAACAAAATGTTTAATTTATAAAAATCACAATTTGTTTAATTTTAAAAGTAATGGCGAGCTAATAAAAGGCTAAATGAGTGTATATAATTTATGTATCT
>OCZS010000024.1_pt1 | contig 43699 bp, 38 predicted proteins | sample 1539071 | NCBI WGS metagenome assembly OCZS01 (sample SAMEA3113584, study PRJEB22503) | soil metagenome
CAAACGCCTGGTTTAATGGCACTTCAATAAAGTCTCGTATCCAGAATCTAAATACAAAGAGCGCCCAAAGACCATAGATTATGCTAGGCACCGCAGCCAACAGTTCTATTACGAAGGATAATGGAATGGACATCCTATACGGAGCTATTTCTACAATGAAAATGGCTATTCCTAAGCTTATTGGAACCCCTATTGTCATTGCAATACCCGAGCTTATCAGTGTGCCAACGACGTAAGGAAGAGCGCCATAGGACTCACGTCCTTCAACTGCATTCCAGTCTGTCCCTGTTATGAATCCTATTACTCCTTCGCTATAAAACACTTCAGCCGACCCAGAAAATATGGAAATGGCTACAAGACCGAGCAGCACTAGAGTATAGCTGGCTGCGCCTATCACTATGAAGCGAAATATTTTGTCTCCTGTAGGCGTACTCTTGAGCAAAAAAGACGAAAGCCGATCATGGACTGACTCTTTTTTTGCTCCTATTTTAGTTACTTCTTTTGACAAAGATCCGCGGTTTTTCCTTCGCACATAAATTATCCCTACAGCAGCCACAATTGGCAGTATTACGGCAGCAGCCGCTACAAATGGTACCAGAATTTCTGGAGATGCGGGATCAGTTTCACTTTCTGTGGTAAGGACAGGCTGGCCCTTGTAAGTAAGTGAGCTGAGTGTATCCTGATTTAGTATTACAACATCATCTGGTAATGCTATATATCCCAAATCATCAGCAAATTGCTGACCGTCAGTTATGACCCAAGAGACAAAGTCTACAAGAGCTCTGGCTTTGTCCATGCTATCAATCCTAGGGTTGGTGCTCAGTTCTTTATATAAGAGAATATAAGAGAAGCTAGAGATTGGATAGGAATCCTTGCCGGGGGCATCAGTTGTTGATATCTGCTCCCATGATTCGTCTCCTCTGGGCAGGAGCTTGGCTGTAGAAGCTACTGCAGCGCGCACAGAATCAATAGATGGTTCTACAAAGTTACCTTCTTGATTTTCCAAGTAGGCATATGGCATTCTTGTAGTTAGCGCATATGACAGCTCAATATAGCCGATCGTATAAGGCGTGCTCTTGATAGTGCTTGCAACACCTTCATTGCCAGGAGCTCCGATGCCTGTGGGCCACTGGACTGATTTGCCCTTGCCCACCTGAGCCTTCCATTCATTGCTCACCTTTGAGAGATAATCTGTCCATACAAATGTCGTGCCGGAGCCATCAGACCTATGAGCTACAACGATGTTTTGCGCAGGCAGGAAAAGGTCGGGATTCAGCTTCTGTATCTGCGGATCATTCCATTTTGTAATTTTTCCCAGATAAATACCTGCTAGAATTGGTCCTGTAAGCTTTAATCCCTTATCTGGAACCTCAGGGATGTTGTAGGAGACAATTATGGATCCAATTGTTTCAGGTATGTGTACTGCTTCGCGGGCTTTTTCCATCTCTGAAGAGGTAAGGGGCGCATCAGTAGCGCCAAAGTCCACAATCTTTTCAGAAAACTGTTTGACTCCTCCGCCACTGCCAATCGACTGGTAATTGATGTTTATTTCTGGCTTGATTTTTTGGTATTCAACACGCCAAGCATCAATCAATGGAAATGGGAAGGTTGCGCCAGCTCCATTAAGATCAATTCTCTGCTCAGCATTAGAATTTCCAAGTGGCATGAAAATGCCGGTAAAAAACGCAGACAATAATAATGTCAGCAAGCCTGCAAGGATAGTAAAATTCAGAATTTTGACACGTCTTGCAGACATGGACTATAGTAGTTCGCAAGAACAAGAGGCTTTTATGGCTAGTCCATATGATCTACGTATTCTATATAGTAATATTAAGGAAAAACTATGGAGGTCAGAGTAGGGGCTCAGGAAGAACCAAAGTCTTCGCCCAAATTCACCTACCTCTGGTCATGTAGAGATAAACACACCCACGGTGGCAGAAGCCAGAACCAGTAAAATTGTCATTATTTCGATTCTGGCATCACCATTGCACCTTGCACATCTACTACTTCGATCACTTGTGCTAGTCTGCGATCTCTTAGGATCAATTGCAGTTGCGCCGATCTGCTGGAAAAATTTTTTACAACTAACTTTCTTCTTCTTCTTCTTCTTTTTCTTTCTTTGCATCCGCTTCAGTTGGCTCAGTCAGCTTGAATCGACTTCCGACCTTTATGATAAATGGTCCTATAAACGTCGTCACTATTGTGACTACACCAAGCAGTGGCAGAATGAAAGGAGTGATGGCGTTTACATCCTGTCCGCCCTTGGCAACAATTAATGACACTTCTCCCTTGGTAGCCGATATTCCAAAGCCAGCCCTAAGCGCAGTTGTGCTGTCATAGCGCGCCCTTACCAAAATGCCAGTGACTATCAGGAGCTTTGAGGCAAAGGAGGTCAGTATGAGAATTATTGCAGGGATTATGAATGCAGGGATCAGCGACACATTCATGAGCGCCCCTATTGATATGAAAAATAGCGCTGCAAACATATCCCGCAGAGGGATTGTGATTATCCTTGCCACTGCTGCACTCCGGCTCTCGGCGACAAGTACGCCGGCAAGAAAGGCACCAACCACGACAGACATGCCAAGGCCATTTGCAAGGAATGACAGCCCAAAGGCGATGCTGAGGATTGTTATCAGGAGCAGCGCATAATCATTTGTTTTGCCGGCCCGATCTATTATCCGGGGGACGAACTTGCTGCCTACTATGATTACACTACCGATAAAGCCGCCCACTATTCCAAGAACGATGGCGATGTTCAAAATTGACATGTTACCGCCAGTTGCAACAAAGGATTGCAAGATGCCAAGAGCGCTGATGGCAATTATATCCTCAACTATCAACATCCCAAGAATGAGCGTAGACGATTTATCGCGTATTAGACCGACATCCTCCAATATCCTGATCGTGATGACAGTGCTAGTAATCGATAATGCCAAGGCAAGAAAGAGGGAATCATAAAATTGGAACCCAAGGCTTTGGGCGATAAAAAACACTATCAAGAGCGTTCCTAGCACTTCTGCAAGAGCAGTAGCTACGGATATCTTGCCCACCGAGCGGAGTTTGGCTATAGGGAATTCAGTGCCAGTAACAAAGAGTAGCATGATTATGCCTAGTTCTGCAAAAAGATTCAGAGTCTCGGGACTCCGGACAAGGTTGAAAGGTGGAGTATAGGGCCCAATTATCATACCGGCAATAATATAGCCTATGACCATAGGCTGCTTCAGCTTGTATGTGATCGCAAGCATTATCGCCGCTACTACCATGATTACCGCAATGTCCTGGACCACAAAGTCTATAGGATCATTACCAATTGCAAAGAACTGCGGAAAAACAGTATTTCCTGCACTTGTTGTTGTTGCGGAATGGTTCACCGCTATTGTTATGTTCAACATACATAAAAAGACGAAGTTGGGCAGAAGGGGCGGGAGGATGATAAAACTAATTATACAATACCACATTCAACCATTCCTGTTGGGTTTTAAGATCAACAAGTGGCGCCTCATCTACCTCGCGTTTGGTGCAGCTGCATTTCTGATTGCCTATTCCATTGGAGGGGCAGTACCCATGAGTGAGGAGGAAGCCGAGACATTAATGCGTGAGTTCTCGAAACAGATAGAGGGGATTGACCAGAACGGCATCTTTTTGAACAACGTCCGAATCACCCTGATAATGTTTGTACCTGCAGTAGGCTCAGCATTTGGAGCATTCTCTGGTTTTGCAACCGGCTCAATTTTCAGCGCGCTTGCAAGCCAGTCACCCATGCTAGGAGAGGTTTCGCCGCTTGCCATCCTGATAACGCCCTTTGGCATCATGGAAGTATTCGTGTATGGCCTTGCCATGTCAAGGAGCGCGATGCTAATTTACTATCTTCTTAAGAGAATACCTTGGCGTAAATACATCATCCCGACGCTGATAGAACTTGGCATTGCCACAGGGATATTATTTGTAGCCGCAGTAATAGAGTGGCAGATAATAGAACGACTGGGCGGTCTTGACGCGAGCATTGCCGTAGATCCGGTGGAATGATGAAGGTTCTTCTAGGCAGACCTGCTGTGCCTCATTATGCAATACTTTTAGACAAGGCTTATCGGCTGAGCGAATATTTTGTTACAATTCCACCTATTGACCTACTACTCCTGCATAGATCGATCCTCCAACGATACTTCTTCTTGAGTGCCGGTGAAGTCACATCTAGCCTTACAGGCTTTGGATCACTACTACAAGTGCCACCATCACATGGTTGTTGCGATAAATGACATATGCCCGTCAAGCATGAAGAATATCTCTCTGCGGCAGAGGATGCTTCACTAAAATAATCTAAACCAAGGTTTTAAGATTTTATAACAAAAAAAGAGGACATAAAGAAGGTGTTATTGGCTTTCGCCACATGCGGGACAGATCTTCTGTGACTTAGGCATCTTTGCACCACATTCAACACAATATCTGATTGAACCCTTATCATCGGTCCGCATAATGCCAACAGATTTATTTTGTATTGAGGACATACACAAAAAATAAGCCCAATTTAATATTTAAACTCCGGCTAGAAATTGAGGTATGTTTGCCTCTTTGTCTGATCTACTACCATAGCAGACAGATCACTGAACTCCTTTCCTTCAAGGTCGACAGCCGTGCCTCTGAATGTTGTTTCCTTTTCAGTCGTCAGATGCTCAAAGACCCAAACCTTCAGCTTAGTAGTGTCGATGCCACTTTTACGTAGGAATTTTGCAATTTCAGAATGCATAAAGTGCCTTGATCTGTCTCTTGGCCAAGGCCGAGGTAGCAGTATTACGCTCCGGCCCTGCCTAACTGCCTGCAGCATTTCCTGCTTTTTCTGCTCTATGTCATCTGTCACATGGAAGGTAACAATGAAAGCCTTGTCAGTCGAGACATGGGCCTTGGCGGCAGCCACTTGGATGGAGCTGATACCGGGGATCACCTCAACATTGTCGCTCCCAAATATTTCCAGCAACCTGTCGACAACCTCCGATTCGGAGAAATTGGCATCACCTGTAAAAGGTACAGTGCAGTACTCGCCATCCTTCATTTTCGTATAAATATCCTGATAGACGCCTTCTTGTGTCTGCATTGTGACTTGAAACACCTGCTGCCTGCTTTTGTCAATAACACCTTCAATAGTCGACAGTGGATACTTGTAGCCTATGATGTAATGTGACTTGGCAATGGCTTCTTTAGCCGCATCGGTAAGATACTTTGGCGAGCCAGGACCGACACCTACAACGAATAGCTTTCTTAGCAATATGCGAACTGTAGGCAGCAGGTTGCCTAATTATATTATTTTGCAATCACTATAGTGCTGGTACTACGCATTTCCTTATCTTTAGGAGATCTCATAAGAAGATAATCTTAGACTCACCATTGCAGAAATCCTGCTGGACAAAGAATATCATGTAATACTTGTGGTACAGGTCGTAAACAGCTTTGACACTTCAAGCGACTTGAACTTCTTGTGAAGGAGATTTTAATTCTATTGTCCTTATCTATATTATTAGAACTAGATTGTTCTGTTTTTTTATAAATTATGTAAGTTTTGCTCGCAAGTATCGCAATAAATTTAAATTGACATTTTTACCAAGTCTATAAGCGGTCTCCAATCCATGCGCTGAAACTCAAGAGGATCTTTTGCAGGATATTTTACCCATCCCTTCACTATCGAGAACCGGAAAACCTTTGCTTTGTAGCCAAGGTTTAACTTCACCTTAAGAACTGTTCCCCAGTCCTTTTCCTCTGAGATGACGTCCAGAATCTGACTGAACGGGATCTGGAGGTTATCAGGGCTCTTGGCAAGGTCATTTTTGAGGTGTTCTAGCTTGTAGCCTTCAGCTGGCCGAAAGGTGTTTTCGCCTGCTTCAAAACGCTTTAACTGTCTAATGGAATGGGTTTCATGCATTTTATAGGTCATGTCTGTCTTTATGATAAAGGCAAGACGCCTGTCCGTGACGACTAGCATACCCTCTTTGCCGCGCTTGAAAAGGCCTTCTTCTCCGCCCCAGACCCAAAAGAGGTGGCCCTTAATCCCTTCGTCCCAGTTGACCAACTGGATGATAGGCGAGCAAATACTGTATTAATAATTTATTGAAGAGAATAAAAATTAAAAAAAGAAGTTTGTCGGACTAACCTTCTTCCCAGCCCTTTGCGAACAGGCCTGACTTCTTCAAGGGGATAGGCTGTCCTGGCGTGTAGTCCATCGGCCTCATCCAGAAGATTGCCTTTGTGGGGCAAACTCCAATACATGCTCCGTCAGATATGCATCGTTCTGGATAGAACACGAAGGCTTTACCTCTCTTCCATCCTTCGACTGGTTTTACTCTGAGCACATCTGGACCGAGGGAAGTGCAAATCTCTACACAGAGTGCACAGCCGATGCAGTGTTGTTCGCTAATATCAGGAAGTATTGCGACTGGCATCTAATTCACTCACCCAACGATCCATGCTGAAACTATTTAAACACTACGTCTTTTTTATAACAGCGATATATTCAAATATACAGAGCAGAGAAGAGAAGAGGAGTCATTAGCCCAGTATATGCCAGCGGCAAACTATAATTGGTCATGACTTTTTCGTACAACCTTGCAAGCGCAGGATAGATTTCTTCTCCCTAGTGTAGATTCCTATCTCTTTTCTGAATTCTACCTTGGATGTTCGTTGTACCATTTTTAGTTCTTTGATAAGTGCATCAGCGTCGATTCCTCGATATTGTAGTAGTCTGCCGCTCCTGCTTTTTTTGCCTCTATTTGTCCTAATGTTAGTTTTGATGGTCTTGGTATTATGCCCTTTTCGATCATCTCAAGTTTCAGATCACGCTTACATTGTGTCAGAAATAACTTTGCGTAGTACGCACGCCTTTGTTCTATAAATTTCCTCACATGTTTGATGTTTCTGTATCCAAGATGCTTCTCCCTCAATTCGTCAGGAATAGTCTTACCACCAATTTCTTTCTCAAGTTGGTTTATTATTACGTCTGCTGCTTTTTTGGCAGCTTCTTCAGGCGTTGTTGCTTTAACCTCTTCTTTTTCCTTTTCCTCTACTTCCGCCATCCCAATTAGTTCCACAAAGAGGGAAGCTATAAATGTTCTTGTATTAGAGAATCAAGCAGAGAACTTAGCAGCTTTCTTGCTTAGTTAGTTGGTCAAATAGTAACAAACTGTTTTGAGGCTTCTTCTTACATTTAGTATTTGGTTATTTTTTAGCATTAGTTATTCAATCGTATTATTCTAAGATTGGAGTGGTGGATGCTACATACCCTGATAATAATCATAATAATAATTCTCATCATCATCATCTTCACCGTTTTCTCTTTCTAGTTCTTTTTCTCGTGAGATGAGGATGATAAAAACAGAGCCCTTCGGTTACCGCCAGCGCCAGAAGAAGAAGATGATGATGAGGATGATTGAGGATATGATGACTTGTTGTTATTGTTGGCAAATAGATTCCCAAACACCTCTAGGATTACTGATCGCGGGGCTTCCTGCTTGAGCTTTAGCAATCTAAATTTACTTCAATGGCACAATGCCTTGGTTTGAACCTAATGTCTGGCCGAATGTCTAGATCCTAGCTCACAGATTATAGATAGAAGCTACACAGCTTTTGAATTATACGACTATATAGCTACTGCATCAACAACAGATAACATCATGCACACGCTCCACGTTGCATTTGACGACACGGACTCGCGTGAGGGCAGATGCACAACACACCTTGCATTCAAGGTAGTAGAGCATCTGAGGAAAATACAGGGCGCACAGCTTGTCGATTATCCATTGTTGATTAGGCTTAATCCCAATATCCCTTGGAAAACTAGGGGCAATGGTGCAGTCTGCCTGAGGTTAAAAGTGCAAGATGTAGACAGAGTCATAGACTATGTCAGGCAGGCAGTGGAAGAAGGTTCCGCCATTGGCAGCGGAGCTAACCCTGCAATTGCATTCCTTGAAAGCGACTATGTGCCCGCAAAGCTTCGAGAGTTTAGCGCGCTCGCAATGTGCGATATAATGAGCAGACAGATGTCAGAAAAGGTAGCTAAAGCCTCTGGTGTTCAATACTTTACCTTTGGCAATGGACAGGGACTTGTTGGCTCTCTTGGTGCAATGGGTTGTCTGCTGGAGGATGATCATACCTTTGAGCTAATTGCATACAGGAAGCAGAAGAACTGGGGCAAGCTGCGTGTAATAGATAAGCAGAGTGTCATTAAGTTTAGCATAGACACCTATCCCCACACTTTCAACAATTACGATCGAAACCACGGGCGTGTGTTGATTGCACCGCATAGTCCAGACCCAGTCTTCTTTGGTATAAGAGGCGAGAGCCCAGATATAGTTGAGTCGGCACTCCAGGCATTGCATCCAGAAGAAGAGCTAGGTGGCTGGACAGTTTTTCGCTCAAACCAAGGGACGAATATGCACCTGCAAAATGAGATCAGGATTGCCAATGTCAAGGCATACACAGCAGGGTATATCAGATGCAAGGTTAGTAGCAAGCCATATGCAATGGAAGGCGGTCACGTCATTTTTACGGTCAAGCAGGATGGCGTAGAAATGCCGGCAGCAGTCTATGAACCAACTGGGCTTGCCAATATCGCAACCAAGCTTGAAGATGGCGATGTCATTGAAATTGGTGTCGGGGTCAGAAAGGGAACTACCAAACACCCCAAAATTCTAAATGTTGAATATTTGTGGGTGCTCAAGCTTGCGCCTGTTTATGAAATATTGAACCCATTGTGCAAATTGTGTGGCAAGCGTATGAAGTCAGAGGGCAAAAATAAGGGCCATCAGTGCGATAGGTGCAAGCACAAAGACCACAACACAAAAAAGATTCTGGTATCCCAGGAGCGTAGAATCAAAACTGGATTATACATCCCAACACCCAAAGCACACAGGCATCTGACAAAGCCATTACAGAGGTACGGCATTGAAAAGACAAAATTCCTGTTTGAAAAAAGTAGTAGCGAGGGGTTGATTTGAACTTACGGCCACCTGCAATTTTGCAAAAGTGGAAACCGCTCTGCGGGTTATGAGCCCGCCGGGATAACCTGGCTTCCCCACCTCGCTGACAGCATCTTGACACAAGGGGAATATATCTCTGTCTGCACTGCATAATCGAGAAGGAATGCATAACAGCGACGAACATTGTCTCACATCTTTTCCGTTTTGTCAAAAGACACATACCGGCTTCATTCAAGATTGGGTTGGCAGACTCAGAGCAGATGTTGCTTAATATTCTCTGCAACAATTCTTGATTTTGAAATGACCTTTGAAGGCGCGTATACATGTTACCTAAAGGAGACGAGGTCGCATTTCGATTATTGTTTCGGTGTATCAATAAAGGAGAAGCAATTTGCTAATCCTTAATAATAGCAGCGAACGATTGCCTTGTTCTGTTCAGTTGCTGTTGACGCAGCAGTCTTCTTTTTCTTGTGTCTATTTATTATTATCCCAAATGGCTAGATTTATTTCCGTCCATGCACATTATCAAATGGGCATGAACGCCAAATCGCTCAGCGACATCGACTTTGAAAAGCGCAAGGGTCTTCTGCCTGTAGTAGTACAGGACAGAAAGACCAAAGACATTCTGATGCTAGCGTATACCAATAAAGAGGCCCTTGCCAACACCATCAAGACAGGCAACGCTTGGTTTTGGAGCACGTCACGCAACAAACTGTGGATGAAAGGTGAGGAATCTGGCAACGTCCAGCCAGTGTACAAAATATTGGTCGACTGTGACTCAGATTCTATCTTATATATGGTGGATTCAGACAAGCCAGCGTGCCACACCGGCAGTCGGTCCTGCTTCCACAATTTACTAATATAGTCCATTAAATATAACACATTTTTATGTCATTATGCTTTTTGTTATAATCTATAGATGATACACGCTGTTTAGTATTACAAAACATAGCCAGCAAAAAATTTAGTAAAACTAAAATGATGCTTAGAGAAGTTTTAATCATATACTAATCGAGAGAGAATAGAAGACATGGGAAGTATCAAATCGCTAAAGTGCAGAGAATGTCTCAAAGAATATGAGCCAGAATTTCGCTATATATGCGAAGAATGCTTTGGCCCTCTGGATGTCACATACAAGGAATTATCTATAAATAGACACACTTTTGAATTAAGGGAAAAGACATACTGGCGTTATTTTGAGCTCCTGCCAATTGCAAACAAAAGCAATATTGTAAGCCTAAACGCAGGTTTCACACCGCTGCAGTATGCAGACAGGCTGGGAGACAGACTGGGACTGAAAAGTTTGTACATCAAGAATGACTCTGTTAACCCGACGTTTTCATTCAAGGATAGACCTGCTGGCGTTGCAGTTTCAAGAGCCAAGGAGACAAGATTAAAGGCGGTGGGCTGTGCATCTACGGGCAACCTGGCAGCTGCAACTGCTGCTCACGCAGCCAAGGCGGGCCTGTCATGTTATATCTTTGCGCCGTCGGACATCGAACATGTCAAGATCGCTCAAGCGCTTTCATACGGCGCAGAATTTGTTGCAGTCGAAGGTACCTATGATGATGCCAACAGGATTGCTTCAATGATCGGAGATAAGAAAGGCATAGGTGTCGTCAATATTAACATGAGGCCATACTATGTAGAGGGATCAAAGACGCTTGCCTATGAGGTTGCTGAGCAGATGGATTGGCAAGTGCCAGATAGCCTGATAATCCCTGTAGGAAGTGGTGCCATGCTCAACTCGATATGCAAGGGTTTTGAAGAGCTTCACTCGCTTGGTCTGATCGACAGTCCCAAGAATATGAAAGTGGTGGCAGCACAACCTAGAGGTTGTGCTCCTATCGTCACTGCATTCAAACACAACAGTGACGAGGTGATCCCTGTTGAGCGACCAGAGACGATTGCGAAAAGTTTGGCAATAGGAGATCCAGGAGATGGCGTGTATGTTTTAAAAAGGCTAAAGCAATACAATGGGCTTGCAGAAGAGGCAAGCGATCAGGAGATCGCCGGCAGCATTATGCTGCTTGCCCAGACAGAGGGCATTTTCACTGAGCCTGCAGGCGGCGTATCAATTGCAGTACTGAAGAAGTTGGTAGAAGAAAGCAAGATAGATAAGGATGAGCGCATCGTCTGCTATGTCACGGGCAATGGTCTGAAAGCTACAGAAGCGGTTATAGGTCTACTGCCAAAACTAAATGCTATCAAGCCCGATACAACAGAGATTTCAGCAATTATAAGGGGATAATGTTGGCAAAGGTTGAATTTGTAGTTCCTTCAGTATTGAACAAAGGGCAAGGAGAGAAAAAGATCTCGATACAGGCTTCCGACATGCAGGATGCCTTTGCAAAAGTTTCGGAGCAGATGGGCGATGACTTTAGGCGAAGGGTGTTTGATCATAATGGCAAACCAAGATCGCTTATTAACATCTACATTAATGGCAAGAATGTTCGCTTTAGTGGCTTCACGTCTGCTCAACTAAAGGACGGTGATTCTATCTACATCCTGCCAGCTGTGGCTGGAGGAGCTGAGTTGACAAGTGAGGAGCTTCAGCGCTACTCTAGGCAGGTGATGCTTGAAGAGATTGGCTTTGGAGGGATGGAAAAAATAAGGAATGCAAAGGTATGTGTAGTGGGAGCAGGCGGCATCGGCAACCCTGTTGCCACGCAGCTAGTGGCGATGGGGGTCGGCAGAGTACGTATTATTGACAGAGACGTTATTGAAGTTACCAACCTACACAGGCAGCATCTCTACACTAACGACGACATTGGCCGCGTCAAGGTGGAGGCTGCTGCAGAGCGACTGTGCAAGCTAAACCCGACAGTCAAGATAGAGCCGGTTCCAGCGTCTGTAACCAGATATACTGCTGAAAGTCTTATCAAAGGTTTTGACATTGTCATTGACGCCTTAGATAGCGTCGATGCTCGCTATGCTCTCAATGACGCATGTATCAAGCACAATATTCCACTGATCTATGCGGGAGCGCTTGGCATGCTGGGATCGGTCTGTACAATTCTACCAAACAAAACTGCATGCCTGCGCTGTATGTTTCCTGAGTTGAACGAAGAGGAAATGCCAGCGTGCAGCACTGAAGGCGTGCACCCGTCTATACTGTATCTGGTTGCAGGCATACAGGTATCAGAGACAGTCAAGATAATCACAGGCAAAGAACCGACGCTGGCGAACAAACTGCTCTACATTGATCTGAATGAGCTATCATTTGAGCGCATCCAGATGTTCCGCCAGGAAGAGTGTCCATCGTGTGGAATTACGCGGAAAGAAAGCAAGTTGGCGAACAATGAGCTGATAATTGAAGAGTTGTGCGGCCGGGATAGGGGCAAGCGCACATGGACAGTCACACCTACAGAGCCTACGCCTATCAACCTGAGTTCCATGATGAAGAATGCCGAGTCACTTGGCTACAAGGTCAAGACAAGGGGGAACCTTGGAATAACTGCAGTCGATTCAGGCAGGATGTCTGTAAGTTTCCTCTCAAGTGGCGTCGCTACAATCGTTGGCGCAAAAGACGAAGATGATGCAGTCAAGATCTACAAGACATTTGTAGAGCACCCTTAGCCCCCCATAAACTCCATCATGTTCGATTGGGTCTTCCTTTTTTCTTTGAAGATCAATTTTAGTTCCAGTGCTATTGATTCAATTCTGCTGCGTAAATAATCGTTAATTTTATATTGTTTGCACATATCAGTTGCAATGCCAAGGTATTTTTCAACTGCCCCCCTTGTCACTGTTTGAATCAATGCGCTGCCGCAGTCAATGCACTTGCCCATCAGGGGCATTCTACGGAACTTGGCACCACACGTCGTGCAGCGAAATGTCTGCGAAGAATAGGATCTCATGTTGCCGATTATGTCAGGCAAAATGTGCGTAGTAAGCACCATTGCGGCAACTTCATTAGCGTCTACTGCGTTTATCAGTTTTGCAGTATCAAACTGCATTTTCAACTTCTCTTCCATAGTGTTAAGAGTAGAGTAGGCGCTTCTCTGTGCCTTTGTCACGAGTGTGTTGGTTAAATGAGTAAAGCCATAGTCAAAGAACTGACGCGCATCGCCTATCCTGTTCTTGATGGTCTCTGTCATGTCAGCTACGTCGGCAGCCTTGGCCTGCTTCCATGTAGCTTCATAGAATTCAAGTGTGTACGCGCTTGCAATATCTACGTTGTGCGCCTGACGCTGAACCTCATGCGGGAGCACAATAGGCTGTATAAGTAACGGCGCGTCCATAAGCCCACCTATCTTGTCGGGTAAAAAGTCATAGGAAAAGTTCAGAAATGCATCCATTATGAGCATCACAGAGTCGGCATCGCCATCACAGTCGCGGCGCTTGGCAGAGTGCCATATTGGCGATGCCAAACAAACCTGTGAATCAGCAAAGCCAATTATCCTTCCCACAATGCCTACCGATGTGTGTGGTGCAAGACCTACAATCAGGTGACCAACAAGGCCATCAAGTGAAGACAAGCTGTAAAATGACTCCAAGTCATATAATTTGACAAGCTCTTCATCAATGTACTTCGCTGTATTAACAAGGTGCTTTGCACAGTCGCGAGGGATTATGACATCCTGCATCATCAACTCTACAATCTGATCTGGCGAGGTTAGATCTCTGCCAAGGTAATCATGTGTATATCCAAGCTCTCTTAGCTTGTCAATGCTGACAGATATCCATGCAGGCTTGAAGTGGGTGAGTGGCTCATTGGTAGCATCGAATCGGATCGTGCCATCCTTGAAGGCATGGAGACTATGCTTTTGGCGCAGGATCCCCTTTTCCAAAGGCTCTGCGGATCTATGTGTGCTCATGAGCGACTTGACTCCCTTGAAGGGCTCTTGCGGATCTACGCCCAGCTTTTTCTTTGCCTGCTCCAGCGCAAACTTAAGTGGAAAGTTGACTGAGGAGTAGGTTCGGCCTTCTTTTCCGCAACGTGCACATTTTTTACCCTCTTCAACCTCCTCTCTGCATACAACGCACAGGTTGCGAAGCATGGCCCAAGCGCCACACACCCTACAATGCGTGCCGATAGAGGGCGATCTGCAGCTATCGCAATATCTGTTCGCTATTTGGGTATAGAAGGAGTCTTCTTTACAGGCTTTTAGGATGTCTCGAGTTGAGCCACCCTTTGATCCAATTGGAAAGAGCACATGTACTGGTGGCTTCATCTTGCGCTCAGCTGCCTTTTCTGGCCTGCCGACTCTCACAGCAATAGCAGAAGAAAACTTGGGCATAACAAGAACACCGGATGTCTTGCTGACAAATTCTATGACATTGTTCGATTCAATGACAACTGGCCCGCCGCCGAGAAGCCTTTTCAATGAAGTTGCTTGGTTGCTGTCGTCAAGGATGATTTGGTCGTGTGTTATAGAATGGACTACGCCCAGCCGCTCTAAGATCTCCTTTAACTTAGTGTCAAAGGGCAATGGTATGTCACTAGTTAGCCGGTCTTTCAGGTAGAGTACTTCCTCAACCGTGAGGGAGTCCCAGTAGAACGAATACTTTGGATGCAATGCCAATCCAAGCTTTTTGCTGATTTCAAATGCTTCGTCAACTGAAGGTAAAACAAGTGGATTTTCAACCATCTGGATCAGTCTCTCCCTGTCAAGGTCTGATGTCTGTATTGTAGGCAGCTTTGAACGCAGCTGCTGCCCCCATATTTCTTCTACGAAGCTTGCAGGCGGCAGCTGGGTGTTATTTTCGAGAAAGTCCCCGTAGCTTATTAGCATGTCTCCAAGGTATAGGATCTTACTAATGTGGGGGCGGATCCTTTCGGCCTGCTCGACCGTAGGCACTTGTATCACTTTACCATCATCCAGCCTGACGATTGGCGGTTCAATAGTATCGACAAGTGCTATAGTAGACGCCTTGCCAGGCACATCCATTTTGATCTGGGTGCCAACTACAATTGCATAGTTAAGTAGGGCCGGCACTGCTGGATGTATCCCTACAGTTGCAAAGCCTGTGTTATAGCAGCGGCCATAGCGTAAGCGAAACCCACCTATCCTTTTTACCATTGAAAGCACGGGCCTGCCTGTGATGACCTCCGACATCCTATGGTTTACAGCGTCCTCGTTGCCCGTCTGGATTGCCCCTTTGAGTTCTTTCAGCCAGCTCCAGCCGTCCAGATTTAGCGTCTCAACTAGCTTCAACAGCTTCCTGCTCCTGCCGATGAGTCCATCATTCATGACTCTGAGCGTACCTCCGCGTACTCTGTCAGTTGCAATCCGGCGCATGTTCTTATGCCCAACTACTTCTACAGGGTCAGTGTCAACGCCGTCTAGCTCTACTGGCAGGTTTGAAATGCATTTCACTACATCTTCGTCAAGAACCTTGAATTGAAAGCCCATAACTTCGCGCTCATAGATCCTGAGCTCTTCGACGAACCTACCAGTTTCATCATCAAATGAATTTGCTATGTACCTGTCAAGACCGGCCACCTTTCTTGCATGATCAGCAATGAGCATGGTTAGTGCAGCCTCAGTCCCGCCTGCTGATCTAATGGGGCCAGCAAAGGACACAGACAGGTATTGTGAGGAGTCGATGTTGCTCTTGATCGTGACGCCCGATATCCCCTGTAGTGGGGCAACAGTCACACCTTCCGTCACTACCGCTAGGGAAACCCTGACGGCACTATCAAGCCGAGTTTTCAAGTCGCCTGTACCGTATTCGCCAGCCGCAATCTCTTCCGCTATCTTTAGTGCGGCCTTTTCCTTAGTTGTCTGCGATAAAAGGGCACGCAGCCTGTCTGCAATATCTATATTGTGCATCTTGGCAACTCTGTCTGCTAAGTCATATGCAATCTTGGGCTCTATGATGTCTGCTGCGTCAATTCCTCGCCGTCGAGCCATAAGCGCATGTTGGTAGCTCTTGTTAACATTCTTCAGAATACCCTGTTGATACTGCCGGTAGAATGCCGGCATGCTGACATCCTTCAGATGGGTTTCAGCTTCCTCCAGTATCATGGTTTCATCGCACCCTAATGGCCTCGACTATTGACGAAAATTTTTCTTGCCAGTTGCCCTCCTTTTCTATCATAGTGCCAATGACAATAATGTCAGCTCCTGCCTTGGCTATCTGGCCTGCAATTTCTGGTGACTTTATACCGCCACCGACAATGATCGTGCCTTCATAGTGCTTCCTTACCATCGCCACCATTTCGGGTCGCACATTTTCAGTTGCACCAGACCCTGCTTCCAAATACACAAAGCGCATGCCCATATACTGAGCCGCCAGTGAATACATGACTGCAAGATTGGGTTTATGGAATGGGATTCCCCTAGCTCTACCCACGAACCAAGCGGCTGTACCCTCACCTACTATAATGTAGGCGGTCGGCAGCGGCTCTATTGAATATTTCTTGACTGCCAACGCACCCAAAGCCTGTGCTTCAGTAATAAAGTATGTGTTTTCTGAATTGAGAAGTGAGCTGAACAAAATCGCGTCAGCCTTTGGTGATACACCTGTGACATTTCCTGGAAACAATATCACAGGGACGTTAATCGTCGATTTTATTTCGGCGACGAGTTTGGCTAGCTCTAGTTGGTCAACGGCAGACGATCCACCGACGAGGATCGCAGAAGCTCCTCTTTCCTCTACTGTTTTTGCAATCGATGTTGCATCTGTCGGGTTTTCAGAATCAATAAGCGGAAGGCAAATTGTGCCGTGATTCTTTATCTCATTCTGAAGGTATTGTTCGACCTTTCCTACTGTCACCACCTCCTCTTAAAGGGAAGATGCCATTTTAAAGTTTGATGCTACCAACATTCTAATACTGCTGCTCCTCCTATACAAATCTGTATAGTTTCTATGGCTGCTCCAGGATCTAATTCTAGCACGCTTTATGCATATATTGTTGCAAATTCTCTATTTACACCACGACAACTTTCAATAATTTTGAAGCAGTTAGGAGGGGGCGGCAAGCCTGAAAAGCTCAGTTCAGGAGCATATTATAGACAGGTCAAGCAGTGCCGCAAGAAGGTTGTTTCCGTCCTCTATAGTATGATGCTTTTGCAATCAATAGGAGTTGTCCAGCAGGAAGCACCAGCAACATTAAGCAAGCTAGCAGAACAGTCAGCTGTGATATTTGCTTCAGAAAGAAGCAGTGATGCTACACCTAGATTAAACGTAAATGATGTGATACCTGTGATAAATGAAGTGATAAAAAGAATGTCCAAATTGTAAAAGAAGGTTATTCTAAAGTATTAAATCACGGTATTTTGAAGCAATACCGTGACATGACTATCGACCTGACTTTCTCATATAGTGACTTTGTGATATTTGGAGTCATTGCGTTTCTGGTAGGGATGGCGAGTATGACATTCTATAGTAGGCTAAAGACCACATTTAAAGAAGGTCGATATAAGACCAATGAAGCAGTTGTTGAAGCAGTCGTTCTTGTGTATACTCGCAAACTACAGGACTACGATAAAATAATTGCAGAGCTTCGGGCCAAGGTCGACATTATAGAGAGTAGGGCCCAACCACATGAAGTAGTGTCACAACATACATCACAGCCGCAACCTCACGTAGCGCCCGTGAGTGAGCCTGTAACAGTCACGCAACATGCCATAATTGAGAAGGAAGTTAATAGTACAACTGATTATATATTGAAATTGCTGGTTGAAAGACCGCGATCATCAAGAGAAGTCCAACTTGCTATAGGCAGGACAAGAGAACATACTGCCCGACTGATGAAGAAACTTCATGACTTAGGCTTTGTTAATAGGGACATTAACACTAAACCCTTCCGCTATGACATTACAGATGCAGGTCGAGAGATGCTGAAGAAGAGGGCTGAGGCTGCATTGGTTGCTGTCTAGTCATTTTATAGATCCACTCTTTCCCTTGTCGGGTTCTTATGAGCCGACCACGTTCAGCATATCTCGAAAGATACGTTGAGATAATACTTAGTTTGATAGGTTCATTGTACTGATCCTCATACAGTTCGAGGATATCAGTAGAAGTAAATCCTCCATATGGGAACTTGCCCTCAACAAGACTCCATATCTTGTCGCCAACTGAGGCAGGGGCTGCTCTGCTACTCCTATATGTCTCACTTTCGTTATTCCCATTTGACTCAATGTTTATGAGATCCATGAACTCGACTATTTTCATTATCTTCTCTTTTGATATATTGCCTTCTAGAGAGAGGTTATACTTACTTCCTTCTGCATCCTCCAGTTCTATCTTGAACCGCTTCTTTCCAGAGTTCATAGGCGTAAAGGTGACTTAACTTGTTAAGTCTTAACACTTAACATAAGCTATGCCAATGTTGATAACAAACAGCTTAGCTGATGTTAACCGTGTATGAGAGAGAGACAATTTTGGTTAACAAAAATATTCAGTTAACTAATCTAGTAGTAAAGAATTATCGGATCTCTGTTCCAGTGGAAATAGAGGGGTTCCAATTAGTGTTGTTAACAGTATCAGTGCCAACGTTAACGCTCCAGTGGAAATAAAGGGGTTAATTTTAGGTCTTTTCTTATATCGATGTTCTAATACTGCTAACATAGTTAATCAGGTGGAAATATACTAGCAGGCCGCCACCCCTTTCTTTCTTCTGCAGACCCTTCTCTAAGACTACATTAACTCATATCATCAAGATGATATAATAGTTAATTATAATTGATTTTGTAGTTTAAAAATGACTTGTTAATATCATTGTTAAGAAAAAGTTAACAAACTTTTATTCTGCAAAAGAAAAACAGGGGGCGGCGGGTTAAAATTGCACACAGGAGTGAGGTGATAGATAATAATTGAACTCTGATATTGATAACATTTTCACCAAAGCGGCAAGTGGCAGGTCACTTGTTAAGAATCGTCAAGCCCTGACTATTGATTATATACCGGAAAAATTGCCTTTCAGAGACGAAGAGACCATGGCACTTGCCCAAGTATTATCTACAATTTTTAAAGGTGCTAGGCCGTCAAACCTTCTATTATTTGGCAAGCCTGGAACTGGCAAGACTGCAGCAGCAAGAAGCGTCGTAGATAGACTAGCAAAAAAAGCAAGCGAGCTCATGACAGATGTCATAGTTATTTTTGTAAATGCAAAGATCGCCGGAGGTAGCGCCTATAAGGTGATTTTTGAAATTGCAGAAGAGCTTGGAATCAACAAAGAGCAGGAAAAACAAGTACACTTTACCGGCCTGTCGATGGGCGAAGCAACAGACAGGGTCTTGAATTTCATACAAAGGAAAAAACTAAACCTTGTCTTGGTGATAGATGAGATAGATTCACTTGTAGACAGGAGTGGTGATGATATCCTTTACAATTTTACAAGGGCCAACCAGAGAATGAAGGGTGGCTTTATTACACTTATAGGAATCTCTAACAGCCTTACATTCAAGGACAAACTCGATCCACGAGTAAGAAGTAGCCTCAGCGAGGAGGAAATAGTCTTCAATCCATACACAGTAGATCAACTACGTCAGATATTACAAGAGCGCGCCAAACTGTCCTTCAATGAAGGCTCAATCTCTGAAGGGGCAGTTAACCTGTGTGCAGCAATAGCGGGGAGAGAGCATGGCGACGCAAGAAAAGCAATCGACTTGTTGAGAGTTGCGGCCGAGCTTGCAGAAAGAGAAGGTACCACCAAAGTCGATGAAAAACATGTGCGGGCCAGCGAAGATAGGATTGAAAGAGATGCACCTTTTGTCGCATTAAAGAACGCGCCAGCGCATCATAAACTTGTCATTCTTGCTATCATAAAATCAACAAATGGAACAACTGGAAAGGTATATGATATTTACTTGTCACTTTGCAAACAGACAGAACAAAAACCGCTTACTCAGAGGCGTATGACCCAGATAATAAACGAGTTGGATTTACTCGGTATAGTTTCGACGGATATAGTTAACCAAGGCCGCTACGGTAGGTCTCAAAAGATCAAAGTTATGATACCATTAACGACAGTTGAAGAAGCTCTCAAAGACGATATCAATCTTACATCACTTACTGATTGAAATCATACACAACGGGTTGAAGTGTTGCTAAATTGACTATCACAGCCACGCCAGGCGTCGGTGTTATACCCATTGTCTGCTGATATTTTGTCTGACTCTGCCACGCACCTGAATTTACAACAAGGGTGCCTTTGTAGCTCTGCACATCAACCACGTGTACATGGCCTGAGTGAAAAATATCAGGCACCTCGGTAATAACCATCATGTCCTCTTGCTCTGGGGCTATAGGTGTGCGCTCGCCATATATCGGAGCAAGGTGGCGAGCCTTGAGAAGCATTTTCATCGCCTCTGAGGGCTTGGAATAGCTCAGCCCTGGTGTTGTTGCGATGATGTCGTCAAGGCTCTGGCCGTGATACATCAACACCTTGACGCCATTTAGTTCAACAAAAGCAGGATTACCAAGCATCATATAGTTTTCAAGACCGTAAAACTGCTCGCCCAGATCCTTCCTTGGGATTGCAGGTTGTGGAAGTGCCCTCCTCCCAAGGTCATGATTACCCGGTATCACCAATACTTTGATGTGCTTAGGAACCTTTGCCAGTAACTGTGCAGCATGGCTCATCTGTTTTGCTGCGTCTATTTCCAACAACTCTTTGTCCTGATTTGGAAATATACCAATTCCGTCAATCAGATCACCTCCAACACAAAGGAACTTGATCTTCTTGACAATGTCGTCATCAGACGATGATGACAACCAGTCTAAAAACCTCAAAAACTCCCTTTCCATAAAATACTTACTGCCAACATGCAAGTCAGAGATCAACACCGCATACGCTTCTGACTTGCTCTTATTGGGCAAATGATCAGGAATGTCTGGCATCATGATACCCTTGATCGTCAGCCCTGGCCTTCCTTTTCCATTTTCAAGCTCAAGCATCACCATTTGGTCAAGCGCAAGAGTTGAGGCCTGTTTTTTTACATCTTCTACCGTAGAAACCGAGGTTAGGATCCCTGTATGATCGTCGATTGATAGTTCAACATCATTTTTCTTCGTGCGCTTTGACATTAAGAGGCCGGCAACTATAATCGAACTAGCGGCGCCATGGAGGCTTTTTTCGCCTCTTTCAATCTGCATGCCCATCCTGACTCTCTGTTTGACAGCCGACACCTTTGATATGCGTTTGCTGTCTGGCCGCTGGGCCAAAATGCGCATCGTCTTCTCAAATCTACTGCGAAACAACGCTGTGTAGCCTTCTACTCCTTCTGCAGTGGTAACCTTGGGTGTCGGATCGATGAGCACCGTGCACGTTTGCTCGATTGGACCCTCCTGTTTTTTTGGCCCTATTAAACTTTTGATGTCGTCAACTACTATGACTGCATTTTTTGTCGGCTTTTTAATCTTGATTATTTCCTGAATTATCTTGAGCACATCGACATCTAGGCCCTTTAACATGGCAAACGCGTTAGGATGTATTTGAAATCCCTTACTGGTTGCATAAGATAAGGCGTTGGAAACTTCATTTTGCAAAGCCAATACAGTCGGCCATTTTGATGTCGAATATCCTCCTTAATTAGATTTCTGTTGTCATGGTTTTATCTTAGAAGCGCGCATTATCATCATTGTTGAAGAAATTCTGCGGCAGGTGCAAGAAAGTGTTGCCTGCCAACACTAGGTATCTACTGTGTGAAAATTGTCACAAGCAAGTAGTGATGGCCGAAGAGGATCGGCAGTTCTACGAAAACTCGCGCTTACACTACTAGGCTTTTCTTCTTGTTGTCTTACTACTGCCTGCTCGCTTCCTTCTTCTTGTAGTGGTTGTAGTTGTGCTCTTGCGCTCAGGTAGACTTCTGTTACCCTCAAGCTCCTCTGGCAGCTCAGGTGGCGCTTCCAACCCGCGAGTCTCCATGTCTCCAGGTTCGACTACAGGGACATTAATTGAGTCCTTAAACCTCTCGGCAAAGTCTCGACGTGCAACCAACAATGTGCGCTGCTGGTCAACGAGCTTTATAAAGCCGGTGTAAATCTGCACTTGTTCCGCATATGTCTTTGTCCTTATCTCAGAAAGGACATCCTCAAATGAATCTGCAAATCTCATTGCAAGGTCACCCATTCTCGATATCGCCTCTGCGTCCATTTCCGCACGCTTTTCTGCGGCGGTTTCTTGTGCTTGTCTGGCTTTCTTCTTGGCAGCTCTGGTCCCTGCCACTATTATCTCTTTGAGCTCTGCAAGCGCACCCTTCATCTTCTTTGATATTTCTGACTCAGTGTCGATATATCCTTCCGGCGTTGACACAGAAGTCGTTTCAGGTCTTGGCACTGTTGCAAGCTGCCTTCCTTCTTCCATTATTGAGTCCGCAGTCGTACTCTTCTTTTCAATTTCTAACTGTTCTGAAGCTGCCGCCCGTATTTCTTGCACTGAAGCTCTTAAAGCTCTGCCCTCAGGCATTGGAGCATCTCTGTGAGTTCTGTATCGGAACAGCAGGTCTTCGTTTGCAATGACAGAAGCCCCTGCTGCAGATATCTCCGATTTTGGAATATCAAACCTTATTGAACTATCGGTGTCACTGAACACGACAATAACCTCATCTGTTTCTTTTGCAACACGTCCTATCGGACGATTATTCACGACTACTGTTTTGTTAAAGAAGCCCTTTGGATACTTGCCCTCATAGCTACCTAGATCAGTCTCTGTAGATGATTGCTTCGACTCTTTTTCAAATTTCATCATGTTTTCTGATCTTAACCCTGCTTCTGTACTGCTCTGAGCTGCTCCCATTTTCTCTTTTACTGTTTCAACTCCTGTTTGAGCCAAATCCTTGATTCCACCTGCTGCTCCTTCTACGTCAACATTCATTACGGCTTCACCTGCATCACTCATCTTTTCCTTGACTGCCTTGGAAGCCTGTCCCAACTCATAACCGACAGAGCTCTTGACCTCAGTAGCAGCATCTCTAACCTTTTCCTCCACTATCGATGGCTTCCTCTCTTCTATCGGAAGAGTCGGCCCCTCTGCCGAACTGTGTTTGTCGCTTGCTGCAGGGATATCACCTGCCTTTTGCCGTATTTCCTCAGCAGACGGTCTCAGGCTTCTGTCCTGCGGCATTGGTGCATCTCTGTCAACTGCATACTGCTCAAGCGACTCCCCTATCACTATAGAGCCTCCTGAAAGCGTGATTTTTGACTTGGGGATGTCAAACCGTAAATTACCAGAATCACTAAAAACAACTATTTGGTCATCTGTTTCCTTTGCAACACGTCCCATCGCCTGCTCGTTTGCAATCACTGTCTTATTGAACAGGTCCTTTGGATATTTGCCCTCATAGCTACCTAGATCAGTCTCTGTAGGCGCGTCCTTCTCCATTGCAAAGCAAGCGGCTATACAGCATAAAACGGGTATGGGAAAATGGAGTAGAAGAAAGTTAAATGCCAAGATTATAATTGACGTGACACATTTTTTCTGCTGTGGAGATACAACACTCCTCTAGTCCAAAGGTGGCGATAGGCCTTTCATTCTGTGCCCTTGCTATGTTGTACTCTGTAATGCTGGTTGGGGTTTACATCAGTTCCTCAAACCAGGGGCTCTCCTGCACTGAATGGCCACTATGTCCAAACGGCTTTGGCTTGCCTTCGGAGAAGCATTTCTTTGAGCATTATCATAGAGTGATGGTGGTGATAACAGCTGGTTTTATCTTTGCTACCGCAGTATACTCATTCAAAAAATTCAAGCCGGCGCGAAAAACTGCAATCATTGCGGCAATAGTCGTATCAGTGCAGATAATATTTGGCATGCTGGTGGTCACTACCCGCCTCGAGCCTTTTCTCGTCGCAAGTCATCTGTCAACTGGTATCCTGCTTTTTGCCATGACACTCATGACCTTCCTAGCCTCCATAAAACTCAAGTATAATGGTGGCCGTTGGCGTATAATCTAAGGCGTCAATATACATTCATCGTATTAACGATAGATCATCTGCTTTAAAAAAGGCCATAAAAAAGAGAGGCGAGTTACATTAAGCATTCTTTTTACAGATCAAAAGCTAAAAACTTGCTTCATATCTTTGACGGCCTATGTCAGGGCATGAGCTTTTTCAAAAACTCTGCACTAGGTCTTCTAAAGCACTTGAATTTGCGACTCAGAAGAATATGAGTAGTCATAACTACTACTTTTGCGATGCGCAGTATAATATAGCTCAATTGTACCGAGAAACTTGATCCTATTGCGGCCAAGTGCGATTTCATATTCTCTGCATTATCAAGTCCCCTAGTATTCACGGGATCATTCGGGATGTGTGACCTGATAAAAAAGAGCCATTGTAAACAAACAAGCCCTCAGCAAGGTCCAAGCAGTAATCACGAATAGTCGTTAAATATGCTATTTATATGTGACAAGAGGTCGTTGCGCAGCTGAATCACCTTAGCACGCTTGTCGCCATCCAGATCAGTCGTCAGTAAAGCCTCAAGCCCTTCTACCAAATACTTGATGTTTGACAGCGTCAGCAGGACTTTTCCTTCGTCTTGATTCTTGCTTGCCATTCCTCCCCCTCTATATTACTAGCGGCGGTTATTATTATTATTATTATTATTCTCGGCGGAAGCTTTGGTGCAAATACAATAATAGTATATATCTAATACTCATGACCAAAGCTCATCGTATATGGCTGTGAGCCAACAGCAGACTATAATTAACTTGTACAATTCCGGCATATCACCAGAGATAATTGCATTCCAGCTCGACATCAGCCCAGAAGATGTCGACAGGGTACTTCAAAGCGTAAATAAGACGGATAGGCCCGCCAAGCAGGCACCTGAAGCTGGGCACTTGGCATCTTTTTACCTCGATGCCGTAGTCGACCTTGACAAGGCGATCAAGATGGCCCAGCAGAGAGTATGGAAGGCACTTAAGGTGGAATCCAAGTTCGACATCTCTACTGAAGAAACTCATGAAATTCTTGCCAAGTATTCCAAGTCAAAGGTTATGCTCGTGATCCTCCACATAGACCTTGTAGGCTCCACTAGACTGTCATCTGATCTGCCGACTGATAGGCTCGCCGCCATAATCCAAGCGTTCACACAAGAAATGTCGATCACAATATCAGCGTATGGCGGCTATGTGTTGAAATATGTAGGAGATGCCATCATGGCATTTTTCCTTGCAACCAATGACAAGTATCTACCATCCATCAATGCAGTCAACTGCGCCCACTCGATGATCAAGATAATCCGGGAAGGCATAAACCCGATCTTGAATCAGTACGACTATGCTGAAATGAACGTCCGAGTTGGCATAGACCTAGGTGAAAATGTCGTGGTACAATATGGATGGGATACTTTCAACATAGACGGCAAAAAGTTCAAGAGACCCCACCATGACATCTTGGGGCACACCATCAATATAGCAACAAAAATGACCTCGCTTGGTAAGCCGGACCAGATAGTAATAGGTCAGATGGTCTATGATGTCCTAGACGATCGACAAAAATCAACATTTCACCGGCTTCAGGTAAGCGCTGATGTATGGGGCTATATGAGCGACTACTCCAGCGGCATTTATCCCCTTTACGGTACATCTGGGGCTTATATGCATTAAGTATATATCAGAAAAACACGCATACTATTACCATCATTAGATGCACTCCATAGAATATGAGGACTCTTTTGTCAAAATTGCTGGCTTGATCGGAGGCGAGGAGTACATCAAAGTTGCCCGCGCCCTCTTGAACACCAAGGATGTGACAGACGAGGAGATTGCAAGCGCAACTGGACTAAAGATAAACATCGTACGCAAGGTTCTCTACGACATGTTTGGCAAAGCACTGATAACTGGCATCCGCGTTAAGGACGAAAAGAAAGGCTGGTTCGTCTACCGCTGGCGCGCCAAGCAGGATCAGGTCGACAATTTCATTGACAATCAGAAGAAAAAGATCCTTGACCGGCTCCACAATCGCCTTGAATATGAAGAATCAACAGAGTTTTACCACTGCGGCAACCGTGACTGTCCACGGGTGAAATTTGACGTAGCAGTTGAATTATTTTTTAAGTGCCCCAACTGTAAAGGCTCACTCAACATGATAGACAATACCAAGATTAAGGAAGCGCTGCACCACAAGATAGACCAAGTAACTACTGACATCAATTCAAACAAAAAGTAGATCCTGTGCTTTGTGCCATGACTGCATCTCTATACAAGTCTCCAATGACGCAATAATCCGTTCTGTGTATCCTGTTTTTCTAAATTTTTTCTAGAAGCAATGGCCTCTTTTGACATGCCGACCCCAACAGCGGATGGCAATCTATACTTATTAGTTATTGACCTCAAGACAAGTGAATGGTTATGTTGTCCTCTGTCCATAAGATCCTAAAATAGATCTTGCCTTTTTGAAAATATCGAGCCACATCTGCCATGTCAGCTTGCCAGTGTTAGTATTCTGCCTGCTTGGATGATATGAGGCAAGTAGCACCTTACCGTTTATGTCATAACTCGCCCCATGGCTAAACCTGAGCCTTCTCAATCCTGCTGCTCGACAATAAGCATCAAATCCAATCTTGCCTAGCATGATAATGACTTTAATATTATCCAAAATCTGCAGCTCTGTAACAAGATATTGAGAGCAGTTCACCAGCTCGGTTGGCAGTGGCTTGTTATCTGGTGGTGCACATCTAATCGCCGCAGTAATGTAGGCATCCTTGAGCACAAGCCCGTCATCCTTTGACCTGCTGGTCGGCATGTTTGCAAACCCTGATTCATACATAGCCCTTGCAAGCCAGTCGCCCGAGCCATCACCTGTAAACATCCTTCCTGTCCTGTTGCCGCCATGTGCTGCAGGTGCAAGCCCAACTATCAGTAGCCGCGCATTTGGATCGCCCCAGCTTGGCAGAGGCCGCGCCCAGTACTCTTCGCGCGCAAACCTCTTGACTTTTTCTTGGCCAATCTGCCTGATGTATTGTGATAATCTTGGACAGCGAGTGCACCCAATCACCTTGTAGTTTAGCCAATGCATTTTGTCATAGCTCCCGGGCAACACTAGCAAGTATGCACACGTTATTAGAAAATCTTTTTATCACCCGTCAAATGTTTGTTTAGCATTTGTCCGCGAATATTAGTACTAGCGATGACTTGACATGGATAGCCGGATCTGTGGTATTGAGCGACAACCCTCCTCAGCAGCTAAAATATTGTAGGAAAAAGTTCGGGATCAAGCAGGCAGACCTTGCGAGGCATATGAGCCTCACACCATCAGTCCTAAGTGATTATGAGAAAGGCCGCAGGCCGTCGCCAGGAGTCAAGTTCATCAAGCGCTACCTGCTTGCGCTCTACGAGTTAGCCAAGTCAAATGGAAAGTACACTGAACAAGTGGCGCCAACGCCAGTTGCCAGTGTACATATAAACCAGCCATAACAAGACTCTTACATATGCCTCTCATTATAGTGTCAATGTATCCCGGTAGAACCCCTGAGCAGAAGGACAAGTTTGCCAAAGCCATCACCAATGCAGCGGTTCAGATATTGAACACTAAGTCAGAGCACGTGATCGTCGTCTTTGATGAGAAACCCAAGGAGAATTGGTTCCAGTCCGGCAGGCCTCTTTAGTGTAGCAAACTATTTTTATTTTTATCATCTTCTTTGCAATTATTGAAGAAAATAGCAGTAGTACAAATGCGCTCATCTGAAGACAAGCAGGAAAACCTGAAAAAATCTACTGAATTTATAGATGAAGCGGCCGGCAAGAATGCACATCTTGTCTGCTTTCCAGAATTCCAGATGGCTTTTTCACCTATCAGCCAATCTGCAAACCATCTGGCTAGAATTGCCGAAACCGTCAAGGGCAACTTTGTTTTGACACTTGCAGCGGCTGCAAAGAAAAACAGAATCGGACTTGTCGTCACTATTTATGAGAAAAGCAGCAAACCACGGCATGTTTATGATACTGCTGTAATCATAAGCGAGAGAGGTGCAATAACATCAGTATATCGCAAGCTGCACCTTTACAATGCACTTGGGTTCAAAGAATCTGCAAAACTTATGCCCGGTAAATCGATCGTCAAGCCTGACAAGACTCCTGCTGGCATTGCAGGACTTTTGATCTGCTATGATTTGCGCTTTCCTGAGCTATCAAGGATATTGACAATTAAAGGTGCAGATGTGCTCATCGCACCATCTGCTTGGGTGGCAGGGGAGATGAAAGAGGAGCACTGGCAGACGATGATCAAGGCAAGGGCTATTGAAAACGGCTCCTACATAGTTGCCCCTGACCAAGTAGGCAATATTTATTGCGGCAAGAGCATGGTAGTGGATCCATTTGGCGTAGTGCTTCTAGATATGGGTAAGCGAGAAGGTATGGAAATAGTTGATATCGATAAGGCGCGCATACGGCAAGTCCGCAGATCATTGCCGCTGTTAAAGAACCGTAGAACAGATATTTACACTCTGTCTCCTAAATGAAAAAAGAGACGAGTGACTTCTATCAAATGCCAATAACAGCACGTGAATGTTCATCTCATCTCATAAGTAAATCAAGAGACTACCGCGCCATATTTTATGTGGTGCCTCGTTTTTTTGAAACACAATGAATGTTTATGCAAATTCTCCACTGTTTTGTGCCTCGAGCAAAAACAACTCCTATCAACGGCCAGCTGCACTCTAGACATGCTTTGCCCGTAATTCTAATTGAGCCCTTTTGTGGCAGCGGCGCAGTTGCCTTGCAGCCGCCTGCATAATTCGAACATCCAACAAAGCGCTTTTGTGTAGTGCGCGACCGTATTATGCAAAGCTGCCCCTTCTTACACAGTGGGCACTGGCCAAGTACTGCAGCCTGTGCACTGTCGGCTGATATAGCCCCATTTATTCGCGCCCCTATATCAGCTTCTTTTTCTATGAATGAGGCCAGCGACTCTAACAGTCTATCTACTGCCTGCTCAATTACAGAAATGCTGTCCGCTGATCCTTGCTCCACATTTGCAAGCTGCTCCTCCATCAACCTTGTCATGTTTGTAGAAACTATACCCGGCGCAAACTCTCCCATGGAATCAATGACTGCAAAGCCAAGGTCTGTTACCTCTAGCCCGCCCTTGCACGCAGCCACGTAATTCCGCTTGAATAGAGTTGATATTATGTCAGCTCTTGTTGCCTTAGTTCCTATTTTTTCCTGCTCCATCTTGGCAAGCATGCTTGCCTGATTGTAGCGGTAGGGCGGTTGAGTGAATTTCTCTTCCATTTCTATGCCTAGATTTTTCAGCAGGTCATCCTTGTGTAGCTCTGGAAGCTTGCGCTGATTAAACCTGACATAAGGCTTGTAGAGCACCATCCAGCCTTCGTAGGTTAGAGTCATGCCTCCTGCCTTGAAGATGTATCCGCTTACGTCGATTGTGACATTTACGTGTCGGCTGACTGCTGGATCGCCAAATGCCGCAAGAAATCTCCTCACTATAAGATCGTACACTTTGAATTCAAGGCCGCTCAGTTTCTGCCGTGGTGCAACGCCGGTTGGGTAGATAGCAGGGTGCGCTGGATCTGTCATCCTACCCTCATTTGGCACAAGTCTCTTCTTTGAAAGAAGCATCGATACTGCTTGACTATATCTGTCGATCTTTGAAAGGCCAGAAATTATTTTATCATATCCTATGGAAGATGGAAGCTTTTGGCTTGAGGTGCGCGGGTATGAGATCAGTGCCTGCAAATACAATTTTTCCGCTATTGCAAGTGTATAGCCTGGGCCAAGCTTGAACAGGCTGTATGCTTCTCGCTGGAGGTCGCCGATGTTGAATGGCACCGGCGAGCGCAGCATCGACTCGTTGTCGCTAATGTTGTTTACAGTTCCGTTTCTGCCTACGCAGGCATTTATGATTGCCTTAGCTTCCGCAGGCTTCTCCACTTTTGGCTTTTCATACTGCGCCGAAAATTTCTGTCCGTCTTTGTCAAACTGTGCAGTTATTATCCAGTAGGGATCTGGTATATGTAATCTGATCTCGATCTCTCTGTTGACTGCAAAGGCAAGCGTCGGTCCCTGCACTCTCCCAATTGAGAGATTGCGATATCTGCCGACGCTCTTAAACGACCTAACAAGTGCTCTTGACAGGTTCACTCCGTAAATGAAATCAAGCATGTGACGCGACCTGCCTGCCTCTGCGAGCCCGCAGTTTGGCTTGGTCAGGTTGGCAAACGAATCTCTTATCTCTTCGTCAGTCAGTGTCGAAAATTTGGCTCTTAATGCTTCTGCATATTTATCACCACATGCATACTGTAAGATGCTGTGGCCTATCACTTCTCCTTCTTGGTCGTAGTCACATGCGTGCACGAATGAGGAAGCATCTTTAGCTAGCTTCGAAATGACACTGATGGCTCTGATCACTTGCGGGTTCTTGGCAATAGGCGCCCACTCCAAGTCAAACACAGGGTACACGCTTCTGTTCTTGGTGACATCGGTCAGGCCATACAGATGGCCAAGCGCTGTGCATATTTTATAGTGGTGCCGACCGTTTTTTACCTCAAAGATAGAAATGCCACCGGGTCGCGACTCTGTCGGCTCACCAAGTGCCTGAGCTATCCTCCTTGCAGCAGCAGGCTTTTCACAGACGACAAGGGTGTACAACAATTAGATGAGATCTTGACAAACCTGCGCATATTAATCCGATCCTTTTTCTCCCATTTCAATAACGCTACTTATTCAATCTGTTATGGACACCTCTATGTTTTTATCTTTCTTGAAGAGGTATGGCTATACTCTATAGTCCAAAGTAAAAAAGGCGTGTTAGTGATAGGTCAAATTACACTGACGCATTGCTGGCGGTATTGTGATTGCAGAACATGATTGTGATGCGATGAGGCACACATCTACAACACTGCAAGTCCTTAGGCTGTGCAACCCTCAACCTGCAGATTGTACAAGTTTGGTTGTAACGACAAGTTCGTCATAAAATAGGAAAAATTCAATAATGCCTAAACGAGCGTATGTGCGTATGTGACACACTCAGCATTGTAAACCTGCCAGTTTAGGTTGATATCTGCCTGACTTGCTACGAGGTCGAGTGTTCCTTACTAAACATCTATTATGATTCTTATATATCAAGGGTGTTTAAGCTATTTATATACAAAAAAGCAATTTTTATGAGATGACAACCAACAAAGTTTGCCTTCTTGGTGCAGGCAGCACGAAATATGGAAAATTAAACGAAAGCATTATAGAGATTGCGCTAAATGCGGCCAAAGATGCCGTTGAGTCTGCTGGGATTACTCCAAAAGAGATCCAGGCTGGATACATTTCAAACGTTTTCGGAGTTGCAGACAAGCAGGTCCACATGGCACCTGTCATCATGAGTAACCTTGGAATTCCTAATGTTCCTGGCCTTACAATTGAATCGGCGTGTGGCTCCGGCTCCGTGATGTTTAGAGAGGCATTTGCTAATGTAGCAGCCGGATTTTATGACTGCGTCCTTGCGCTTGGTGTTGAAAAGGTGACGCATACTGGCACGGCGCGTAGCACGACCTTGTTCTCTTACTGCTCTGACTTTTTCTATGAAGGTGGTAACGGCGCGTCATTTCCTGGGCTCTTTGCATCAATGGCCCGCGCTTATATGACTACCCACAAGGCAACTGAAGAAGACCTCGCTCACGTTGCAGTCAAGAACCATGAAAATGGGTTGATGAACCCAAAGGCGCATGTCCACAAGAAAATAACAGTCGACGATGTGCTAAAGTCACCGGTGGTGGCTTCGCCGCTGAAGATGCTTGACTGCTGCCCGTTCTCTGATGGTGCATCTGGAGTTATTCTATGTAGCGAAGAGTTTGCGAAAAAGAGCGGCAGGCCATACATCGAAGTAATTGGATCTGGCAGGGGCGCTTCGCCAGCAGCTGTTCAAGGGCGCGAAGATATTACGACCATTCCAAGTACAGTGGCTGCCGCAAGGCAGGCCTACAAGATGGCCGGAGTGAGTCCAAAGGATATTGACTTTGCCGAAGTGCATGATTGCTTTACAATAGCAGAGATAATCGACATTGAAGATCTTGGGTTCTTCCCAAAGGGCAAGGCTGTTCATGCAGTAAGGGATGGAGCAACACGTCTTAACGGCGAGATCCCGGTAAATCCATCAGGTGGCTTGAAATCAAAAGGGCACCCGATTGGTGCAACAGGTGTCGGGCAAGTGGTCGAAGTATTTGAGCAGTTCACTGGTAAAGCCGGTGAGCGTACAGTTCCAAATTCCGAGATTGCCCTCACTCACAACTTTGGGGCCACTGGTGCTAGCGCCGCAATTCACATATTCAAGAAAGTGGATAGGAAATGATAGAGGAAAAATTATCGACTCATAAAAGTACCGTAGAAAAGTTCATCGAGGCTGCAAACAGGAAAAAGATCTTAGCTCAAAAATGCGTGAAGTGCGGTCACCTGATGCTGGAGACCGTATTCTTTTGTGAAAAATGTGCAGGGAACAAATTTGAGCAAGTTGATCTTGAAGGCAGTGGCGTTGTTGTGACATACACCATTCAAGCAGTTGTGCCGGAAGGTTTTGAGGATGTCGGCTCGTACGCATGGGTGGTGTTCAAGTTAGACAATGCACCCCTACGAGCGTCAGGACTTCTCCCTGGCATCAAGACGCCTGCCGACCTACCGATAGGCACCAAGGTGAGGGTTGCAAATTATGACCCCAAGCACGGTCTTATGCTCCAGAAATAGTTGCTCCTGTTGCCTAGAACACGTATATCTTTTCTTATAATTCCAACTGTATATTTTATATCATTTTGTATATCTGCTTGAATGAATCTAGCATACACTAGTGCCAATCGCGCAAGAAATTATTGTTATTCTTCTTCGTCTAGATGTGGGCGCTGACGAGCACATATTGTACAAACCAATCCAAATTCAGGTACTGCACTCCGTAGCTGAAAAGCTGGTGGCAAATACAAATGCAATACCGTAGGACTTAGCTTGAGCCCTCTTGCGTGCTCGATCTCGACCGTTTTGCCTTTAAGAGTCGGCTATGAACATCATCATCACTGGCGAACATCTTGATTCTTGTATACCTCTTGCATTGCTACTGTAAAATACAAATTTTTTTGTAGCTCAGCTTTATGATAGTTTTTGGTATACTGTCTTCGACACCTGGGGTTTTTTTCATTTAATCTAGCGTAATAACAGAAAGATGACAGGAGGAGAGAAGCGTCAGCAGTTCATGAGCCAGATAACTCACGCGACAGGTGTCGTGTACAACCAGCTTGGGCGTCTCAAGCTGCTCGACAGAAGGTTCGCCTCAATGGAGACATCTTTTCTAGAGCAGATAGCTTCCAACATTAAGGCAGGCAATAATGCCCGAGCGAAGATCATTGCAACCGAACTGATCAATGTGCGGCGCCTACGTAGAAACACACAACACACCGGCCTAGCACTTGAGGCAGTAGTGATACGCTTCAGTACGATCAACGAATTTGCTGCAATCCTTGACACCATAGATCCGACGATTGAGATGATAAAGGGTATCCAGACGGATCTGACTAGAGCCATTCCAGCCGCTAATGAAGTACTCTCTGAAGTCTCTACAGTCACCGCAGACGTGCTCCTCAACGCAAATATCAAGACAGAGGCCAGAATCTCGACTCCGATGGACACAGAGGCCCTTTCAATCCTTCACCAGATCGAAGGAGCACTTGAGGACGAGGCAAAAGCGAGACTCCCTGAGGTTCCAGCTAGCATTCCCTCTCAAAAACGAGAGAATGCCCCAACTGAAAAGACTCAGGTACTGGTTGAAACCTAGACTGGTCGACCAAAACGTCGATTGAGCAACATAGAGTGGATCATGCAATTAGTTAAAAATATTTTACAAAGTAGTTTTAATCATTTATCTAGATATGAGGCGTAATGGAACAACCGAGTTTTGATTATCAAAAAGATTCTAAGAAAGGCGGACTTTTAGAATCTGCGTCCAAGCGCGTAAGGATGATTTTCTCTGTTATGGCTAGCCCTAACAGAATTGACATTCTGCGAATTTTGAATGCAAAGGGCCCCCTGACATACTCGGAACTAAAGGCTCTTGCGGGTTTTAAATCAAAGAAAGAGTCGGGCAAGTTTGCCTATCATCTGAGGAAGCTGCTTCGCCAGCTGCTGGTTGCCCTCAACAAGACGGAGCGTCGGTACACGATCACAAACCTTGGTAAACTGGTGCTGAGCCTTGCACGTCAGATCGAGGAGCGCTCAATCATAGAGAGCGGCAAGATGTATGTGAGGACAAACAAGCATACAATCGAGGAGTTCAATTCCCACAAGATAATCCAATCCCTTGTAAGGGAAGCCAATCTGCCGCTTGAGCAGGCCCACAAGATCACTGAAGAAGCAGAGAACAAGATCTACCGGTTCCAGACAACCTATCTCACATCATCGCTCATACGTGAGACCGTTAACTGTATTCTCATAGAGCACGGCCACGAGGAATATAGAAACAAGCTAGCGCGGCTGGGTCTCCCATCCTCAGACATTGTTCAGATGCTCTCCCAAGACGAGCCAGCCCGAAACGGAATAGAGCGTGTCATGACAAGGACTGCTGGCGCGGTCTTTTCTGAATACTTACTGTTCAACATACTGCCAAAGGACATTGCAGATATGCATTTGGCAGGCGAGATCCATATTCCTAATACCCATGTCTGGGGTTTATTGCCCGATACTATATTCATTGACCTGTCAGAGCTGAAAGATGGCTTGGATCTAAAAGGGAAATTCTTGAATATGGCTAGGATACCCCCGATTAAGAGCTCTGACGATGCTGTCGCAACCCTGCCCGCATTGGTCTCGCTCCTTTCAAGAGAAGCGTCAACAGAAGTTGTGCTCGAAGGCTACGTGACGGCGTTACTTAACAACGTCAATAATCCAGAGGACATTGCCTCTCGTTTCGCAAGGGCCCTTCTAGCCTCGTCAGGTGCACCCTCATATTCTGCGGACATGCCTGTAACCACCATTGCAGTGCAGACTGACAGCTTAGATGCCCAGCAGCTCGATGCACTCTTGGACGGCTACAGGAGGTATGTCAATAATACGCCTATGCCCCGGCTTGGCCTTGCGCTGGCAGGCAGGGTGAAGGACAGCCTTGACCATATTACAGCAGCAGTACGAAGCGGAGGCATAATTTCGATTGGCAACAAGGTGCGGGCAAGCAATGGCATCAAGAAGGCAGACGCCAAAGCTACATCTGCAATGTCGCTCCATTTGCTTTCGATAAACCTGCCAAGGCTTGCATATGAATCGAACAAGGACGAAACTTACTTCCGTGCCAAGCTTGCGCTCATGATAAAACCGTCGCTTGCTGCAATGTCGCTCCGAAAAAAAATAATCGTCGACTATGTCAAAAAGGGGATGATGCCTGCATTTGCGAGTGTAAGCCAGTTGATGCAGATGAGTACAGCTAGCATAGCAGTCAACCTTACTGGCATTAGGGAATCCGTCTACAACATACTAGGAGAGTCCTCTAGCGAAGTGCTTCAGAAAGTGCTAAAGACTGCTGCCGAAGTGACCATCGGGCAGGGCAAGCAACTTGGAGAGGAAGAAGCTGGCATTGCGATGGTTTCAGATGACAGCGGTACAAGGTTTGCCGCGCTTGATTCTGAGAAGTATGGTAAGATCTCTCTTCTGCAATCGCAGAATACAACCAGCTATTCTCAAGGGATGATACTCAATGGCAGGGATATCCTTAATGACGGCGAAGCTTCAATTCGAGAATGTCTGGCAATTGACAAGCTGTTGAATAGAGGTTTTGCAGCATCGCTTGATTTGACAAACCTGTCGCCGGACGAAATGAAAAGTGCAATAGACGCTACAGTACAAGAGCTACCATTTCTGCGCCTCAATATTGGGTTTGCAGTCTGCACAACGTGTGGTCAGCGCTCAAAAGGAGGTGTAGATATATGCGAGTTCTGCAAGTCGCCTCATAAGGTGCCTCTGTATTTGTAACTGCAATAAATGCTAAAACCGCTCGCCGAACCCTTACATCATTCTTTTTTGATATGATCTAAGCTAGCAGCTTATGCTGTAGTTTGTATAGTTTGCTAAGAAAATCGATCTGTATGTGTGTGCGCTCTATCTTTTTCTATATCTGGAACTTAGTTTTATTTTATCTTACCATGCAAGATACATCTAATAAAAACTTAGATCCATGTTTTAGTATTAATATCAGAGCAAGTTTCCCCAGTGGATATATAGGTTACAAGTAACCTTCAGTACATCTGGGATGGCAGGAGTAACTGAATTTAATAATAATTCAAAGGAAACGCTGATCGCAAAGATACGGAAACGTGACGGACGCATAGTCCATTTTGAGCAATCCAAGATTTCAAACGCAATATACAAGGCACTCATTGCAACAGGCAAGCCTGACTACCCTCTGGCTGAGCGGCTAAGTGCAAAGGTAGTACAAAAGATGGTTCAGCAGAGCGAAAAGATCGTTCCAAGCGTAGAAGACGCACAGGACATGGTGGAGTCCATACTTATTGAAGAGGGGCTATCCGAGACAGCCAAGGCCTACATACTCTACAGACATGAAAGGCGTAAAGTGCGCGATGAGAAGATGAAGGTTCTCAACAAGAAGGATCTCGATGAAGTTGACAAGGCCTTTGACATTAATTCCTTAAGAGTGCTTGCTGCGCGGTATTTACTGCGCGACAACAACAATGAGATCCTTGAAGGGCCTAAGCAAATGTTTGAAAGGGTTGCAACCCTCGTCGCGATTGCCGACGTAATGCATGACTCTTCTATATTTGCCCATGCTGGCGGTTACACACAGAACATTGAAGAGGCAGATCGCTACTACGGTAAACTAGAGGACTTTGACAACAAGCTACACATTGGTAGCTACTATCTGAACAGGTACCATTTTGAAGCAATGATCCGTCACTACATCTACTGCGCTCAGCAGGGACAGATGAAGATCAGCTTCAAGGATCTGCTTAGGACGATAGCGGAGGGCAAGATGGCGCAGTATGAAGACCGGATTAGGGAATACTACAACCTAATGGTTTCACGGGACTATCTGCCAAACACGCCCACACTGATGAACTCCGGCGCAAAGCTTGGACAACTGTCGGCGTGTTTTGTGCTTGACATGCCCGATGACATGGCAGGCATCATGAAAGCATCCACTGACGCAGCCATGATCTTCAAGTCAGGCGGCGGAGTGGGCATCAACTACTCCGACCTAAGGCCGGAGGGCGACATTGTCGCATCGACATCAGGCGTAGCATCCGGGCCAACATCTTTCATGCGCATCATTGACACCATTACCGATGTCGTCAAGCAGGGAGGCAAGCGCCGCGGAGCCAACATGGGTATCCTTGAGGCTTGGCATCCAGACGTTGAAAAGTTTGTGACGGCTAAGACAAAGCCTGGAGTATTTGAGAACTTTAATGTAAGCGTCGGCATCTGGGATGACTTTTGGAAGGCGCTTGTCAGCAAGGATGGCAATCACAAGTATCCTCTGCACAGTCCAAGGATGAAGGAGTCCATGAGGCACATCGACGCGCAGCAGCTTGTAGACCTGATCGCATTGAGCGCGTGGAAGAGCGCTGAACCAGGAGTGATATTCTTTGATAATATTAACAAGTATAATCCCCTTATTGGAGCAAGAGGCGGGCCACTGCGTGCCACAAATCCATGTGGTGAGCAATCGCTCTACCCCTATGAATCATGCAATCTCGGCTCGATCAACTTGGCAAACTTTGTCAAACGTAAAGCTGATGGCGCATACGAGTTTGACTGGCAGCGCTACGAGCAGGCGATCAGACTTGCGACAAGATTTCTAGACAACATCATTGACATGAACAAGTATCCTGTAGAAGAAGTCAAGGTTGCGACAAAGGAGACAAGGAGAATAGGGCTTGGCATCATGGGCATTGCTGATCTGTTGTTCCTGCTCAAGATCTCATATGATTCCAAGGATGGCTATGAATTCATGAATAAGCTTGCAGAAGCTGTGTCCTATTTGAGCATGGATGAAAGTGTAGCCATTGCAAAATCTCGTGGACCATTCCCACTATTTAAGAACAGTGATTATGTCAAGGGCCGAATACCTGTGGCAGGATACTACGAGCTGCCAAAAGAGACGCATACATACGACTGGGACACACTTATTGAAAAGATCAAAAAACATGGCATACGTAACTCGTGGACATCAACCATTGCCCCAACTGGCACGCTCTCAATGATCGCAGATACTTCAAATGGTGTTGAACCGCTGTTTGCACTTGTGTATGAAAAGCGCGTGACTGTGGGTCGCTTCTTCTACGCTGATAAGGTGTTTGAAAACATGCTGAAAGAAAACGGCTTATACTCTGATGAAATACTGACCAAGATTGCAAACAACTATGGTTCTGTCCGCGGCTTACCCGAGATTCCTGAGTGGATGCAGCGGATATTTGTGACTGCAATCGACATCCACTGGACGGATCATGTGATGGCACAGGCCGTGTGGCAGAAATGGATCAGTAACGCCATTGCGAAAACTATCAATATGCCTGGAGACGTGACAGCCGAAGACGTCAAATGCGCATATCTGCTATCTCATGAGCTTGGATTGAAAGGCGTTACTGTCTTTAGAGATGGTTCTCGTCACGAGCAGGTGCTTCACATCACCGGCCAGAACACCGGCGAAAGAGCATTTGCTGTTACTCCCAGCAAGTACGTAATCGATTATGTCCTCGACAGTATTAAGGAACCCTATGTTCTAGAGCAGATGCAAAAGATATTCAAAGAATCAGGGATAGGAGACGAAAAGCCTGCAGCAACTATGGCTCTTACGCCTCAAGAAGTGCAGTCTGGCGTAAAGAATTCTGCTTCAATAGCTGCTATAATGCAGCATACGGACATACAAGAGAACCAGTGCCCGACGTGCAATGCAAGACTGATCATTACCGAAGGATGTAATGTGTGCATCGAATGCGGCTTTAGTGGCTGTGGCTCCGGCTAGGAGTCTATCTACTACTACTAACCTTGATAGGAGATGAGGTACCTGGCAAAGATAGTGAAGGACGTCAACTAGACAATCGATCTCAACGAAAGTGTCTCGGGGACATTGACACCAGTTCGTTGCAGAAATTGCAAGCGCGAACTCGCACCACATGCGAATTTTGAGTATTGCAATGACTGCAGCGTGTACTATGTGGGCAAGTGGCGTATACAGCAGTAGTCCTTAACCCCCATCTTGTTTTTTGCCACTTTTCTTATTTGATAATTAAAACGCTTTCTGTTATAGCTGTTGCTGGCTATCAATCCGAGATGAACACCTTGTTACAGCAGAAGAATGAGCTTGTGATGTGACAGAACCTCTAAGAATAGAGTTTAAATTCTGCTTTGTGCATATTACTAGTGAAATGTCAAGCGTCAAAATCAATGAGAGTCCTAACCACTTTATGGTGTTGGACGCCATTGGAAGAGGAGTAAAGTCTTTTGACAAAATTGCCAAGGTTACTCGTTTGGATAAGGCCGAAGTTGAGCTAATCATAAATGATCTGATTGGACAGAGGCTTGTTATTCGCACTGAAAAGAAAGGTTTCCTTAGAACTAAGGTAGAGCTGACCCTCAGCCACACTGGGCTTCAGATGCTCAACTCCAAAAAGCAGGAATTAGAGAAGCAAATGCAGCAGATCCAACAATGGCAAAGCAATGGCCAGACGCAGCAGCTTCAAAGCTATATGGACAATAACCGTATGTGGATGCCGATGATGTTGTTCTCCGGTATCATGAACGCCGTGTTCTTTATGTCCATGATATCGATGTTGGGGATGGCAATGACCCCTGCCGAGAGTGGTCTTGCAGGCGGCGAAGGATCTGGAACAGCAGCGGAATCAGGTGAATCCGCTGCAGGAGCCGAAGACAGTGGTGCCGCAACAGACAGTGGTGGCGGCGCTGATTTCGGTGGAGACTTTGGTGGCGGAGATTTTAGCTTCTAACCTCTTCCAATTTTTTGACTATTTGCTTCTTTTTTGAATAATGCCTAGCTGCAAGAACAGTCAGAAATGCTGCAGTTGAGACAAGTACTATTGTTCCTGCAGGCGCCAGATTTGCAGCATATGAAATTGCGATACCTGTCACTACTGAAAATATTGATATTGACACAGATATGATAGCCGTTTTCTTGAATCCTTTGTTAAACAAAAGCGCCGTAACATTTGGAATCACCAAAAGCGACGAGACAAGTAGGATTCCGACAAGCCTCATTGATACAATGACTGCCACACTTGCAAGAATTATGAAAAGGTAGTTTAGCTTTGAAATTGGCAGGCCGCTAACCCGCGCTTGCTCTTCATCAAATGTGATGTACATCAGTTGTCGATATAGGAGGATGATTATAGACAGAATTATTCCAGTCATTGCCAGTATCGCAAGAGTGTCCTCTACGCTGACAAGCATGATGCTTCCAAACAAAAAACTGAACAGGTCAAGCGTGAACCCTCCTGATAGGCTTATAAGTAATATGCCAAGCGCAAGGCCTGACGAAAGCAATATGGCGACAGTCGCATCCGCCGGTATCTTGGCATACTGACGTAACTTTGTGATGCCCAACGCTCCTAGTATAGAAAGCGCCAGACCAGTCCAAAGAGGATAAATGTTAGTAGCAAGCCCTACAGCTATGCCTCCAAACGCGGCGTGAGAGAGCGCATCTCCAAAGAGCGAATTGCGTCTTAGTACAAGAAACAACCCGATCACCGATGATGTTATCGCCACTGAAACGCCTGCAATGAGAGCGCGCTGCATGAACCCAAATTCCAAAACTTCAAGAATCATTTATTATCTCTCATCCTCTGTAAGTGTGGTTGTGTAGGTGCATGTGAGCTTGCATGCTCGATTCTGAATATGCCTTGAGGAGATCCGGATTTTCAAAGAATTCAATTGTCTTGCCGTGGAAGAACATTGAGCGATTGATGCATGCCACGCTGGTGGCAAACCTGTTAACTGCATCAAGGTCGTGCGATGCCCAGATTATGGTGATGTTATTCTCCTGATTCAGCCTTTTCAAAAGAGAATAAAACTTGTTTTGCATTTCAAGATCGATGCCTGTCACTGGCTCGTCTAGTATCAAGAGCTTGGGGTTGTTCACCATCGCCTTTGCTATCAATACGCGCTGTTGCTGGCCGCCAGACAACTCGCCCACTCTGCGATCTTTTTGTGCAAGAAGACCTGCTGTTTCAAGTGCCAAAGCTATTTTCTCTTTAGATGTTTTACCAGTAGTGGTGACTCCAAGTGACACAATTTCTTCAACTGTTGCGGGGAAGTTCTGCTCAATTGTTTTCTTTTGTGGTATGTATCCTATACTTTTGAAGACTTTGTTGTTCTTCTTTTCAATGTTCTCTCCAAGAATTTTTATTGTGCCTGTATAGTCATCAAGCAGACCTAGCATACAGCTGAAAAGCGTAGTCTTGCCTGCTCCATTTGGGCCTATTATTCCAAGTATGTCTCCCTCCTCAATTGTAAACGAGATGTTATCCAGAACCAAGTTACCAGAATATGCATATGAGAGCCTGTCGATCTCGACTATCTGCATTCTAGACCCTCCTTTAGATTTGCAATATTCTGCTTCATCTTATCAATATATCCGATGCCTGCTGCCTGTTCTCCTTTGTCAATACCTTCAATTGGGCTCAGCACTAACACCTTGCCTTCCGGAATCTCGTTGGCAATTGTATCTGCAAGCCTGCTGTCAATCAAATCTTCTGAATAAATGATATTAATGTCAAACTCGTTTGCAAGCTCAATTATCTGCTGCATTGTCTGCGGCAATATTTCCCCCTCCGGCGAAGCACCCTGGATGCTGTGCTGCCTCAGGCCATACCTTTCTGAAAAGTAAGTAAATGCATCATGAAATGCTATAAAGTCTGATTTGTCACAGTCGGCGAGCTCTGACCTGATAAAGGCATCAAGCGAGTCAAGCTCTGCGGTAAATCTGTCAGCATTTTGATTGTAATAATCTGCGTTGACCGGGTCTGAGCTGGCCATCATATTGCGGATCTTGTCTATCTGATGCTTTGCAAGAATTGGGTCTAGCCAGATGTGAGGATTATTTACTCCTCCGCCACCACTGGCATCTCCATGCCTGTGCTCATCCTCTCCCACCTCCCTTCCTTCCTTATAATTAAATTCGATCCCTTCGCTAGTGTTAGCAACAACTTTGGCTTCTATGTCATCTGCCCATCTTTCAAAACCTGCACCATTAATGACCAACACATCGGCCGCGCGTCCTCTTGAAACATCCTCTGCTGTAGGCTCCCAGTCGTGTGGCTCTACGCCGGCCGGTACAAGGCTTGACACTTCTGCCCTGTCTCCAACAACCCTGGAAGCAAATTCGTAAAGCGGATAAAAGGACGCAACAACTGTGATCTTTTCCTGCTCTTGTCTATCTTGCAGAGCTGGCCTGCCAGTCTGTACGGTGGCGATCATTGCAAGTGGGATTAATGTGGCAATGGCTGCAAGAGCTGCTCTGCTCTGATTCATCCTACTATTTTCTCCATGTTATTAAAAATATATACCTTTGTTATTAAAAAATATGGAAGCTCTTATAAATAACTTAATAATAATACATCCCATTGGCGATAGTTAGTATTTCGCTCAATAACGATATCTTGACAGAAATAGACAAGTTGCAGAAAGCCCTTGGCTTTTCTGGCAGATCCGAGATTGTAAGAGCCGGCATCAGAAATCTTCTGGCAGAAGAAAAGGATAGGCAGGATTTGTATGGAGAACTCTTTGCAGTCCTTTTGGCAATACACGATGAAAAATCAGACGATCAGGTGACAGAAATGCAGCACGATTATGATAAACTGATCACTACCCATATACACAACAAGATAGATCGAGACCGATGCCTTGAAATATTTTTGCTAAAAGGCGAAGCTGCAGAGATAAAGAATATGACTAAAAAATTCCAATCAAACAAAAAGATGGATCATGTAAAGCTGATAGCAATGTAATGTAGTAGCAGGATAATCGCCATGATCACTTTTTTCACAAGCCCCATTGGGCTTGGTCATGCAACTCGCGACATTGCCATTGCAGAGGAACTGAAAACTGACATCCTGTTTGCAAGTGGTGAAGGCGCGTCAATCCTGATCGCAAGAGAAGGGTTCAATACCCTAGACGTTTACAAGTCCGAGAAATTCATTGTTGAATCTGGGCAGCTTCAGCATGTATTCAAGTGGCTCCTACGATACTACCTTTATTACAAAAAGTGCAAGACAATTGCAAAAGAAATTCTGGACAACCACAATGGATTGATAATAAGTGATGAGGACTTTGCCTCAATTGCAGTCGCCAAGAAAACGGGTCAAAGACACGTGCTGATAACCGACATTATCGAAAGTCATTTTACAACTGGCCTTGCATCAGTAATAGAGAAAAAGATGAACAAGTCAATGCGTAATATTATGCAGACATGCGACTGTGTCATCATTCCTGAAGTTGGAGACGACAGGGACAACATTCGCTATGTTGGCCCTATAGTGAGGCGGGCTAGCGCCGACCGCAACATGCTGCGCAAACAATTTTGTTTCGAAAAAAATACAATACTTGTTAGCAGTGGTGGAACCGATGCCGGCAAATACTTGGTTCAAAAGGTAATAGAGATACACCGCCAACTTCAAAGCAAGCTAGATTCTGAACTCATAGTTGTGCCTGGTCCTTCGCTAAAACTGCCTGATTCACAGGAGTATCGTAACCTTGGCTTTGTCAACAACATGCATGATCTAGTCTGTGCCGCTGACCTCGTAATATCGCTTGCTGGCAGATCAACAATGGATGAGTCAATGGCATATGGAACGCCTGGAATTTTTATACCAATAAAGAACCACTTTGAGCAGGAGCAGGGTG
>OCZS010000025.1_pt1 | contig 43350 bp, 46 predicted proteins | sample 1539071 | NCBI WGS metagenome assembly OCZS01 (sample SAMEA3113584, study PRJEB22503) | soil metagenome
TAATTTTTTCCTCAGAACCTAATGTACAATTAACTAAAATATATGCTGTTGGCATAGCTTAATTTAGTTTTATTAATATTTTAGTTTTGTTTTTTTTAGCAATGTCTAACAAATAGAATAATAAATTTTTAGTTAAATTAGCAATAAAATTAATAATTATTACACAATATTACAAATCTATATGTACTGAAAATTATAATCTGAAAACATGAGGTTACCTCTGAAAGATAACGATTATTTCGTTACAAGGGTTAATGAAACTGTTAAAACCATTGATGAAGAATTCTTTAATTTTTTAAAGTCAAAATTGCAAATGAAAAAAGTTGATGTAATGTTAGGAGATGGTACAATAACAAATGCAGAAACTTTTGATCTCACAGAAATTACAAATGAATTCAGGCGAATTTTACAAAGTCTAAAAGATTGGGCTTTTACGGATATTTCGGATTCTAAAACCGAAGATTTGTATAGATTGTATTTTCAAATAACATGTAATGTTGATAAATTTTACATATATGGATATTTTGGAATACAATTTCATGCTTTGCATTATTACAAATTAGATAAAGAAGTTATAAACATTCAGAAAGAATTGATAAAATTAAATCACGATGTATCAGATTCTTATATTTCACTTGCGGACAAAGGAAATGCCATAATAGAAGAGGAATTACGAAGGCAGGGATTAGATAACCTCTCATTTGAAGAATTATTTACTAAAATATATGAAAATAGTAATTTAATTGACAATCTTGAACAGAAAGTTTTAAAACTAGAAAAACGATTTCCTTTAGTTCAAGATAGTGAAAACAAAAGAGAACAATTGATTTCAGAATTAAATGATATGATTATTAAATTATATCACATAATACCTGTTAAAATCGACTACAATAGACTAATGCAAGGAGAGGAAGGAGTTATATCGTATTTTGAAATTGAAACTATTAAGAATAAAAAAACAGGAAAACGAGAACCATATCTTGATACTAAAAAATTTAACAAAGAGATAACTGAAATTGTAACTAGTAAACTAAATGAAATAGCATCCTCATTGAAGGAATTAAGAACTAATGCTAATGCTAATAAGAAAGTTGAGGAAGACATAAAAAGTAATACCAGAGAGATTTACTAATAGTAGATAACAAATAGTATAAAGAAATAGCAAATTATAATTACAATTGATATATGTAATCTAAGATATAATAATGAATAATGAATTAAATTTAGAAACAAAAAACTTACCTACTTATGATCAAATAATTAAAGGTAGAGACTTATTAAACAATTTTGTAGGTAAGACTCCTCTTTATAAATCAAATACCTTTTCTAATTTAATTGGTACAAATATTTTCTTAAAAAATGAGGCTTTTCAAAAAACTGGATCGTTTAAGGTAAGAGGAGCTCTTTACAAAATAAATTCTCTCTCTGAAGAGGAAATAAAATATGGAATAATAGCTGCTTCTGCAGGGAATCATGCACAGGGTGTAGCTTATGCAGCAACTATTAGAAAAATTCCATGTACAATAGTAATGCCAATGAGTGCCTCTCCAGCAAAGATTGCGGCTACGAGGTCATATAATGCACAAATTATCCTTAAAGGTGCTGATTACGACGAGGCATGGATAGCAGCTAAAGAGATAGCTCAAAATGAAAATAAGACGATTATTCCTGCATTCGATGACCCACAGGTAATAGCAGGACAAGGTTCAATAGGACTAGAATTATTAGAAGACTTACCAGATTTAGATGAAATTTATCTTCCTGTGGGTGGCGGTGGATTAGCTGCAGGAGTCGCAATTGCTATAAAATCCAAAAATCCTAATGTAAAGATAATTGGAGTAGAATCTAAATCTTTTCCAGCAATGAAAGAATCAATTGAAAAAGGATCACTTCAAACAAAAAAAGGAGAATTTACAATTGCAGATGGAATATCCGTGAAATCTCCGGGAAAATTAACCTTTGAGATAGCAAAAAGATATTTGGATGATATTGTATTGATTGATGATGATTCAATTGTTAAAACTATGTTCTTATTAATGGAACGATCCAAACTAGTAGTAGAACCTGCAGGTGCTGCAAGTCTAGCTTATTTACTAATTAATGGACATAAAAATAAAAATAAGAAAATAGTATCAATCTTATCAGGTGGTAATGTAGATATGTATCTGCTTGGACAAGTGGTAGCAAAAGGTCTTTTACAGATGAACAGATTATTAAAAATATTTATTCAATTACCAGACAAGCCAGGAGCATTAAAGACAGTAGTAGATGGTATTTCAGATTTAAGTATAAATATTGTAGAGGTAGTTCACGATAGGCTTAGTGCCAATATATCTGCAGGAACTGCAGGTGTTTATTTAAGTTTAGAATTGGAAAATGCGAAACATTGTGAACTTTTAATTAACTTGATGAAGAAAAAGGGTATTGATTTTCAAATAATTACCTAATAGATATAAAAATAAATAAATAAATAAATAAATATCAAATATAAATAGAAGTAATGAGATCTATTAAATTAATAATAGTCGATCTCTAATATTTTTGGGATCCATTTTTTGTTCAATTCCAAAAGCAATAGCTACTAGGTTTTTAATTTCTGTCATTTTTAGTTTAATAGCTGCAGTCATAGGCGCATAGCTAAATATTCTTCCATATAATGCCATTGATTTTTTATGTATTAATTCTTCAAAGCTCGATTCAATTTGTGAAATTATAGCGGTATCACTTTCATTTCCTTGATTAAGAACTATATCTTTATAAACAGTTTTTGAAAATTCTGATATTGCCTGTTTTACACTATCTGCATGTATCATTTTATTTAGAATATCTTCATTTACTCTAGAGGTTGTTGCTATCCTTAATGATTTAATATGTTCTTCTGGCAGTTTCCAATACTTTGCCCTAAGAGTGCTTAAAACATTATAATAGTCTAAATCAAGGGAAACTAAAGGCTGAAGATCAGCAGGCTTACCTATATTAGCAAAAGCACTACTCACGCCTTTGTAGTAAATCTTATCAAGATAGAGCTCGAAAATTTGGATATTATTATTTTCTTTGTAGAGTTGAGCAGCTGAAGAAATATCATTACCGAATTCAGAGGTTTGTAAAGCAGAGACAGCCTCATCGAGATCTTTTGCAACTAGAGATTTAACAATAATATCTCTTCTTCCTATCAGTTCTTCTGCTTGCATATTTATATGTGGAAAAATATCATCATAGGTCTTTCCTAAAGCTTTACTTTTTAAAATTATTTTGAGATTCCAGAGGATGTATTTTTTATAATACGCATTTATAAGATCTCCTTTAGCTATTTTTGCCATAGAAGAATGAAAATTGAAAAGATCTTCTCTTAGAGCGATTTCAATTTTTTCGGAAGTTATAGGTTGTTGAATTTTACTCAAAGAATCAACATATGATGTATTTTTTAATCGAGTTACTAATTCATCTAAAGTTTTGGAATCAGAAAATGATTCTAAATCATGTTTAGATAGCATTGTACCACGTTCAGAAAAAGCTCTAACTGTACCAAAAATTCTTTGAGGTTTGTTAGCTTTTCCCAATTTTATTCATCCACCATTTTATGATACTACTTTATTAATTAAATATTTTTGATGATAATGAGAAATATGTATATAAACAATATTTATAATATCTAGGTTCTGTCGAAATTAGATTCATTATCTATATTTCCTAGAATCATACTGATTACCTTATCGATTGCCTTATCATGATTTTTTTCAATATTATTTTTTATCAGATTATAATTTTTTTCAGCCTGTTCTTGGATTAAGAGGGATTCCTCTTCAGATTCTTTCCTAGCAGTGTCTAAAATTCCTTTTGCTTCTTCATTTGCTAATTTAATAATCTTTTCTCGCAATTGTTCTATTTCGCTATTAGAATGAGACAGCATACGTTTCTTTAATTCTTCAATACTAGAATGAATATTCTCAACATTAGTTTCAAATTCTGAAAGACTATTGATTATTCCTTCCACCGTAGAAACATTGGATTCCAATCCATCAAAATTGCAATTTAAAGGGATATTAACCATTCCTTTTAATTAGTAAAATTATATCAAGCTTTCAAAACCCTGCTTTAATAGGATCTATTGGTTTTATTAATTCACGTAACAAAGTTGTGGCATAAGATCCTTTTGGTAATTTAAATGACAGCTCAAGCATACCGAAATGGCTAAATTCATTACAACATAGCGATGTCTGTCTGAATCCCATCTGTAAGCTTAATTCTTGCAAATCTTTTAAATAAAAAGCAGTTGGAGAAATATTTTCATCTGTTAAAATTCTTTTAGTAATATGATCAAAACGATTTTTTCCTGGTTGATAATTATAACCTACTAATCTAATTGCTGGAGTAACATCATTATTTGAATCTATTCCTTCTCTAAACCTTCTAATTTTACCAAAAACTAGAGGTTTCTCTATCTCAAAACATAAATCTCCATCTTTACATTTTTGGATATCTTCATTGCACAAAAGAGCACTACTGAGACATTTATTAAAAATATAAGACTGGTAAGCTTGAACAAAGAGTCTTCTAATATTTATAGGTATAGATCGTATAACTGCAATGGAATCTTTACCTTTCACAAGTGTATATAAAATGAGTCTTTCTAAATCCATTCCTTTAGGCAAGATTTTAATCAGTTTTTGATAATTCTTAGGATCCCTACTTTTTTCTCTTATTTCCTTTGAGAACTTGGAATCATATTTGGAAGTATAAGAGAGAAGATATTCAATAGCTTTATTATAATTTCTCTCAAGTAATGCTTTACCAACTAAATGAGTTACCATTCTTTCACTTCCAAATCTTTGTAAGCCATAGAAATTAGCAATTTTATTTAATTCTAATAAAAAGGGGTGTATATCATTATCAGAAGTTTGATTTATTTTTATTTTGAAGCTATTTCCAATAAGTGCAGATTTTGATAAAGGAGTACGCAGGAAACCTAATAAGGTTAATTTTGTTTTAGGTGTTATTATATATCTAGGTAAATTCTTTGTTTGTTCACAACTAGCATATTGACTAGTTTCTGCTTTTGCATCCTTTATTCCCATTATTCTTAGTTTTAAACCTGATTGTTTTTTAATTTCAATTACCGCGTGATTAGAATCAATATTATGTTTTTCCAATAAATAAAGTGGAAATTTATGTTCGTTATTTTGAGCCAAAGAGAAATATGGTGGTTTTAAAAATGTATAATCTATTATTTCAGCTACCTGAAATTCTTCATTAGTTTCCTTTATTGTTCCTTTAATACCTGCGAAATTTGTACAATAACATTCCATACCAGCTTGGAAATCTATCTCAGGTACAGATTTTATCACAAAATTAACCTATATCAAATTAAATATAAACAATATAACAATTATATCATCAATAATAAATAAAGGATTTATATTCAAATAGCATATTAATAATTATGGGTATCGCAACATATATGGCTAAAGAAGTTATGAAAGAAATTAATAATAAATCGAAGGAGTTTTATGAATTTATTTTACCTCCTGTAGATATGGTAGAAGATAGTAATGATTTGCTTGTAATTATAGATTTACCAGGATTTAATAAAAATGACATAACTCTTAGAATAAATAAAAATGTGCTTTCTATCAAGGCCAATAAGCCTGATAACGAATACCGAGGTACAGTTTATTTAAAACATCGTCCTACAAAAATAGATAAAAAAGTTATTTTGCCTTTTTTAGTTGATGAGGATGAAGAAATTACTGGAACTGCTAATTATTCTGATGGAATTATAATGTTGAGAATTCCTAGCAAAAATCTGGGAAATCGAATACCAATTTCCTAATAAATACATATGAGAGAACTGAATCCTTTGATATAAAATTATAATTTTACAAATTCTTTATAATTTGTTTACTTTATTTTATTTATTTATATTTATTATTCTGCTGATAAATCCCAATAATTAGCATCTTTAAATTCAATTTTTGGTTTTCCTAATGATTTCCAGTCTTTAAATGATTTAGAATATAATTTTACATTTTTTATACCTGCTAATTTTAATGCATAAAATGCAAGACCAGATAACGTTCCTACACTACCACAATAAGTAATTGCTTCCGAATCTTGAGAAATTCCTCTATTTTCAACAAAACGTTTTAATTCTTCAACAGATCGCAAAATATGGTTATCATTCCCCAACATAGTATATGGAATATTTTTAGCGCTAGGAATATGTTCAGATAGAAAATTAAGCCGTTCTCTAGAATCAACTAATACCTTATCAGGATTATTTTGTATAGATTCAACATAGGTAGCATCTGCATAAATAGATTGATTTAATTTAAGAGAATGAGTTGTTTCTGGGAATTTATTAATGCGATTTTCAATTTCCAAACCCAGATTTTTCCAATTTGTATAGGTCATTTCCAAAAGTGAAGTATTCTCATGACCAACATATTGAAATGTCCAAGCAACTCGTGCTGCCAAAGCTCCAAAAGTATCATCATATACTACTACAGGCATTTCATCATAAATACCAAGATTTTCTAACAATTTGACAATCTGTTCAGGAGAATCATTTGAGAGTAAATTTGCTAGAGGTAAAGATACTGCAGTAGGTATATGTCCTTTTTTATAATCTTCTATTCTACGAACGTCCACAACTCTTACTGCTTTTTTTCGAATCAATGCACGTAACGTTTCTACATCACAGACAATAGGAAGCTTATAAATAATTCCTTTCGCTTTAAATTGTGTTTTTGTATTGTTAGTTTCCTTCTGGTTTTGTTGCTTTAAAATTGAGCTTTTTACATTTATATTTTTAGACTTAGCCTGAATATCATACTTAAGTTCGCCTTGAGCTTTCTTATTCTTTAAATTAATCAAGCCGCACATTCGCCTCTAGCAGTCTTTGCTACAAATTTAATATCATTACCATAATCTTGATATAATTCTTGACCTTCTTCAAATGGAGGAAGTTGAGTTACTGGTGTAAGAAGAGTTTTTATATCATCTATATTCTTTATGTTACCACTTCCATTACTATTTATAATACGGTCTATCCACATGTCTAATGTTTCTGAAGAGGATTTTTCAGTTTTGTATAGCTCTACAATTTTTTGAATTACCTCTATTACTCTTTTTGCTGGAACACGCATAATAGCCTTACCTAATTTTCCATCTTCAGAACCATTACCACCAAATAACATAGTATACACAGGAGCCATAGAATTTTCTATTCTTGCAGCACCACCAAAAAAGCCAATAGTTGCAATTTCATGCTGTCCACAAGAATTCGGACAACCACTTATTTTAATAGTTGAATTACGAAGATCGTTATCAACATCAAAACCTAATTCCAACAATGTCCTTTGAACCTCTTTAGCTAATCTATGTGAATTAGTTATAGCCAGATTACAAGAGGTAGTACCTGAACAGCCTACTGCGGATGTGATTGTAAGGGCTCCAGGATTAGCTAATCCAATAGCCATAAGTTTTTTATAGACGTCTGGCAAATCATTGGCATAAATATATCTAATTGCAAAATTTTGTTGTGGAGTATTTCTTGCAATAGACTCTGATGAGAATTTACGTATTAGTGATGCGAGAGATCTTAGTTGATTAGCTGTTATATCACCTGCGCCAAGTGTAATAAATGTTGTAAAATAGCCTTCTTGTTTTTGTGGAACTACATTCGTACGCAACCATCGATCGTAACCATTACTAATAGTAGAAATATTTGTTTCCACAATAGGAAGTTTATTGAATTTTGCTGACTTATTTATTGGAACATATGAATCATTAAAGTGAACTTGATAAAGGTTTTTAGTAAATTCAGAAATGGTCATTTCTACAATAGTACGTTCTTTTAATACCATTTTTTGAAATTTCTCCCAACCAATTTCATTTACTAAATAGCGCATTCTATTTCTGGCCATATTATCTCTATTTCCTAGCCTATCAAATAGTCTAATAGTTGCCATACAAGTTGATAAAAGTTGTTCTTCAAAAGTGAAATCTTCTAAAAGATGACCTATAAACGAGGCAGCACCCAATCCTCCTCCAAGATAAATTCTAAATCCCTTTTTTCCATCTTTTAAATCAGGTACTAAACCAATGTCAGCTATTCTTACCAAACCGTGTTTATTACAGCATCCAAAATTAATTTTGAATTTTCTTGGTAAATTCTGAGACATTGGATTACGTAAGAGGAACTTTGCAATTGCTGTTGAATAAGGAGTAGCATCAAAAACTTCGTCAGGACAAACACCTGCAAAGTGGCTACACATTACATTTCTTACAGTATTACCACAAGCCTCTCTGGTTGTTAAACCTACCTCTACTAATCCTCTCATAACTTCGCTGACATCTTCCAACTGTACCCAGTGTAATTGGATATTTTGTCTAGTTGAAACATGAGCTGATCCAATAGAAAATGCCTCAGATAAATTGGCTATCTTTTCTAGTTGTTCTGGAGTGATTTCGCCACTAGGAATTTTAATCCTTATCATACTATAGTCAGGTCTTAATCTTGATCCATATGCTCCATGCTGAAGCCTAAATCTTCGAAAATCGTCATCTGACAACTTTCCTTGGCGATAGAGTTTAACTTTATTAGCAAAATTATCAGTTTCTTTTTCTAAACCCCATGTTTCTCTAGGTTTAACAAAAGAACCTTTTTCATGGTTAACTTTAGTTAATTCTTCATTCTTTTTCAATATACTAATTAGTTATACAAAACCTTATATTTTTTATGGAATCACAACTTAAAAAATTAACTGACTTCATATTAGATGGCAAATTATTGTATGAATATTATAGTTTATTAAACGGATATATAACGATGAGTAAAATTATAATTCTTTATTTCAAAAATAATTTTTTTCTACTAGTTTTTCCCGAAGTGAAGGAATAATTTTCATTTTGGCTGATTCAAAATTTAACTTGAGTTGTTTTCCTTCGAATATTCTATCTAAAACAATAGCTAGCGAAGATATTTCAGAATGTGGCTGATTACCTACAGCAATATTGTAATCAGAAAGTGTGTATATTTCCTTTGGAACTTTTTCAGCTCCAACTATTATTAAAATATCATTACTATTATCCTTAATTTTACCAATGATATCATCTACATTTAATCCATACATTGTGAGATGTATAACTACACCACCATTTTTCTTCCAATTTAATATTACATTTCTCCAACCTTTGACTATTTCAATTTTAAAATTTGATGCATGGCCCCACCTATTATTTACATCCTCTATTGTAGATTTTATATCATCATTAACATCAGTCATATATAGAATATTACAACCAAAAGATCGAGAAACTAAGGCTACATGAGTAGTTGTACGATCATCTCTGACTAATCTATGACCTATTCGAAGTACTGCTATATTCATTTATAAATCTCCCTTATTTTGTATTTCTAAATTGTTTCCATAAATGAGCATATCTATTAGATCCAATATTTTATTTACATTATAGCCAGTTTTTGCTGATATAGGTAAAACGATATTATTGGGATATTTTAAATCTAACATCTTAGCTTTCTCATAGGCATCATTTACAGTAGTTAAATCAACTTTATTTAGTAAATACAATATTTTTGTTGATGGAATTTGTAATTCATTTATTATATGAAGACAGCTATTCAAATTTATTCTTATATTTTTGATAGTTTGACTAACATCTATAACCAACAAAATCAATTTTGAAAAAACAAGTTCATGTAAAGTTGATTTAAAAGCATCTATCATATAAGCTGGTAACTTATTTACAAATCCTACAGTGTCTGATAATAATAACTTTTGATTAGAATTTATATATAAGGATCTCGTAAACGTAGATAGAGTAGTAAACATTTCTTTGCCTACTTCTTTTGATTCTCCCGTTAAAGAATTAAACAGTGTAGTTTTACCTGATGATGTATAACCAACCAATGAAATGGTTGAAATACCCATTCTGTTACGTTGATTTCTATATAGTGTTCTTCTTTTTTCTTCTTTTTCTAGTTTTTTCTTTAAAACGCTCATTTGTGATTTAAGATCCAATGAATAAACATCAGCATCGTATTTTCCCAAACCAAAAAATCCTGGTTGTTCACCCATTTTTGCAAGTCTTACCTTTTCTTTTATTCTAACCATTTCATATCTTAATTGAGCTAATTTAATTTGTATACGTGATTCTGATGTACTGGCTCGACGTTCGAATATTTCTAATATTAATCGTTCTCTATCGATAATATCTCTTTTACATAAAAATGCTAAATTATATTGTTGTGTAGGTTTTAATACTTCATCAAAAAGAATTATGTCAATATTCAGATCATTTACCAGGTCTTTAATCTCATATGCTTTTCCTTTACCAATTCCATATTTTGATTGTGTAATATGTTTCTGTTTGACTATTTTTTTAACTACATAACCAGCGGTCTCAGCCAAAGATAAGGCTTCATTAACAGATTCTTCAATAGGATATGTTATTAGAAGAGCATTTTTAAAATTCATTAACTAATCATCTTCATTTTTATTATTTTCAACAAGATTTTCATATAATTGAATTCCTAGATAACGTTCTAGCTTTTTAGACAATATGTCATTTGGTTTAATTCCACCTGTTTCTATTTTTTTGTACAAAGTAATTTTTTCGCTTAGTTGATTAGCTACATTTTCCTGAGTTATTCCTTTTTTCATTCTAGCTTCTCTTATGATCTTCCCAAAATCTGGTCTTAATATTTTTTCATCAGTAATTGGAATTATCTTGGGAGGATAAACCTTAATTGGTTTTTTTTGAGATACAGGGATGGATCCATTTTTGTGAGGAAATATTTTTTTTGAAGGTTGATTAGGTTCATATGGTTTTCCACGTTTTGAGCATGATAAACATACGTTGAAAATACTACCATCAATAATTACATTTTTTGGACTTTGAATGGAATTTCCACATAATTCACAGAATGAGGGCATAATATAATAATATTTAAACAAGAAATAAAGTCTTTCTTTTCTAACATGTCGTGTTTATAGTTATATAAATTTCTAAAGTAATTTGTTTATAATATCTCTAACGCTTATTTCTACCGCTGAATACAGGTTCCACAATAAAGATATGAGGTTTATTAAAGTGTAATCATCTTTATTATCTATTTCAAATTAGTCAGTCAGAATGGCACTTTTGCTTTTTAAAATTTAATTTTTCTTCTTTGTGTGAGAGTAATATAATAAAGAAATACTAATATTTTTTTATAAGAAACATTTTATTAGATACCTGGAAAATTGAAACCTTTACCTTTAAACCCTCGAAATAAACTGATTAATCATATATCTGTCCTTTTTGATACAAATGTAAATGAAGAATTCCCAGAAATACAATGTGAATTCTCAAAGAGAACGGGCAGAATTAAAAATTTTTCTATAGAATCAAATTTATTTGCTACTTTACGTAAAGATGGAGGACTTGCTTTAACTATATTTGGAGCAAAAATGATGATAAAATACACCCAATTCATAGAGAATTGTATTATTGCAAAAGATGACGTAATACCCTTCATTAGTGAAGGAAGATCATTATTTTGTAAACATGTAAAGTGGTGTGGAAAAAATGTCAATAGTGGATCAGATGTAGTAGTCATTGATAGTAGATATGAGGTGTTAGCCGTTGGAAAAGCTGTTTGTGGAAACAAGATAATGAAAAAGTTTGATTACGGTGTAGCAGTAAAAATTAGAGAAGGAATAAAAAGTAGAAACAATCAATGATCTTAGAGGTAATAGATAATGATGCGTGGGGGAAATAGAGAAATGAGAAGAATGCTTGGAAAAATGGGTCTAGATATGAATGAGATGGAAGGAATTGAGGAGGTAATAATAAAAACTGAGACTAAAGAAATGTATCTAATCAAACCGCAAGTAGTTGAAATGAAAGGAAAAGATAATACAATTTTCCAAATTATTGCTACAGATATAGAAGAAAAACAAAGAGAGACTCCATCGTTAAAAGAAGAGGACATAATACTAGTGATGCAGCAAGCTAATGTATCAAAAGAAAAAGCTATTCAAGCCTTGACTGATTCTAAAGGTGACATAGCACAAGCTATCTTAACTCTAACTACATGATTATATTTTATTTTATTCATTAATTATATCATAGAATTATTTGAATTTGAATTTACAATAATACAGCATTTTATAGTTATTAATTTTATACCATTTGTTTGATATATTCTTGATAAACAAGTAATGCTGCAACCGTTTTACAATCTATAATTTCACCATTGATACATTTTTTTAATGCAGTTTTTAGGCTTAGTTTTTTTAATTTTATATTTTCATCATCATCCTTACCTTGTTTATGACTCTCTTTTTTTAAATTTGTTACTAAAAAAATGTACATTAGTTCTGTATCGTAGCTTGGTGCTAAATACCATTTAGTCAAAAAAGATAATGTACCTGCGTAACCTGTCTCTTCATATAGTTCTCTTCTAGCAGCCTGCTCTTTAGTTTCTCCATCTTCTATTTTTCCAGCAGGTATTTCTAATAGAGTCTTTTTTGTTGGATGTCGATACTGGGTGATTAGAAGAATATTTGAATAATCGATTATAGGAACTAGTCCTACTGATGGAGAATGTTCAACAATCTCTTTCTGAATTTTTTTGTCTTGTAAAATAAATTCATCTTTTCTAATTGATATCTTTCCTGAATAGACTCTCTTACTATGTAATAATTTAACTTTATTCATTTGGTTCAACTATAAATTGAGAATATTTTTTATTCAAAGTAAAATATACTTTCCTACATTATCAGAGGTTTATCTTAAACTATATTCAATAAATAAAATATTAAGTTAATTTTATATGATATTTGTTTAATTCTAATATAGATGGAATATATTGACGGTGATGACAATATTCTTATTCCTAAATCCGTCAGACCTATAATTGATTATACTGAAACAAATCTAGGTAGTAAAAAAGGAGCGAAAAAACAATATAGATATAAGAATTTACATATCAGAGAATATGAGAATTATTATAGCGTACATATGGATAGAATCGATCCAAGAATCGATCCCTTTGGACATCTCTTAAAAGATGCTCCAGAATACCTTACATACTGGATGATGGCTAGTATTATTGGTCTAAAAGTAGGTACAACATTTTATAAAAAAATAAAAGAAAAAGATAATGGTAATCAATTAAAAGCATTGCCATTAGGAATTATTACGGGTATTTTAGCTGGAACTACAACATATATGACTACATATCGTTTGCATAATTTTATTAGAAAAGCAAAATTAAGAAAATAAAAAATTTTGATTATTGTTTAAATATTTATTTCTGAAATGACAAACAAGAATGCATCAAAACTTAAATTAATAAAAATTATAATAAAATTATTACCAATAATAATCAATTTTAAGAGAGATAGAAAAGAATGGGTCAAACGTGAAGGAAAAAATGTCGATGAAAATAAATATAGAAAACATGCACAACAGGCCTTAAAAATTTTTATTCAACTGGGACCATCATACATAAAATTAGGTCAATGGCTATCATCCCGTTCTGATATATTACCTCAACCATATTTAGAAGTCTTTGCTACCTTACAAGATGATGTTCCTGTAGAATCTTTTGAGAAAGTAAAAAAAATAATTGAGGAGGAGTTAGGAAATTTGGAAGAAAAGTTTGAGTATTTTAATAAAGAGGCTTTTTCTGGCGCTAGTTTAGGACAAGTATATCATGCAAGGTATAATGGAAAAGAGGTAGTAGTAAAGATTTCAAGACCAGGAATTGAAAGAATTGTAGAAGAAGATATTTCAATAATAAAAAAATTGATCCCTTTATCTACTAGATTTATAGATCCCAATTTAAGATTTTCAGTTGAAGGAATGTTTTCTCAATTTACTGAAACTATTTATGAAGAAATGGATTACATAAAAGAAGCAGAGAATCTATTAGCAATTAAGAAAAACCTAGCTAAAGAGAAAAAAATTATAATCCCTAATGTAATACTTGATAGAACTTCTAAACATATCATAACTACAGAATATGAACCCGGAATAAAGATAACAGATGTAGAAACATTAGATAAAAAAGGTATTGATAGACAAAAATTAGTAATATTAATACACCATATATTTTTCAAGATGCTATTACGTAATAATATTTTTCATTCTGATCCTCATCCTGGAAATATAGCTGTGAAAGATGATGGTTCAGTAATTCTATACGATTTTGGAATGGTTGGAAGACTTGATAATGAAACTAGATTACTGTTGATTAGACTTTATCTAGGTTTGATTGATAAAGATCCTGTAAGAACTGTTGATGTATTATATCAACTTGGAACATTAGATTATACCACTAATAGAAATATTATTGAGAAAGCTATTGAATTAAGTATTAGATCGATGCATGGAAAACACGTAGATAAAATGGAAGTGAAATCTTTAATGGATTTATCAAATAAGACGTTAAGTAAATTTCCATTTAGACTACCCAAAAATTTAGCATTATATATGAGGATGACCTCAATTGTGGAAGGGATTTATCATCAACATAAAATAAGATTCCAATTTGTAAAAGTTCTATCGAATTTATTCGAACAGGAGGGACTAATCAATGATGCATATATTGAAGAGATAAAATATTCTTTTCAAAAATTTATAAAAAATATAGAAACATCGGTAAATTTATCTCAAAATATAAAAACATATTTAGATAATCAAGAAACAAATATCAAAAAAACAGATAAGCTTTATACATTTTTAGGTAAGAGTATTTTTGCCTCTGCATTATTTGTAGGATCTGCATTTTTATTTTCATACAATCCTATAATTTCATCTATAGGTTTTATTTGTTCAATAATATTATTTGTTTTTAGTATTATAAAAAAATAATATTTTTGTATCAATAATAAATTTTTCAATATTATTATTGAAAGAGTGGTAGAGCAATAACTTAACAAGATTTTCTTTATAATCCTCTTGATTTTTATTTTAGATGATTATATAATGAATGGGCCATGGATATTTTTTTATTTTTTTCAGTATTTAGTATTTTATCCCTTCCCGAATCAACGTCTTCAGAATTTATTGTTCAAGATTTTGCTGTTATAATGATTATTGCTGCTATAATGTTAGTTTTAACTCATAAATATAAACAATCCATGGTTATTGGTTATCTAATAGCAGGAATGATTATAGGCCCGTTTACTCCACCTTTTAGTTTAATTCACGATATAGAAACTGTAAACATATTTGCTGAGTTAGGTATAATAATGCTTCTCTTTGTAATTGGTATAGAATTTCCTATAGCAAAACTCAAACAAATAGGTAAAATTTCAATGATGGTTGGATTAACAGAGTCAATTGGAACTTTGATTATAACTTTCTTTGTTGCCCAAAGATTAGGATTTACTATTTTTGATTCAATGTTTTTAGGATTAGCCATGTCTATTACTAGTACTGTAGTAACTATCAAGGTATTGGAAGAATTAGGAAAAATAAAAGAACGCTCATCAATATTAATATTAGGAGTTTTAATAGTCGAAGATATTGTGGCTGTATCAGTTTTAGCCATATTGCAATCCATAGCAGTTGCAGCAGATACTGAAGAGATTGCAATTATTCCTATATCAGTATCTATAGCTATAGCACTAGTTTTTATTGGAAGTATACTTATACTTGGATCAAAATTTTTACCTAATTTAATAGACAAAATAGGAAAAACAAATGATTATGCTCTTCTCTTAATAGTAATATTGGGACTTGCTTTCGGTCTATCCTTCATCGCTAATATTTTAGGTTTATCAGTTGTAATAGGTGCATTTTTAGCTGGAGTTTTAGTGGCTGAATCTAGAAGTGCAACAGTCGCGAAAGTTATTACTATACCATTAAGAGATGTATTTTCTGCATTATTTTTTGTATCTATAGGAGCATTAGTAAATATTTCACTTATCCCGTTATACATAGTTCCTGTTATTGTATTGATACTAACAGCTTTTGCTGTAAAATTCCTTCTAGTGTTAGCTGTATTAGCAAAATCCAAAGTTGACAATATTGACATATTAAAAGTAGGTTTAGGATTGGCAACAGCAAAAGGAGAAATGTCTTTAGTTATAGCAAAGGGTGGACAAGATGTGGGTGCAATAACTTCATCTATATTACCAATACTAAGTGTTGTTACAATAATTACATCTTTTGCTACTCCATATATACTAAAATTTGCTAATAACATAAGAATTTCTAGTTCAAATAATAAAACCAATAAAATTGATGATGAAAATAAAAATAAACCTTGATAGATATACAATACTTGTTAATAGACACTTTTAACAATTAATTACCTTAAGTTTATGAGATCATGTTAAAAAATATAAATATTTCATTACTTAGCTATTACAAATAATATTTTGTTACTGCTTATTTAATAATCATAACATTTCATATTCTAATGTTAAATTATTTGGTAAAATATATTAAAAAGATATATCCCTTTTTTTTATTATGTAACTAATTGTACATTTGTTAAGATGCTTGTTAAGATATGTTTTGAGTACAAGATACAGTATTAAATACAGTATTAAATAAAAAAGTATAATAAATAATCAAAAAGTATAAAGAAAGAAACTTTAAACATAAAAACCTATTAATTCTTCTTTTTTACTTATTTTTAAAATTATCGTTTAGCTTAATATGTTCTTAATTTTATGTTTATTATTATGAATATAATAATTGATTATATATCTCGATACTTTAAACTATCAATCCAATATTTGTTCTATACCATTAGATTAGATTAGATTAGGAACAACAATTTAATTATGAATTCTTATCGAAAAAAGATTTAAATGAGTATAGCATATTATAAGGAGTGTCTTCTGAAGTAAGAATTAACGATAGTCCACGTCATTTTATGGTACTTGATGCCATTGCTAGAGGAATGCAAGATCCAAATAAAATTGCAAAAGTTCTAAAAATTAACAAGGAAGAAGTAGAATTAATAGTAAATGATCTTTTGACTCAAAGACTAATCATAAAAAAGGAGAATAGGGGTTTTTTTGGTAACAAAAAAATCAAGATTTCTATTACAGATACAGGAATGAGACTCTTGAATTCTAAAAAAGAGGAATTAGAACGCAAGTGGCATCAAGCTCAAAAGATGTATAACAATGGGAAAGGAAATAGAGCTCAATTGCAAACATATATGGAAACTAATAGATCATGGGTACCGTTAATGATATTTTCAGGAATAATAGATGTTTTATTCTTTATGACTATGATGTCTTTTTTGGGTATGGCTTTAAATCCGATGGAACAATCAATGGCAGGTGAAAGTGGAGCAGAAAGTGCTGCAGGAGGTGAATCAAGTACCGAAGAGTCAAGCAGTAGCGGAGCAGATACGGGAGATACAGGAGATTTTGGCGGATTTGATGCAGGTGGATTTGGGGATTTTTGATTTCCAAAATTATTTTATTTTACAAAATATCAATAGTCTAATTTATTAATATCAATCTATAGTTATTCACATTCAAAATAGTTAATTTATTTTATATAAAAATATTTAAATTAATTTTTAAGATCATCTATTGTCTTTCTTCTAACATCATAGGCAATTTTATTATTATCATCATCAGATGAAACTACATCATTGATAGAACCTGCATTAGTTGATGAATTCCTCGCTAAATTATACACATATTCTCTTAGTCTTTTAGTTCTATTTAATTTACCTTTTGTACAATATCTCGCAAGATAGGTTGATATAATACTTAATTTGATTGTCTCATTATATTTTTTTTTATAAATATTAACAATATCAGAAGAAGTAAATGTATTAAAATAAAAAGATTCTTCGATTATATTCCAAATCTTTGAATCAACAGATAAAGTATTATTACTCTTTTCTTGTAATGGATTAGTTGCTCTAGAAGAGTCTGAGCGTACAAGATCCATAAGCTCAATAACTTGTAATATCTTTTCCTTTGAAAAATTACCTTCTAATGAGAGATTATACTTACTCCCTTCATCATCTTCCAATTCAATCTTTATTTTCTTCTTCGAGCTCAAAGTAAAAGATCTTTATTTTGTTAGCCATTCAATACTTTTAAGTATATAAGTAAATAAAAATTAAGTAAATACTAAACTTTGTTGACAGAGTATTTCTATTTATTAACCAGAATTATTTTATAAATATGATATAGTATATTTAAGAATCATTATTCAAATGATTTGACAGAGTATTTAATTTTGAGAATAATTAGTATTAGATTTGAAATTACACCTATTGCGTTTCCCCATATAATTATAGCATCATCAATAATTATTCCGTAAATTACATAAAGGAATAATCCTACTGTTAGATAAAATATTAGCCAAAATGATACATCATCCATTTTTTTAGTTTTGAACCCTTTTATTATCTGGGGAATACTACTATAGCGAGTTAAAACTGTCGCTGCAATACCTATAATGAAAGCTAATAAGCTTGATGAATATAAAAATGAAAATTCTATTATCATTGATAATCTTTAATAGAAGATTATTTTATTAGTATTGTAAAGTTAATTAACATACTTAAATCAAAAAGATTTTGTTTAAATTTAAAGGTAGGATTTAACTGGTACACTAATAAAATAAGATATACTTATAGTATATCTCCTTATCAGACATTTGTATTAGATATCCAGTCATGACTATTTGGTAGTGCTTAAAAATGATATGATATTTAATATTGACCTATATTGATTTGTAAACCTTTACTAATCAAATTTTTTTATTGACTGGTTTATATTAAAAAATTATTCATATTTTGAAAATTCTTTATTTAATTCTTTCAAAAGTAATTTTTGTTTTTCTGTAAGATTATTAGGAATTTTGACCAATATCCTTACTAATTGATCTCCCTTGCCATATGTTCCATAACGTGGTAGTCCTTTTCCTTTAATCTTTAAAATGGTATTTGCTTGAGTTCCTCCAGGAATTTTTAATTTCTCATAACCATGTAAAGTTGGAACTTTAATTTCAGTTCCCAATACTAAATTAGGGTAGTCAAGATTTAGATTATATAATACATGACCATCTTCTAATCTCTCAAACAAATTATGAGGTAAAACATGAAGTCTAATTAAGAGATCTCCTGGAGGCCCTTGCTCCGAATATTCACCTTCTCCAGTTAGTTGCAAAGTCATTCCATCTTCAACTCCTGAGGGAATATTTATTTTTAATTTCTTATTTTGTTTTATTTTACCCGATCCTAGACAACTAGTACATGGCTTATCAATCATTTGACCTTTACCATTACAAGTTTGACATGGTTCTAACGAAATAAAGGTGGAAAAACGATTTTGATTATAAACTCTACGAGTTTGACCTTGACCATTACAAGTACTGCATGTACGTGGTTTAGTTCCATGGGCAGCTCCTGTTCCACCGCAATCGTTACAACTTTCAAACTTAGGTAATTCAATCTCATCTTTTTTTCCTCCTACAACGTCTTCTAATGAGAGTTCCATATCATATAAAATATCTCTACCTTTTCTTCTATTACCTCCTATGTTGAAACTAAATCCACCAAATGGATTAGTAGATCCTTCGAATCCTCCTGCTCCTCCTCTACCACCAAACATTTGTTCAAAAATAGTTTTTGCAAAACCACCAAAACCCATATCTCTAAAGATCTCTTCAAAGTTTGCTTCGGATCCTCTAAATACATCTTCTGACCCTACATGTCCATAAGTATCATATCTTTTTCTTTTTTCATCATCGGAAAGAACTGCATAAGCCTCAGAAATTTCTTTGAATTTTTCTTCGGCACCTGGCGATTTATTCCGATCAGGATGGTATTTTAATGCTAGTTTTCTGTATGTATTTTTAATTTCATCTTTACTAGCATTCTTTTGTATCTCTAAAATTTCATAATAATCTCGTTTGTTAGCCATAAATAATCCCGTAATGAATTAATATTAAATAAAAAATGGATTATTTTTATCTTTTGACATGTTAGGATCCAGTCGATGTAGATTTATCTGTAGAACTACTATTAGATGTATCAGCAGCAGGATTTGAATTGTCTCCTCTGTTAGTTTCACTTTGATTTGTGAAATCCTCCGTAGTTGTTCCTTGTCCGCCGCCGGCGGTTGGACTTGCTCCAACGGTTCTATAAATTTCTGTACTTATTTCAGCGAGTAAATTCTTTGTTTCCTTAATTTTGTCATTGAGGTTTTCAATATTATTACTAGCAATGACATCTTTTAATTCTTGTACTGCCTTGTTTATCTTTTCTGTTTGTTCAGGTTTAATTTTGTCTTTGAAATCTTGGCTAACTAATTTTTCTGCTGAATAGACAAGATTTTCAGCCTCATTTCTAATTTCTGCCTCTTCTTTCTTTTTCTTATCCGCTTCAGAATACTGTTCTGATTCTTTCTTTAGTTTTTCTATTTCATCTTTAGATAATTTTGTGGTTGCTGTAATAGTTATTTTTGCTTCTTTAGAAGTGCCTAAATCCTTGGCAGTAACGTTTAGAATTCCATTTGCATCAATATCAAATGTTACTTCAATTTGAGGAACTCCTCTAGGAGCAGGTGGAATCCCGGTAAGGTTAAAAGTTCCTAATGAAACACAATCTGCAGCCATAGGTCTTTCTCCCTGTACTACATGAATGGTAACTGCAGATTGATAGTCTGCAGCAGTTGTAAAAACCTTACTTTTTTTGGTAGGAATAGTTGTATTTCTTTCTATTAACGTCTCTTTAAGGCCTCCTAAAACTTCAAGTCCTAAAGTTAATGGAGTAACATCTACAAGTAAAATATCTGATGAAACATCTCCTGCAATAATAGCTGCTTGTATTGCAGCACCCAGAGCGACTGCTTCCATTGGATCAACTCCTCTTTCAGGCTCTTTGCCCATTATTGTAGCAACAAATTGTCTAACTATAGGCATTCTAGTTGGTCCTCCAACCATAATAATTTTATCAATATCTGCAGGAGTAAGTTTGGCATCTTGGATTGCTTGTAGCATAGGATTCTTACATTTTTCAACAATTGGTCTTAAGAGTTCTTCCAGTTTTGAACGTGTTAGATTAATTATGAGATTTTTTGGTCCAGTAGAAGGATCATAAGCTAAAAATGGAAGATTTATTTCAGTTGATACGAGATTAGATAATTCTATTTTTGATTTTTCTGCTGCTTCTCTTATTCTCATCATAGCAGCTTTATCGTTTCTTACGTCTAATCCTGTTTGTTGTTTGAATTCTTGTAAAATATATTCAATAATAGCATTATCCATATCGGTTCCTCCAAGTTGAGTATCTCCTGAGGTACTTTTAACTTGAAATACTCCTCCACCCATTTCCATAATAGTTACATCCAATGTTCCTCCCCCAAAATCAAAAACCATAATTTTCAAATCTTTTTGAATTTTATCTAATCCGTAAGCAAGTGAAGCGGCCGTAGGCTCATTGATAATCCTTACTACCTGTAATCCTGCTATATCACCTGCATCTTTTGTTGCTTGTCTCTGATTATCATTGAAATATGCTGGTACAGTAATAACAGCTCTATCTACTGTATCTCCCAAAAATGCTTCAGCATCTTTTTTTATCTTTTGTAAAATAAATGAAGAAATTTGCTGAGGAGTATAACTCTTTCCTCTTACATTAAATTTAAAATCTGTACCCATCTTTCGTTTAGCGGCAAGAACAGTTCCTTCAGGATTGGATATCATTTGTCTTCTAGCTGGTTCTCCAACCAACAACTCACCAGTATTTGTAAAGGCTACTACAGATGGAAAAGCTTTTCCACCAACTGAAGCACCTTCCGCTGCCTGTATTATTGTAGGTTTACCACCTATCATTGCTGCTGCTGCAGAGTTACTAGTTCCTAGATCGATACCAATAATTTTTCCCATATTTAATAATCACCTATAGTTTAGTTTGATTCATCTATATTATTGTTCATTATATTTTTTTTGGATATTTCAACTAGACTGGGTCTCAGAACTTTGTCATTAAGCATATAACCGATACGTATTTCATTTGTAATAGTATTTTCTGGAAGATCATCATTGTATGAGAAGCTAATAACATCATGTTTGCTTGGATCTAAAATCTTTCCTATTGTTTCAATTGGAGTTACACCTTCAGATTTCAAAATGTTATCTAAATTTTTTAAAATACCTTCTAATCCATTAAGAAAAACCTCATCAAGATCTTTATTCTTTTTTATTATATCGAATGCTCTCTGATAATCATCATGAACAGTTAAAAATAGAGAAAGAAGATTAGATTTATTTGATTCTATAGTAGAAACCATTTGTTTTTCTATCTGTTTTCTATAATTGTCAAAATCAGCCATCATATACTTTAATTTGTTAAGATTCGTTTCTGCTTTATTTTTTGTTTCTTCTAATTCAATTTTTGTTTTTTCCAATTCTTGTTTTAAGGAATCACTATTATCAGTGGTTTGTTTTTCATCTTTTTCCAATTCTTGTTTTAAGGAATCACTATTATCAGTGGTTTGTTTTTCATCTTTTTCCAATTCTTGTTTTAAGGAATCACTATTATCAGTGGTTTGTTTTTCATCTTTTTCCAATTCTTGTTTTAAGGAATCACTATTATCAGTGGTTTGTTTTTCATCTTTTTCCAATTCTTGTTTTAAGGAATCACTATTATCAGTGGTTTGTTTTTCATCTTTTTCCACAGAATTATCATTATTGATCATATTAATTATATTCAAAGAAACAATGCCGGATAATTAGATATCGTTGGAATAACAAAATAATTTGAAACCAAAATGAAATTAGCATCATACAAATTAAATATAGTATAACAAAAAAAAAATTATGCCAATTACAGAAGATGAGGAGATTTCTGCTATTATGAAAAGAAAAAAAGAGATCCTAGAAGAAAAATTGAGATCGATGGATGAAATAAAAAAAATTAATAAGCCTATTAATCTCACTGATTCAAATTTTGATATAGAGAAATCAAAATACTCTTTGTTAGTCGTAGATTTTTGGGCTGCATGGTGTGGTCCATGTAAAATGGTAACGCCTATTATAGAACAATTAGCAGAGCAATATGCTGGAAAAATAATATTTGGTAAGGTCAATGTAGATGAAAATCCTCACATATCACAAAGATTTGGAATTCAAAGTATTCCAACTCTAATGATCTTGAAAGAAGGACAAGTTATTGATGTAATGATTGGCGCGTTACCAAAAGGACAAATTGAAAATAGAATAAAACAACATATAAAATAGAGGTACTCCTAAATACATTTAGAAAATAAAAATGAAAATAATTTTTTTTCTAATAAAATCATATTTATGAGAAATAGAGGAGATCATAATATTCAATCATAGTCTTACTCATGTAAAAAAAGACTGTTGAAATATGATCATCATTGAATTTTCATATTATGAGATTGAGGTATAATAATGATTAATTATGCATAATTGCCTTTTATAGAAGATTTTGCTCCACAGGCCTCACACAATAAAAAGCCTAATTTTTTATTTTTTTCTGTTCTTGTATCAGGACTACCACAAACAGGACATATGACATAATCTTTTACATATCTATCAATTAACGCCCCAAATGATGAACGTACTTTACGTCCTAAAAAAATAACTCTATCACCGTTAATATAACCAGCCGAAGCAAGCTCCTTATTAAGATATAATAATAATTTTTCTGGGTCGCGACGTAATGCTTTTGGAAAATCCATAAAGTTTCTAAATATTGTTCTCTGACCAACCCAAATTATTTGTGGAACAGGTAATTCCAATCTAGAGACTTCTTTTTTAGCTGTTGTTCCTAATTTATTATAAAGTCTATCAAGTAAGAATTCGTAATCTACTTTAGTTTGTTGCTCCATAATCAATTTACATTTTTTCTTACTAATGTACGTTGTGGTAACTATATAAAAAGAAGATTTTAAGACGATTGAAATAATAATAATAATAATAATAATAATAAAAATGATTAATACAATATGTATATATAATTAGATGAATTTTATTGCTTTTTAAATAAAGTAGTTATACAATTAGCATAAGAACATTGTAGAAAAATCGCTTTTTATTAATTTATTAAGATGTAATTGTTAATCTGAAAAATTTTTTGTTTAAGTGAATCAGAGTGTATCAAAGAAAAAAGATATATCAGAAATAAATTTTATTTATCGGAATCATTTAACCATTGAAAAAATGGATATACGGTATTGTTATAAGGTAGTTTTGAGGAATCAGACACATTATAACATAACATAAGCATTCTTTTTTCCAGTTTATTGATTAGATGAGCTGGAACTTCTGTTTTTTTAAAGGGTTGTTTAAATAGTTCATAAAAATAATCTTGTTTATAATATGCGATATGCTGTTCAAAACAGTTGGATTGAATGGTTGGATCTCCTGCTATTCTATAACTCTGTGTAGAGGAAGACGAGGACATTTGTTCTTCTATGCTTATTTGTAATATTCTTTTGTTATATTCTTCTCTTATAAACTCAGAATCAAGTTTATTTTCTTTAAATTCATGAAAGATCTTAATGTTTCTAGCTTGTTGTTCCATAGTCCTTTTTGCTATATTTCTAACAGATAATATTTCTAAATCACTAGTTACTTTATTATCTTTTCCAAACAAATAAAATATTCCAACTATCTCATCTTCCTTAATAAATGGAAATTCAATTTTTTTTTCAATAAATTGTATTATTCTAGAAGATATATCTATTGGAGTAAATATTCCCATAAAGGAATCAGTTACTACAACCATTATTATCGTCTAAAATAATACTTTAATATAGTTATTACAACTGATCAATAGTAATCTGATATATTCCCTAAATAACCTTTAAACGAAACTAAAGTAATTCATTGTATTAAATAAAAAAAAAGATTTAGTGAGCATGTGGTGGTGGAGCGCCTCCTGTTGAAATTGACTCATTGTAGGTTCCTTCTGCTTTTTCATGAAATTCTAATGCAGCTTGATCTACTTTGATTGCTTGTGGTGGACAAACTGAAACGCATGCCATACACCATATACAATCATGTTCTCTGATAGGATCTGCTTTATCTGTATAATCTTTTCTCTCTTCCTTTACTGCAGAGCCAGTTCCTTCAAATGTTTCGTTAGGGGCATCTTTGGCAGGAACATCCTTTTCTGTTCTATACCATTGAAATACTTGAACTGGACAGGCTTCAATACATGCACCGTCCGCTACACAAGAATCCCAATCAACGGCTACCATGGTACCACTTACACCTAATGGAACTTGTTCTTCGCCTCTTGCAGCATAGGCTGCTTTTACTTCTTCATTTTCGGATGCTTCACCGGTTTTACCTGGTCCCCACATATAGTGAAAATGTTCACCATCAGAAAGTTGGATTTTACCAATTACTTGATGATTTTTTGGAAAGTCTGGATCTATTGGCATTTATCTCTATTTTATCCATGAACATATATTATATAAATCATATGTGAATTAAAAACAGTTTATTTATATATTTAAGAACTCTGGATTAACTGTTAACTAAAATCATGTAAAATATAGATTAACTCATTTTATTTTTAAATAAAAAAAGAAAAAATTTGGAAGCTAGTCATTGAATCCTTTTTCTGCATGCTGAGTTATATCCAAGCCTGCTTCTTCTTCCTCGTCTGATGCTTTTAGGCCAATAGTCTTATCTATGATCTTGAAAATTGCTACGGATACAACAAACGCAAAGGCTGCAGCCACGGCAACTCCAAATGCCTGTATACCTAGTTGTGCTGGATTTCCATGTAACCATCCTACAGGTCCTCCCTCCATTATCAAAGGACTGGCAGCGACTCCTATTGCTAAAGCACCCAATATACCTGTTATACCGTGAACAGAACCAACATCTAATGCATCATCTATCCTTAGTTTCTCTTTTAATAGTACTATACCATAGTATGAACCAAATCCTAGAATGATACCAAGAACAAAAGCGGATTCTCCACTAATATAACCAGCAGTAGGTGTAATTCCAGCAAGTCCAGATATTGCACCGTTTATGACTGCTGCTACGGAAGGTTTTCCTGAACGTTTCCATGATAGAAATAGCCATACTAACGTACATGTTGAACAACCTATTTGCGATGTCAAAAGAGCGTTTCCTGCAACACCATTAGCAGCTAATGCACTACCAGCATTAAATCCAAACCATCCCAGCCATAACATAGTAGCTCCTATTACCGCTAGTGGTAAATTGTGAGGTACCATTATTTGCGGTCCATAGTTCTTTCTTCTTCCGAATACAAGTCCAGCAGCTATTGCTGCCATACCTGCGCTTGTATGTATTACTATACCACCTGCAAAGTCCCATACACCAAGCTGTGCTAACCATCCGCCTCCCCAGATCCAATGAGCTAATGGAAAATAAACGAATAAGCTCCAAGCTATGGCAAATATGAAAAATGCACTATACTTAATTCTTTCAGCAAATGCTCCAGCAATCAATAGAGGAGTAATAACAGCGAACATCATCTGATATGTAGCAAAAGTCACTCCAGGAATTGTAACGTTTATTCCAAATCCTTCATGAACCTTTACTCCATTGTAGAATATATGATCTAATCCTCCTATTATCCCACCTTGAGTAGGTCCGAACACCAAAGTAAAACCAACAATAAACCACAGGGTGGAAAGAAGTGCCAACCCAGAAAATGTGTGCATTATTGCTGAAAGACCGTTCTTGAATCGAATTAAACCAGACATAAAGAATCCCAAACCAGGTGTCATCAACATGACAAGTCCTGTTGCGACTATCATCCATGCAGTATCACCAGTATCTAACGCCATTCCTGTTGCTAAGTCACCACATAGTATTATAAAAAAGTTTGTCCTAAACTAATAATAAATTAATTTAAGAGAAATATTTAAAAATAATTATAAATCTTCTAATTAATTATATAATATTTTGTAATTCTTTCTCGAGCACATTTACTATGTTTTGTATATCTATTTCAGATACCCCTGGATGAACTGGAAACGATAAAACATGTTCACTTGACCAATTAGTATTTTGTAAATCATCATTCAAAGAAGAAAATTTCTGATAAAAAGGTGTTTTATGAACCGGAGGATCATAATAGACAGCTACTCCTATTCCATTTTCTATCAGTTTTTTCTTGATGTGATCTCGTAAAGTTAAGTCATCAGAACCGTTAAATGCTAATGTATATAGATACCAATTAAATTTCTTTATTTGATCCTCTTGTGGAATTTGAATGTTATACTTTTTAATAATTGTTTCTAGCAAATTAGATAATAATAAGGAATTTCGTCTTCTAAGATCTAAAATTGTTTTTAATTTTTTCATTTGTATTTTAGCTATTGCAGCACTTAGTTCAGGAAGTCTATAGTTAAGCCCTAACACTCGTGTATCATATCCTTCAACCATGCCATGATTTCTAATCATCTTTAATGTGTCTGCTATTTTGTCTTCATTTGTTACAATAGCTCCGCCTTCACCAGCTGTTAACACTTTGCTAGCATACATACTAAAACATCCCATTGTTCCAAAAGTCCCTGTTTGTTTATTTTTATAAGTTGATCCTAGTGATTGACAAGCATCTTCAATAATGTAAAGGGAATGCTGATTTGCAATTTCATTTAGTTCAGTTAGATCTGCAGGATGACCATAAAGATGAACAGGTATTATAGCTTTACTTTTTCTAGATATTTTTTTCTTTAAATCGTGAAGGTCAATGGTATAATCTTTAGTATTAATATCTACGAAAACAGGTTTGGCGCCAGAGGCAACCACTGCATTGGCAGTTGCTACAAATGTAAAAGAGGGAAGTAATACTTCATCGTCAGTCTTAATATCAAGTGCAAGTAATGCTGCATGTAAAGCTGCAGTACCAGAATTAACGGCGACGACATGTTTAACATTTAAAAACCTTCGTAGAGATGATTCAAAGTCTTGAACTCTTTTACCGCCATCTCTTGCAGCACTCGTGAGAGCATTTTCATCAATGACTTTAATAATTTCTTGTTTCTCCTCATTATCTATCCAAGGTCTATTAATGGGAATCATTTTTAACTATTTTATGTGATTAAGGAGATTAAATAAGTGTTTTTAATAAAAATCAATCAATAAATTATTTACCATTGTTATGTATCATTATACACATTAAAAATTTTGCATTGACAAAAAATTTAGACTGTAATAAACTATTTTAATAAGATCTAAATAAATTTATATAATATTTAAAATATAACAATTAAAACTAAATTTTAGGAAAAATGTTCTCTATAGAAAACAATTGTTGTATTATACTTAATTCACTTAAAATGGTTTTGAATTTGGTTAATTTGCTATTTTAGATACTAACTATTAATTTTATTAAAATATAATAATAAGTTATTTTACTTATCTTTGTGCAGATGTGGCAGAGTGGTCTTCTTTATAGAACACAATAATGCGTCGGCCTTGAGTAATCTTCAAGGTTAAAGCAAGCCGATTCGCCTTCGGGCGATCAGGAGTTCGAATCTCCTCATCTGCGCTTATATTTTGAAAAGATTATTGAATCAATTTAAGACTAGGTATAAAATTTATTAGACTTTGATAATCAAACTCGCATTAATGGACAAAAGATTAGGAGTAGTAATGGCTATATTGGCCGTTACAAGTGCAATAGTTACAATTTTTATTTCTCCGTTAGATACTACTATTCCTATTCCAGAGCCCTCATTCTTGAGTAATACAACAAATCAGAATAAAGGTATCTATACAATTGCAGAAAATCTCTCAACACCTTGGGCTATAGATATTGCAAAAGATAATAGAATCTTTTTTACTGAACGCGAAGGAAAGATCAGGGTAATTGATGAAAAAGGAATCCTTCTTGATGAACCAGTAGCTTATATCAGAGTTGCACAAAATGGAGGTTCAGGATTATTAGGAATTGCTCTTCATCCTAACTTTACAGAAAATCATTTAATATACATTTATCATAGTTATGTGAAAGATAATAAACTTTATAATAAAATTTTACTTTTAAAAGAAAAAGATAACAAAATTATTGAATCAAATATAATAATTGATTCTATTCCTGGGTCACCATATAACAATGGAGGAAGAATAAAGTTCGGACCTGATTATAAGCTATATATTACCACTGGTGATGCTTCTGATCCCCTTTTAGCACAAAATCTTTCTTCACTTGCAGGTAAAATATTACGCTTAAATCCGGATGGATCTATTCCTTCTGATAATCCATTTAAAGACTCATCTATTTATTCATATGGACATAGAAATGTTCAGGGAATTGCATGGCATCCCAAAACAAAACAAATGTATTCATCAGAACATGGTCCATCAGGATTTGATGAAATTAATTTGATTATTTCAGGAAAGAACTATGGATGGCCAAAGGAAGAATGTAAAGGAACAAATATTTCTCAGAAAGCTATTATTTGTTTTAATCCTGCAGTGGCACCTTCTGGTATAACGTTTGCTTCATCAAATAAACTAGGTTATCAAAATGATCTAATCGTAACAACTCTCAAAGGTTCTCATTTAAGACAAATAGACGTAGAATCAGGAGAACAAAATAATATTTTAGTAGGTTATGGTCGACTTAGAGATATTATTGAATCTAGTGAAGGTACGCTATATGTTCTGACTAGCAATACCGATGGAAGAGGAATTATCCAACATAATGATGATAAAATTTTAAAAATACTTAAACCATAAACTCTTGTGGACAAAATTAATAAGAAGGAAAACAACAAAAACATCAAAAAATTTTATGAGTTAGATCATCAGGAACGTTTGCAATATTTGAAAAAAGAAGCTCACATAACTGAGCAAGATTCAGAAATCTTGCAGGACTTTCCAAAAAATTTTGCTTTTAAGAAAATTGATAACATGATTGAAAATGCAATCGGATTTGTACCCATTCCATTAGGAATTGCTACTAATTTTGTTATAAACGGAAGAAAATATTTAATTCCAATGGCGATAGAAGAACCATCTGTTATAGCTGCTGCAAGTAAAGCTGCCAAAATTGCAAGTATAAAAGGAGGATTTTTAGCTGAAGCAGATAATTCTATCATGATCGGACAAATCCAATTGGTTTCACGGGATAAAAGAAATAATAAAGACAAATTTTCTAACAAGAAAGAAAGAGATAAAATAAAAAAAATAATATTGAATAATAAAGAAAAGTTATTGGAAATATCAAATTCAAAAAGTAGATCCGTACATGCTATTGATTTACAATTAAGGGAGATGTCTGATGAAAGCAATAACAAAATGGGCTACATGATAATAATCGAGTTAATTATAGATACAAGAGATGCAATGGGAGCAAATGTAATTAATACAATGTGTGAATTAGTTGGTTCAGAATTAGAAAAAATAACTAAATGTACTGTTATTTTAAAAATTCTTTCGAATTATTCAACAAAAAGAATGGCTAGATGTAAAGCTATTTTTCCAAAAGAATTGATTGGTGGCTCGAATGGTGTGAATAGAATTTTATATGCATATGCATTTGCATATTCTGACATATACAGAGCTGTTACACATAACAAAGGTTTGATGAATGGAATTGATGGAGTAGCTATGGCTACAGGGCAAGATGTTAGAGCTATAGAAGCAGCTGTACATGCATATGCTTCTAATGATGGAAAATATAGATCTTTAACTAAATGGTATAGATCAAAAGAAGGAGATTTAGTTGGAGAAATCGAGATTCCATTGGCTATAGGAATTGTAGGAGGAATAAGCTCAGTACATCCATATGTGAAAGTAGCTTTGAAAATATTAAATATAAAGAAAGCCAAGGAACTTGCTTTAATAATGGTAGCAGTAGGTCTAGCTCAAAATTTTGCTGCAATTCGTGCTTTAGCGGATGAAGGAATCCAGAAAGGACATATGAGATTACATGCGCGAAATATAGCCATAACTGCAGGAGCAACCGATGAACAAATCAATATCGTTGCAAGCAGACTTGTCCAAGAAAATAATGTTACTGTAAATAAGGCCGAAGAAATTATCGAATTAATGAAAATTGATACTAAGTAGATATATATCCGATGAGAAGAAAAATTTTTTGTTATAGTTATGGCTCACATAGTAAAATTTGTTGTACCTAAGGGAACCATTGAAGAAGCAACTTTAAAGATTCTTGAAGAAGCATGGCAAAAAATAAGTGGTAGAGCACGAACTTATAGAATTAAGTTAAGTGATCCAGAAATAGAAGTTAAACTTCTCAGGCCTCAGGAAATTCCTACGTATGTACAAGAAGGACTATATGATGTTGGAATTACAGGGAGAGATTGGATTAGAGAAGCAAATGCAGATGTAAAAATATTGCTTGATTTAGAATATGGTAGAGTTAAACAAGTAATAGCTATACCAGAAAGTTTTCAATTTAATAATTTGGATGAAATGATTATAGATCATGTTAGAAGAGAAAAACCACTTAGGATATCTGCAGAATATCTTACTACTACAGCTAATTATATAAAATCTAAAATTGCCTACCAGAAATATTTTGGAAATAGCAATCCTATGATTATTACCCCCTGGCTTAGAGTTGGCGAAAATAAGAATGTTCAAATATTTCTCTCTTTTGGGGCTACAGAAGCTAAGCCACCAGAAGATGTAGATGCCATATGTGATATTACTGAAACTGGAACAACTTTAGCTCAGAACAATTTAAAAATTATAGATACAATTATGGAATCTACTTCTGTTCTAATTGCAAATAAAAATTCTCTTAAAGATAATAAAAAGAGAGAGAAGATAGCAGATATGATTGCATTATTAAAAGGAGTAGTAGAAGCACGTAAAAAACTGCATATTTTTGTTAATGTTAGAAAAGAAAATTTAGATGAATTACTTTCTACTTTACCAGCATTAAAGAGACCTACAGTTAGCGATTTAAGTGAAGAAGGATGGTATGGAGTGAATACCATAATTGATAAGAACGAATTTATAAAAATTGTTCCGATTATGAGAAAATTAGCACAGGGTTTAGTTGTATCAGAACCAAGACAAATATTACCATTAGAAGAGATCAACATAGATAAAGAAGAATAATTTTGATTAATAGAATAACAATTAAAAATGCTAAATTAGATGTAGAAAGTGTACGTTATAGAATATCGAGTAATTTTTCTGAAGATGCAATTAAAAAAACACAAGATATTATAGAAAATGTTCGAAATTTTGGTGATAATGCTATTAAAAGATACACTTCTACATATGATAAAGTAGAACTAGATTCATTACAAGTCAATAGGGAAGAAATAGAAGAAGCATACAATTGTATTTCTGATGAGCATATTAAAACTATTAACCTTATTAGAAATAGATTGATAAGAAATGAAACTATTCTTTTAGAACATCTTAAAAAAATATCATCACTATATATACAAAATGAAAACATACAACGAATAATCCAACCTATTTCTAGCGTTGGTTGTTATGTTCCGGGTGGATCTGCAAGATATCCTAGTACACTAATAATGTGTGTAACGCCAGCAAAATTAGCAGGAGTTAAAAGAATAGTAGCAATAACACCAACTAAGATAAATGGAAAAATAGATCCCCTTACGTTAGTTTCTGCTGATATTTGCGGAGTTAATGAAATATACAAAATTGGAGGAGCACAAGGTATTGCAGGATTGGCATTTGGAACTGATAGTATCAAGAGAGTGGACAAGATTGTAGGTCCAGGAGGAATATTTGTAACAATTGCAAAATTATTGGTTTCAAATATAGTATCAATTGATATGTTAGCAGGTCCTACGGAATTAGTAATTTATGCAGATGATAAATCCAATGCTAAATATGTTGCTTTAGATTTGATTTCCCAATCAGAACATAGCAAAGATACGTTATGTGGATTAGTAACTAATTCATCTAAATTTGCAAATACAGTTGAAGATGAAATTAATAAGATTTTAGAAAATCAGATTTCACGTCAGGAAATAGTAACAAATAGTTTAAAAGAAAATGGATTTATCGCTATATCAGAAAATGAAGATTTAGCAATAGAATTTATTAATGAAATAGCTCCTGAACATTTACAGATTATGGCTAAGAATGAATTAAAAATAGTTAAAAAAATTACATCTGCAGGACTTACTTTAATTGGAGAAAATACTCCATCTGCAGCTAGTGACTATTGTTTAGGCTCAAATCATGTTCTTCCTACTATGGGATTTGGTAAATCAAGAACATCTTTATCAATATTAGATTTTATCCGTATTTCAAATATAGTTAAAGCTTCAAAAAAGGAGCTTAAGGAAATTGAGCCTTATGTCAAGATAATAACTGAAGAAGAAGGATTGGTTAATCATTATAAAGCTGTTAAAGAAAGAGTAATAGACCTTCCAAATCAAAAAATAGAAGATGAGAAATGAAGTATGGATAATTGGTTTGAATCAAAATTAAGTCAATTAGGAAAACTAGATTATTATAAAAAACCTGAAAAATATAGAGGACTAAAATTAGATGCAAACGAAAATCTTGCTTTAAAAAAAGACTTTATCAAAAAAATCGCTATCAAAGCTGCAGAAAGAGAGGATTTAAGAGAATATCCATTACAACAAGTTGATGACTTTTATTTACAGCTTTCAAAATATACTAAAATAGATAAAAAATATTTAGCTATTGGAAATGGCTCTGATCAAATAATAGATTTAATCCTGTCAGTCTTTGGAAAAGAAAAAAGAGTAACTACCTTTACTCCTACTTTTTCTTATTTTATTGATAGATGTTTATTATATTCCTTAAAAGTAGACAAGATACCTCTTTTACAAGATAATTCAATTGATAACAAAAAGTTTATTCAAAGTGCAAAAAAATCGGAAATAATATACATATGTTCACCAAATAATCCTACGGGTAATCAATTTGATAAGGAATTATTAATAGAGTTAATAAAAAATTTTGATGATAAATTAATAATTATAGATGAAGCGTATGTAGAGTTTGCTAGTTATTCATTTTGTTCTGAAACAATACAAAGTCAGAATATAATAATATTAAGAACATTATCAAAAGCATTTGGATTAGCAGGAGCAAGATTGGGCTATTGTATTGCTAATGAAGATTTTGCACATACATTTAAAACTATTATACAATATCCTTATGCAATAAATAATATTTCTTTGAATATAGGAAGTGAAATATTAAAGAATTCAAAATATATTGAGAAAACTATTAAAATTATAAAGAAAGAACGTAAAAGAATATTAGATTCGTTAAAAGAAATTAATAATGAAATAAAAGTTTTTCAAACTGAGTCTAATTTCATTTTTTTTCAAATACCTGACATGAATAAATATGAACATATTTTAACTCAATTAAAAAAAGACAATATCGCAGTTAAAACAATAGGAAAGATAAAAGATAGAAAAGGAGGTCATATTAGAGTAACTATTGGAACAAAAATGATGAATAATAAATTTTTAAGATCCTTAGATAAGGTAATATAAGATAATAGAATGTATCAAAAATTAAATAATAATAATTTTATTCTTAAAATGAGAAGAAGATGTTTCCAAATTGACTATATTATTTTTGATATTGACGGAGTTTTAATTGACGTAAAAAAATCTTATAATGAGGCAATAAAAAATACAGTCCAATTTATAGTCAAAAATCTGATTAAAAGAGATTTGAAAAATTTAGTTACAGATAAGATCATTTTGAAATTTAGACAGACTGGAGGTTTCAACAATGATGCTGATACAAGTTATGCAATTAGTTTAGCACTATTATCACATCAAGACCTTGAATATGCTAATCTTGAAAAATTTCTAATTGAGGTAGCAGAACATGCTGATGAAACTGGGATAGAATCTGTTGAGAGATATCTTAAAAAATTAAGATTTAATAAAATCTATCCTTCTGATTATTTGATAAATATTGATAAAATTCGTGATTATTTGAACTATCCTGGAAAAGTTAGAGACAGTATAGTTTCTACGGTATTTGACGAATTTTTTTATGGACAAGAATTATTTTTAGAAAGATATAAAATTAAATCAAAGTATTATTTTGGCAAACCGCTCATAGAAAATGATAAAATAGTGATTACAGATAATACAGTTAGAAAATTAATAGAAAGATTTAACGATAAAATTGCAATGGTTTCAGGAAGAAGTAAGATTGCAGCAGCCTATGCCCTAGATAATAAATTCGATTTGTTAAACGAGAAAAATAGTGTATTTCTAGAGGATGAGAACAGAAAATTCGCTAAACCAAATCCATATGGATTAAAAAAAATAATAAATAAAATTAACACAAAAAATGATATTCTCTATTGTGGAGACTCTGTTGAAGATCTAATAATGGCTAGAAGAGCAGAAGAAGAATTAAATCAAAAAAACTCTAACAAAACCAAAACTAATATAGTTTTTTGTGGAATATATGGTTGTAGTAGTAATACAGATGAGTTAATTAGTAAGTTTATGGAGAAAAAAGCAGATATAATAATTAAAAGTGTAAACGATTTACCATATATATTAAATAAAGTATCATAAGGAATATTGTTAGTTGAATTCGGAACCTCTTGACTTGGATAAATCTCAGAAAAGAATATCAGTCAAAGATAGATGTACAAAAGAGACCGATGTAAGTGTGAGTGTTAATATTGACGGTTCTGGGAATGTGGAAATTAAAACTGGAATTCCATTTATAGATCATTTAATCTCAGCATTTGGAAAGCATAGTATGATAGATATTTCTTTAGAAGCAAAATCAAATGATAGTATTTCTCATCATTTAATTGAAGATGTGGCTATAACTCTCTCTCAGACTCTAAATGATGCGTTATCAAATAGAACACAAATTAGAAGATATGGATATGCAATAATTCCAATGGATGAAGTAATGGCAATTTCAGCAATTGATCTAATCAAAAGACAAGCCCATAAAGTAAATTTAGGATTAACAAGGAAGGAAATTGAAGGTATTGCAAGAGAAGATTTGGAACATTTTATAGAAAGTTTATTACAAAATCTGAATGCATGTACTCATATTAATATACAATATGGCGAAAATGACCACCATAAAATAGAGGCAGCAATCAAGTCATTTGCAATAGCATTTAGAATGGCTTCAGGTATAGATTATCAAAGAAACGGTATTCCAAGTACAAAAGGAGTAATGTGAGATTGAATGATATTGCAATTTTTGATTTTGGTGCAGGTAATCTTTATAGTTTAAAATGCTCTTTGGAAAGAAATGGAGCAACAAAAGTTTCTGTAATTAAATCTTTAAAAAACATCCATAAGCATGATGGATTAATTCTTCCAGGAGTAGGGAACTTTGATCCTGCTATTCGATCAATACAACCGTATAGAAGGGATTTTAATAAACTGCTTGAAAAAAATTTTCCTATACTTGGCATTTGTCTAGGAATGGAAATGTTATTTAATAATAGCGAAGAGGGAAAATTAGAAGGTTTGAAAATTTTAAATGGAAGAGTAATTATGCTTCCAATAAAAAAGGTAAAAATCCCGCATATGGGATGGAATAATTTAGAAATAACAGAAAAAACATGTAAAATCCTACATGGCTTAAAAGATGGATGTTGGGTCTATTTTGTTCATTCATACCATGTGGTATCAAAAGATAAAAAAGTAATAGTTGCGAATTCTCAATACGGAGGCACTATACCAGTAGTCGTGGAGAAAAATAATCTTTTTGGAACACAATTTCATCCTGAAAAATCAGGTATAAATGGAGCGAAAATAATAAAGAACTTCTTGACAATATGTGGTGGTAAATATTGAATATAATACCTGCAATTGATATACTAGAAGGAAAGGTGGTGAGATTAGTTAAAGGAGATCTTCAAAATAAAATTGTTTATAGTGATAATCCTATAGAAATTGCAAAGAAAATGGAAACTCAAGGTGCAAATATAATTCATGTAGTAGATCTTGATGCTACTTTGACTACTGGATGGAATAATAATCAAAATAACACAGAAATTATTTTAAAAATAATAGATTCAATAAAAATTCCTGTGCAGGTAGCTGGAGGAATAAGATCTATTGATGCTATTAACAGGATGTTTGAAAAAAAAGCAGGAAAAATTGTTATAGGAACACTGGCATACAAACAACCTCAAGTGTTACAACAATTAAAGGATAAAGTAGAGAAAATAGTAATTTCAATAGATCAAAATAAAGGTATTGTCATGATTGATGGATGGAGGCAACCATCTGGATTTAAGGTAGTTGAAGCTATAAAATTATTTATGGCCAAGGGAGTTAAAGAATTTTTACTCACATCAGTAGATAGAGATGGAACTTTGAACGGCCCAGATTTAGATACACTTTCCTACGCTTCAAACATAACTGGAGCAAAAATAATTGCTAGCGGTGGAATATCAAGTCTTGAAGATATAATAAGAGTCAAAAATATTGATTGTTCTGCAGTTATACTGGGCAAATCTCTCTATGATGGAAAGATAGATCTAAAAAAAGCACTAACAGTAGTTTAAAAATGACTTTAGCAAAAAGAATTATTCCTTGTCTTGATGTAGACAATGGTAGAGTAGTTAAAGGTATTAATTTTAAAGAAGTGAAAGATGCAGGAGACCCAGTTGAATTTGCAAAAAGATACAGTCAACAAGGAGCAGATGAACTTGTTTTTCTAGATATAACTGCTTCAGAACAGAAACGAGACATTATTAAAAATGTAGTTCGAAATGTTGCTAGAGTTATAGACATACCTTTTACTGTAGGTGGAGGTATCAAAAAATTAGAAGATGCCAGAGATATTTTACTAAGTGGAGCTGATAAAGTTTCAATAAATACATCTGCTATAAAAAATCCAGAATTAATTACAGAATTAATGTCTATTTTTGGAAAACAATGTATAGTAGTAGCAATAGATGTTAAAAAAAATTATTATGAGATTGATCCTAAGGAAACTCTAAAAGATAATTATGAGCATAAATTTAAACAAAATAAGCGTTATTGGTTTGAAGTTATGATATATGGAGGAAAAGAAAGAACAGGCATAGATGCAATAAAATGGGCTAGAAAGGTAGAAAAACTAGGGGCAGGAGAAGTTCTTTTAACAAGTATTGATGCAGATGGAACTGAAGAAGGATATGATTTAGAATTGAACAAACTTATTTGTAGAAAATTAAGTATACCAGTAATAGCCTCTGGAGGATGTGGCAAACCAATACATATGTTGGAGGTTTTTCAAAAAACAAATGTAGATGCAGCTTTAGCAGCATCTATATTTCATTATAAGAAATCCACTATTAAAAGAGTAAAGCAATTTTTAAAAAGAAATAATATATACGTAAGAATATGATATTAAAATTACTTTTATAGATATGTATTATCTATTTATAATGCCACGCCTAATATTATTAAAGGAAGATTAATTAAAAATTAAATTAACTCATATTTATTATTTATTTAAACCTTTTAAATTTCCTTCTTGTTCTAACTTATCAGCATGAGCCGCAATATATCTCCAAATTATATCTGCCTTGTCAGATTGAAAATCCCAAGGTGCAAGAAGCACTAAATCATTTTCTCTTATCCACATTCGTCTTTTTATCTTACCTCGAATACGGCATGTACGTACTTTACCATCATTACATTTGACAATGACATTATCGCCTCCTACGAGCTTTATAACTCTTCCAAACATTTCTCCTTCATGAGGCATAACAAGCTCTTTTAATGCCGCCTCATTCAAAACTTTTCTTTTCCCTAATTCTAATCCTTCCTTAATATATATATAAAATAATGTAATTTAAAAGTGTATTGTCTAAAGATAAAAGATTTGAAATAATCTAAAAGAAGTGAGCAATCATACTGCAATTACATTAGTTTTTATAGTTAAGTTAGTTCTTAATAAAAATCAAAAAGTAAATTAGCAGAAGAAATTATTATGATTGATAACTATTAAGAATATAATCAATTCAATCATTTTTCTAAATGTTACTATATCCCATATATTACAATAAAAAATTATTGAAGTTATTGAATATTGAGATAAATATACCACGAGTTACTATGGAAGAGGACTTATAATATATTAATATCTATAACATATTTGTTATTGATATATAAAATAACTTTTAGAAGTTATTACTTGAAACGTAAGATATACAAATAGATTAATTTGTCTTGTGTTTTTCTCATGTATGGTCTATCTTGTTAAGAACTAAATTATATTTCATTGGCTTTGTCTTGCAATACTCTATAAATATCAGATGATATAGATAGTAATAAATATATTCAATTTAACAATTAGATAAAATTAATTTATTTATGTAAAAAAATTACCATGAATATAATATTACATTTTGTTCTATATATCAAATACAAATTAATTCTATTAGTAAAAAACCAATTAACAGTCAAAAGTTAATTTAATTTTTTATATATTTGATTGATTAAATAATTGTAATTCACAAATAAAAAAAACTATTCTATATCTCTTTCATGAATGATAAAGCTAATATTGGAAGCAGTCACATAATTAAAGAACTAAGAGAAATTCATATGAAAATAACGAAATATAGATTTGTTGGGCAAAATAGAAGAATTCATATAACTGGAATATTTATTAAAAAATTCCTAGGGGGCTTTATAAAATTAGTGTAAATGTTAGTATATTTTTAAAGGATTTAAATTTGTTTCCATGATAAATTTATATATATAATCTTATATCTATTATATTAGACACTTTAACCAATGAGATTTAGTTTTAATTTTTCTTCGATCTTTATTCATTTTCTTAATCATATATTAATATCATTTATAAAATTATTTTATTATATTAATAATTCACTAATTCTTTTCATAAAATAAAAGTGGATAGATTTAATTTATAATATTCAAATTCGTTATACAATTCCAAATACAAAATATAGTATAACCATAATTATTCCGATGACTAGAACAATAGATCCTATAACATACAATAGTCTTGCTGGAAGCGAGGGAACGAACCTATTCAAAACTAACAAAATTATTCCTATTATAATTAATGCAATTCCTGTTTCTAATGATACCATTCTATCCTATTATAATTATCAATGTTTATATCTCTTATAGTATTGATATTAATAGACTTATAATAAATATTAGTTAATTTCCACTAAAAAGATATTTCTAAAATTACTCTTATAGATCATCAAGAAATCCTGAAATAATTGGTCTAAAGTAAAGTATTCGAAAATGGCATAATAGATTAAAAATATACAAAATAATTATATGCTGTATTCCATATCCATGAGTTATTTGTGTTACATTATATTGCATTATATACTATTCACATAGAATATTCCCTGATTAATCAAATCAGAATCTATTAGAATTCATGGTAGATAGAGAATTAGAAGAAAAAATTGATCGATAGGCTATTATTATTTAGCTAATAGTTTATTTTAACATCTATGAATCAGTTAGAACTCAAAAAATTATTTAAGAGCTCAGTTAAAAATGGTCATATCAATAATAACCATCTTCTCCCTTTCTTAAATTCTCAAACTCATGAGATTAAGATCAAGGAGGAAGGATATTTTCGTAATTTTGATTTAGTAATTGCATTAATTAATAAAGAAAATAAACAAAAAAAAACTAATTATGAATATTTTGATTTAGAATATGACATTCAACATAATATTCTTATGAGATCACAACAATTTACGGAATTCTCTAAACTCGAGAAATGTAGAATTGAAAATATAACATTCATACCAGTAGAGATAAAATCTGATAATGACGTACTAGATGAGCGACTTCCTAATCAAATATTAAATGCTATTCTTACATTTGGTAGATCATATTTAGTAATAGACAAAAAATATGTTCTAAATAGAAATTTGCAAATATTAAAACTTCTTCCGACAACAATAATAGGATATAGTGGAAAAGAAGACTACTTTGAAATATTATCTATATTTAATAGATGTATAATGAATGGCATATTTAATATTCCAAAGAGAAGTTTTATGAAATTGTTAATAAACAATAATATAAGTAATAAAATATCAGAAATGGTTAAAATATATCATAGCCTTATAACTTTAGAACAAATTAATCAGAAACTTGTATTTAACTATCTTTTCAGATCAGAAGAAGAAAATTTGGATTTTGATTTTTTGTTAAAAGAAGAAATAGATTTTTTGAAACAATTTTATAATTTTTCTACATTACCTTCAGAAAAAACTAACAAAAAACAAATTAAAAAATTAATTAAAGATAGTAGGAATTATTTAATTACTGATTTTTTGTAATCACTATATAAATTTATTTAATAATTTATAATTATGATACAATCGATAGTTTACAAAAAATACCACATATTTTATGAACTAATAATATAGATTCTATTAAGTATAATTTATTGGAAATTGATTCATTTTATTATTATTTAAATATCTAGCTAATACTATCCATCTTTTTCTATAGCAACTACTTATTTCCAAATATTTAGAGAAATTATTGTCTAGTATCTACCATAATATTTAATATATTTATATATATAAACAATATTATTATGGTAACTAGACACGACAGCAGGTGCCAACGAACGAGCAGGATTCATAGAAACACCAGAAATTAATCCAAACAAAACACATCTAAATCAACTATTGCGCCAAATACTATTCCCCAAGTTCTTTGCTTCTTCAATAAAGACTACAAGCAATTTTCCTTAACATAAGTAAATCAGATGCCAATATTCAATACCAACAATAACATACATGGGAAAATTAGTATAAGCACTCAAATTTGTTTCATTTTCAATAATAAAATAAATGAAAAATACTTCTTAAATATCTACCTCACTTCTCATTCTAATTTTTTAATTCAATTAATACTCACAGTATTTTAAAGATTTTGTTTTGCACATATAGCAAAACCAGTATGTGCACAATCATCAGTACTGCATAAAGTACAGAATGGGACGCCATCGGTGAAAACAATCTCAATATCTGAATTGTGAAGATTATCGTGAAGTAACAATTTATTATTCTTCTTTTCAAATACGATAAGGATTAATTGAACATTCTTGTTACTATCTTCACTATTTCCTTCTTCAATTGACAACCATTGACTAAAACATTCTATACCTTCTTCTAGGTTGTTGTTTTTAATTTCAAATATACCAGAGTTGTAGACGCTTTTGGTTTTGGATATTAGTGGCATTAATTTATTGTTCCTCTCTCTTTCTTTCAATTAGAAAGAATTGAAATTTATACAATTTTTACTATTGTTATATTATTGGACCTACTATTTCAAAGTATCCTTTGAAATATTAATAACTGTTAAATAATAGTTGTAAAAAAGTGTTTAATTAGGTTAAATACGATATTGGAATATTATATAGAATACCATGATGGAGTTACGATGGATGGAAGGGCCATTCTATCTTGAAGATTTAGATAACAGATATTGGCTTTTATACGATTCTCACCTTTTTGATTTTGTTAATAGATTCTACTTTTTAGAAAAGATAATAAAACATTTTTGGGACGATGGAACTACTATATGATAAAATATTGTATTTTTGATTCAGATATCTCCAACTTTACCAGATTGCTGAAGGATTAGATTAGATTAGATTAGATTAAGAATCTACGTTATCAATTAGATTCATCTTTTAGATAGGTCTTAGAATAAAGAAATCTAAAGTTGATTCATTGAACTTTTTTTATACAAGAATCTTTGAAGATCATGTAAAACAGGTCGTCTAGCTCCGCTTTTCATTCCAACGAACTCCAGACAGAACCTTAGCCATAGTCATATATTCTAATCTAACTCAGTAATTAATATACCCCAACCTTATGAAAATTCATCATTACAATATAATGCATTATAAGTGAATCAACAGCATTACAAAGGTTTTGCTGGTTTAAATTTTTTTATTTTAATAATGATTTTTGTTCCAATGTTGTACTAGATAAATGTAGTATAATTTTCGTATATAATCTTAATAATAAATGTCTGCTACTCAAGTTTGTGAATAAATTTTTTAAATTATTATTAATACCATTCAGTTTAATAATTTTATATGTTGTTTCTACGGGCTTTATATCTATTATCTATGCTGAGGTATTTGAATTCAATGAAGAAGACTATTATGCCTCAGACCAAAGCATATCAGAAAAAAATCCAGCAAATTCTGAGGATATAGATAAAGAGAATTGTATAAATAACCAAATCCAATCTGTTTTGTCATCTAATGGTGATTTAAGTTCTGATCCTTATTCTTCAGAATTTCACTTTATAAAAAAATTTGACAAGGATGGAAATTTTATAGGTAGTTGGGGTACGGTAGGATCTAATGATGGACAGTTTCTTCATGCTCATGGAATAA
>OCZS010000026.1_pt1 | contig 43051 bp, 36 predicted proteins | sample 1539071 | NCBI WGS metagenome assembly OCZS01 (sample SAMEA3113584, study PRJEB22503) | soil metagenome
GCCGTCCCTGGGAGGGCGGCGAGCGCGAGCACGGGCGGCTTCCGCCACAGGACCTTCGGAGTCGGGATCGGCGCCATAGCCATCGCTTCGACCTCGATGTCGGTTAGCGTCTGATCAGAGTCGATCTTCAGGAACACGTCGTCGACGCGCAGGGTCGCGCGCTCGTTGTGGGCGACGACAACCTCGACCTCACCCACGTCGGCCATTGTCGGGGCATGACCACCAACGTCGCCACGGGTTATCGCGTGGGACTGGCGGCTGGCAGTCAGCGGCTGACAGCCACCGCCTTGCACCAGGTCTTGACCGGTCTCAGCTGTAGCTGACGTACGGCGACGTACGGGTCCGTTGCAGTTACCATCGCCGACGACCGCGCACAGGCCTGATCTTCATGGCTGGCAACTCCGCAGTGACGGCGACTAGGATCACCCGATGTTCAGGCGTCCGAGCCGCAAAGCCCTCCTGGCCAAGATCGCCCGCATCGAAAAGGCGCTCGACGATCTGGAGAACTGCCCATGTGGGCATATGGAGCACGCCCCTGACCCGAACGACAAGCTGCTGAAGAACCTCGCTCGTGACCTTCGCTACATGATGAACGACGCCTAGGCCGGGAAGTCGGCGTTGGGCATCTGCTTTCCGTCAGGAGGCCAAAGCAGAGCCGCGGAAGCCGGTCCCGTCGCCGAAGCGGAACAAGGGGTCGGCGGTGTCGAACGGCACGTCACTTCTGCTCTCCTCGACCGCACGGGTCGAGGACGGCAGGTCGAACGGCAGCCGCCCCTGCGGCGATGTCAGCCCGAATACCACCTCGGCAAAGGCGCGGGCGCTGCTGCCGTAACTGACTAGCAGTGCCGCCGCACCCGCCGCGATTTCGGGCACGATGGCCGGCCGGTCCAAGTAGAGATCGACGACAGTCGGCACCGTGCCGAACAAATCCTGCAGTCGGCGGACTTCCTCGACGGGGAATTCAAGGGAACCGGCGTGGAAGTGCGCTTCGAACCCGCCGGGACGCGGCTCGTATGGCGCCTTGAGCCTGACCAGAGCCACATCAGCCGCCGCTGGGTCCGACACCACCTGCGCGTACGGCTCAAGCACCCCCGCGTCGACCCCCTCGACGTAGACCGTGAGCGCGGTGTTCAGGGGGAGGATGTCGTCGCGGTTGATCAGGAGCGTGTACGACGCGCGCTGCGCGTCCAGCCCGGCCTCGATGAAGTCGGCTCGACCGACAACCGTCGCGGCAGCGTCGACGTCGAGGTAGCGCTGGTCGAACAGGCCGAGCCGGAACTTCTCCAGCAGCAGTCGTCGCACCGAGACGTCAACGCGGTCCTCGGACACTCGGCCGGCCCGGACCAGCTCGACCACCAGTTCGGGACAGGCTTCACCCCCGAACTGGTCGCAACCAGCCTCCAGCACCATCTCCACCCGATCCAGCGGACTGAGGTGCTCCACGCCCCAGGCTCGTGCTGGCATCGGCTGGCCCAATAACTCGGCATCGTTGATGAGGCCCCAGTCGGTGCACACGATGCCGTCGAATCCGAACCGCTCGCGCAAGAGCCCGGTCACCACACCACGGTTGAACCCGAAGGCCACCGGCTCCAGCTCGGTTCCGATGGGCATCCCGTAGTACGGCATGATCTGCGAGCCGCCGGCCTCGATCACGGCTGCAAACGGTTTGAGGTGGTACTCCAGGTTGTTGCCCGGGTAGACCTGCTCCCGGCCGTACGCGAAATGGGGATCCTCCCCGTCCAACTGCGGACCTCCGCCGGGGAAGTGCTTGGTCATCGTCGACACTGACGTCGGGCCAATCTCTGCACCCTGGAAGCCACGCACATAGGCGACCGCCAGCTCACTAGTCAAGTCGGCATCCTCCCCAAACGTTGCGGCGATCCGCGACCACCGAGGCTCCGTGGCCAGATCGACCTGGGGGTGCAAAGCCAGTCGAAAACCCAACGCGAGATACTCCTGACGAGCGATGTCAGCGAATCGCTGCACCAGCTCGGCAGATCGCAGCGCGGCCAGCCCCAACGGCTCCGGCCACTGAGAGACAGCCCCGGCATTGAACGCCGTCCCGGGGTTGTCGGTGAAATGGTGCCGTGGGTCGGTGGAGAGCGTGATCGGGATTCGGAGGGGCGTGCTGTCGGCCAGTTTTTGGAGCCGGTTGTGCCATCGGGCGACCAGTTGGGGCTCCTGGACGACGCCCAGCAGGTTGAAGTGGGTCATCCTGCGGCTGAGGACGAAGTCTTCGGTGCTTGGCAAGCCGAAAGCAGGATCGGCATCGGCGAAGGTGCCGTCCGGACCCATGCCGATTTGGCTGTGAAACAGCTGGCCCGCCTTGTCTTCGAGCGACATGCGCGACAGCAGGTCCTCGGCCCGCTGCTCGGGTGCCAGCGCGGAATCCAGGTACGGATGCACGGGGGGCATGGACAACCTTTCGAATTTTACGACCATGGACTGCTTCGAACGTTTACGTGCTCAGGGGTTTGTCTTGTGCGTCCAACGGACGGAATTCCACGCTGGCGCTGCTGGGCCTCGACCTTGTCTACAACCTTGTTCGCACCACCGACCGTGATTGACAACGCCTTTGCGACATCCAATACCCGGCAACCCTCGGTGGTATCGCTGCTCGCCGGTGCGCCCATTTCTTGCTGAAAAGGAGCATGCTCGGCGACATGAGCGCTGCCGAGATTCACCGTGAGCCTTTTATCCACCTGGTCGATCTCGCTTCCGACCGAGCCCTCATCGCGTGGGGCGCGTTCTACTTCGAGCGCACGGAGCTCGGCCGTTGGGAGATTGTCGACGACGACCAGCTCCAAGACCGGGTGGGCCGAAGCACGTGCATCGGCTCGACGGCCGAGCCGTTCGGACACGCCACCGTCCAGGTCCTCGCAGCTGACGGCGAGGTTGCGGCCGAGGCTTCCACCGACGAACACGCGTGGGCGTGGGCGGAGGGCCTGGAGCCCGATACTGACTACCGCTACCGCATCGAGGTCGACGGGGAGGAATGGGCTGCGGGGGAACTGTGGGACTGGGTCCCCAGTGATCGCAGCGGCTACGACCTCGCGCCCGCCGGAAGGTGCTATGACCTGCGGTTTCGGACATGGCCGCATCCCGACAACCCCACCCCACCGGTCCGATTCGTGGCCATGGGCGACTACGGGGTCGGAGTGCGGGCCGATGCGGAGTCCAGCCGCCGCCAGCGGCGCATCGCCGACGTGCTCGAACGGCTCGTCGCTGACCACGACGTCCGCTTCGTCCTCTCACTCGGTGACAACATCTACCAGGGTGAGCAGGGTCGCGTGGACCAGGAGGGCGGGGGAGAGGACGACGATTGGTACTCCAGCTTCTTCCAGCCCTACCGGCTCGCGATCGCGCGCGTGCCGATCTTCCCAGCCATTGGCAATCACGACAGCGCCGACTCTGAGGGCAGCGATGACCGTGCCCAGATGGAGGACAACTTCCACATCCGCGAGCGGTTCCACCGCGGCCTCGAGACGGCGTCCGTCATGCCCGGACTGTTCTACCGGCTGCGATATGGCGCCGGTCTGGAACTCGCGTGCCTCGACACCTCGCTCGACAGCGAGCAGAAAGAGATCCACCGCTTCTTCCAGGCGCCGAAGCACCAGGAGTGGCTGCGCTCAACCTTCGGCCGGCGCGGGGATCGCTGGCTCATCCCGTACTCCCACCATCCCGTCTACACGGCGGGACCGAACCACCAGAACGACGAGGAGATGCGGGAGGCGCTGGAGCCCTTATTCGACACCGCCGACGTACGCCTCGTCCTCGCCGGTCATGAACACAACTTCCAGGTCAGCCAGGTCGGCAGCCGAACGTATGTCGTCTCCGGCGCCGCAGGCCAGCTCGACGAGAGAGTGCCGGACGGCTTCCCCGCGGCGCACACCACGGCCTGGGCGGCCCTGGCGCATCTGCTGCTCATCGAGGTCGACGGAGCCAAGGCAACGCTGACTCCGATCACGGGTCTCCTCGACGACGGCCGCCTCCACCTGATGACGGCACTGAACCCCCGCAACGAGCTCGTCGAGCCACCCGTCACGATCCGGAACGACTGAGCAAGTAGCGACTGTTCACCCCCAGTCCTCGTGTCCGTCAACCGAACGTAACCGTCGGCAGATTGACTGCGGTGTACCGCTCAACGCTTTGAGGCACCGAAGGACAGCACATGAGTCATATCCGGAAGGATGACAAGCTCGATATGACGGGGGCAGCAGCCCCGGGGACACTGTCTGCTCTGATGTCTCTACCGAGTGCGATCAGCGAAGTGAGGATCCGAGGCGCGTTCGGGTCGTACCACATCTGCTGGGACGGCGAAGTTCACGACCTTGACATACCACCACTCGAAATCAGCGACGGTCCATACCTGACGTTCAGGGGTGCCTTACGTGCAGCGCGACGAAAGATTCGGAAAGATCGCAGAGAGCTCCAGGTCGAATTCATCAACACGCACTGGAACCAGCAGAACTGATCCCAATCCTTAACTGCATGCCTTCGTTCTAGGGGCTCGCAGCAATACGCTCCAGATCTGTTCTCGCATTCAGGTCCCTGAAGGTCTGGCGGGCCTCGGCGAGCAGATTCGCGGCTTCCTCCCGGCGGTGCTGTGCGCCGAGCAAGCGGGCGAAGTCGACCTGGGCGCGGGCTTGCCAGTACCTATAGCCAAGGTCGTGCAGCGTTTCCATCGCTGAGCGCAGTCCCGCCTCGGCGTCGGTCACTGGCTGCCCGCCGGCGACAGTCAGCAGGGCGGCATACCGTGACTGCTGCGCGGCAAGGTAGGGGGGAACGTGTCCCGGCGGAGCCTCGCTGACCATCGCAAGGAGCGCCTTGGCCTCGTCCTGATCTCCGCAGCGCACTACGGCCTCGAGCGCCAGCGGCCAGGCCAGCCGGAAGCTTTCCGAAATCAAGCCGTTGGATTCCAAGGCGCTCCTGGCGGCCTTGACCGCTGCGACCACCGCCTCAGCCGGTGGTCCGGCAGCCAATGCGACACCCGCCTCGGCGATCAGGTACGAATCCCGGCTCTGCGCGTCCTCATCGTCCGACCAACTCTTCAGCTCACACAGATGCGTCCGGGCGGCGTCGATGTCCCCACGGGTCACGGCCAGCATGAGCAACGGAAAGTGTCCAAAGTTCTGCAGCTCCGAGATGGTGATGGACTCCACTGCGCGTCCGGCATAGCTTTCGGTCCGATCCCACTGGCCGGTGTAGAAGTAATAGAAGGCGAGGTTGCTGAGCGCAACCGCGCGGTTGCCGACATCGCCCAGTCGTTCCGCGAGCTCGAGCGCCGCCAGGTGTTCGGGCTCAGCTCCTGGCAGGTCTGACTGCGATCGGACGTCCGCCAGGTTTCCTCGTCCCATCAGCTCCGCGCCCGGGATGTCGTGGGACCGGGCGACCTCGACGAGGGCTGCGAACATGGCAGCGGCCTCTGGCGCGTGGTGCTGCCTCTGAAGAAGCCAACCTTTGGCATTGAGGGCCCTGCAGAGGACATTGGGAGAGTCGGCGGCACTGGCGAGCTCATGCGCCTTATTTGCGTGCTCCGCGACTTCGTCGTCAGTCATCGCGAAGGCATACCACTCCGCCAGAATGGCGTGGGCTTCCGCCTCCGCCGCCACTTCGTGATTCGCGGCCAGCACCTCGACGGCACGCCGCAAGACAGATATCCCGTCCGCTATCCGCCCGAGAACGCTCAGGCACCGGGCGAGAAGTGCACCGGCCCTGGCGGCGGCCACGTCGCGTCCCGCCGCTCGGTGACCGGCGACTGCCTGTTCGTAGAGCTCGAGTGACTTCTCGTACTGGCCGCTCCGATAGCGCATCTGGGCGGCTGATTCGGTCAGTCGCAGCTGCTCAATCTGGTTCATGGTCAGGTTCGCGGCCGTCTCGTAATATCCACCGGCGCGGTCAGGCAAGCCTAAAGACGCCACGCGTGCGGCAGCGCGCCCGTATGCCGCCGCTGCGCGCGCCCGGATGTCATCCTTGTCGGGATCATTCCGGGCCGCTTGGTAGGCGTCGTTGTAGTGAGCTGCCACCAACTCCACGACATCTACTGGAGCCGTCTCCTCGAGGCGGGTTGCCACCGCCAGATGGCGAACTTTCCGTTGTCGGCGACTCAGCAGATCGCTCGCAACCGTACGCAGAATCGACTGGACGAATTGGTACTCTTCAGCGGCCGGCGAAGTCGATTCGGCAACGACCTGGAGAACACCTTTCCGCACCAACGCCTGAAGCGTGTCATCGACCTCGTCGTCGGACAATGTCGTGACCGCGCTGATGGCGTCGCGCCGGAATGAATGCCCAAGGATGGCCAGCCCTTTGACGAGGTCTCGCTCGACCGGTGGTAACCGGTCGAGGCGGGCGGCGATCAACGCAATGAGTGACGCGGGCACCTCAAGATCAGCGTCCGGGCTGAGCAAAGCGTGACGATCGCCTCGAGTGATGACGTGGCCACGATCTACCAACGCCCGAACCGTCTCGATCACATAGAGCGGGACACCGGCTGAGTGTGCGGCGATCTTGGCCTTGTGCGTAGCCGGCATTCCGGGTACGAGGCCGTCCAAGATCTGCTCGATCAGATCGGCGGAGAGCGGGTCAAGATGGAGGGAAGCTGCGTTGCGATGGTCCCCTATAAGGCCTTCACTTTCCTTGTCGTGCTGTGCGCGCATGAGGGTGAGCAGGAACAGGGACCGGTCGGACGACCACTCCAGCAGATAGCGCAAGAAGTCCAACAGACCGCTGTCTGCCCACTGCAAATCTTCGAAGACCAGAACGACTGGTTGGGCGTCGCTCAACCTCTCGAAGAACAGCCGCCACGCGGCAAAAAGCTCTTGTCGGGTGAAGTCCCGGTCCGAGGCGTCAATAAGCACGCACAACCTTGGCTCAACGAACCCGCGCTCCTTCTCGTCGGGAATCCATTGCTCGAGGCGTTCAGCCAGCTTGGCCCGGGCCGCGTCGCCGGCTTGATCCGCCCGAAGGCCGTGCCGGTACCGAACCATCTCACTCAATGCCCAGAAAGCCACGCCTTCGCCGTACGAGAGGCATCGCCCGCGAAGCCAGGCGACCTGCGGAACCGAGCGTGCTACGTAGGCCTCGAACTCGGACGCCAGCCGACTCTTTCCAGTGCCCGCCTGCCCCGTGACCGCGACCAATTGGGCTCGTCGGTTCTGTAATGCAGTCTGGAAGAGGTTCTGGAGCTCGGCTAGCTCACGATCGCGGCCAACGAACGAAGTTTCCAGATCATCCGGCCGTTGTGAATCCCGATCAGGCCCGACCGCGCGAAGTGCCCTCCAGAGCTGGATCGAACCTGGCATACCTTTGAGCCGGTGGTCGCCGGCTGAGGCATAAGCGATCGTTGAACGCGTTCCACGCATCGTCACGTCGTCCACGAGCACGCTGCCGGGCGGCGCGACCGACTGGATTCGCGAGGCAAAGTTGACGCTGTCGCCAGCCACCAGACCCTCGTCCGCGCGGTTCAACAGCGCGACCCGCCCGGTCACCACGCCGCCTCGAGCCATCAGATCGGGCAGTCCATGTTGCTCCCCGAATCGGGCAACCGAGGCCAGTACCTCAATGCCGGCGATCACACAGCGTTCGGCGTCGTCCTCACGTGTTGCATCCGCGCCCCAGACGGCAACGATCGCATCGCCGATGAACTTCTCTACCTCACCGCCGTACCGGCCGACGATGCTCCGAGCCAGCTCGAAGTACCCCGACAACATGTCTCGGAGATCCAGGGCATCCCAGGAGTAGGTCAGCGCTGTGTAATCGGCGAGGTCCACGAATAGCACCGACGCCCAGCGCAGCTCGCCGGCCTGTTGCCGAGAAGGGGACCCTGTCATCGGTTCGATGTCTCAGGGTAACCGGCCGCCTGAAGAGCTTCAGAGAAGTTCGTTGTGGCTCGTCATGTCAGATGTGGCCGCCGAGAACACCTCGATGATCTTCGTAACACCGGTTATTCGACAGTTGGCTGCTTTTCGGCGTCCACCAGCAGACCGAGCTCGTTAAGCTTCTCGACAAAGATCGAGCCGTCTGGGGCGTACAGCCAGGGAACCGTCGATCCGGCCGGCGCGCCATGCGTCTTACCTGCACTTCCGGCCAGCATGGCCTGGCCCGGACTCAGCTGGCGGATGCAGACTGCGACAACACGATCAGCGTGGCTGGTGACGAAGTTGCCGTAGATCTCCTCGTCGTGCTGCCCGTCGTCGCCGATCAGCAGCCACTTCACATTCGGGAACTCCTCGGCCAGCCGCTCCAGACTCTTGCGCTTGTGGTCGCTGCCGCTACGGAACCAGCTGGTCTCGGTCGGCCCCCAATCGGTGAGCAGCAAGGCGCCGGCCGGATAGAGGTTGCGAGCCAGGAAGCGGGTCAGGGTGGGCGCCACGTTCCAGGCACCGGTCGACAGATAGACCACTGGTGCGTCGCGGTAGGCGCGCGTCAACCGCTCGTAGAAGACGGGCATTCCTGGGGTTGGCCGGCGAGAGTGCTCATTCAGGACGAACGCATGCCAGGCGGCCAACATCGGCCGAGGCAATGCGGTGACCATCACCGTGTCGTCGATATCGGAGACGATTCCGAGCCGGGCTGCGGGGTCGACCACATAGATCTGAGCCTCATTCGGCGGCCGGTCAATCGTCGGCTCGGGGTCCGGATTCTCGGCCTGCAAGCCGATGGTGTGCCACCCCGGGCTTAGGGAAATAGGGACGACCTCATCAATGAGCCCGCTGCGATTCGCGGTAACGGTGTGGCGCTGCTCGCCGATGGTCACCCTGACCTTGGCTTGATTGACCGGCACGCTCAAGAAACTGCGCCAGCCTCGAATTCCTTCAGGGTGAGGGGTCGAGGCCCGTTCGGTAATGTCGTGGGTCAGCAGCACCCGCCCCAGCACTCGAATCCAAGTGGTCGAGCCGTAACCGGTGTACGGCACGACCGTGGCCAGGTACCCGTCCTTACGGCCCCGCTGCTCGCGCCATTCCCGTAACGAGTCGCCGAACCGTGCGGCCCGGTGCCGTACCTGCGGCGGAGCTTCAGGCAGAGGTTCGAAGCTCACAGTTGATGCTCCTGCCTGGGTCGCTAGCATCAAGCCAGGTCAAACCCTTTTGATCTTGATTTCCCGCTGGTGTCCTGCAGCACACGTTAGCGCAGCGGTTTCACTCTCCGCCGCTGCGCCGCAGAACTTCGCTCAACCGTTCGGCCGCGGCAATCACGGCGGGAGCGTGCAGCCGGCCGGGCTGCCGAGACAATCGCTCGATCGGACCGGAGACGCTAACGGCAGCAATGACCTTTCCCGAGGGTGACCGTACGGGCGCCGAAACCGACGCCACACCCGGCTCGCGCTCACCCACGGAATGTGCCCAGCCACGACGTCGTACGGCCGCGAGCGCCACCGCCGAGTAACGGCTGCCCCGAAGACCGCGCTGCATGCGGTCGGGCTCCTCCCAGGCGAGAAGCACTTGAGCGGCCGAGCCGGCGTTCATAGTCAACTGCGTGCCCACCGGCACGCTGTCTCGGAGACCAGACGCCCGCTCCGCGGCAGCAACGCACACCCGGTAGTCACCTTGGCGACGGAACATCTGGGCGGATTCGCCGGTGATGTCGCGCAGCCGGGCGAGCACGGGTCCCGCGGTGGCCAGCAGCCGGTCCTCACCAGCGGCGGAGGCCAGTTCGCCGAGCCGGGGACCGAGGATGAACCGGCCTTGCAGATCGCGAGAGACCAGACGATGATGCTCGAGGGCCACGGCCAGCCGGTGGGCCGTCGGCCGGGCCAGCCCGGTGGCCGATACGAGGCCCGCGAGTGTGGTTGGCCCGGTCTCCAAGGCGCTCAACACGAGGGCGGCTTTGTCCAGGACGCCGACACCGCTAGAGTTGTCCATGTCTTGATACTGCCGTCTCGAATGCTGGAATGCAAGTCCGGCGAAGTCATGAGGGCCGAAGGGAGCTGCTCACCGCAATGGGCAAGACACTGAGTGAAAAGGTCTGGGATGCGCACGTCGTGCGCTCGGCGGACGGGGAGCCGGACCTGCTCTATATCGATCTGCACCTGGTCCACGAGGTGACCAGCCCGCAGGCCTTCGACGGGCTGCGTCAGGCCGGCCGCCGCGTCCGGCGACCGGACCTCACCCTGGCCACCGAAGATCACAACACGCCCACCCTCAACATCGACCGGCCCATCGCCGATCCGGTGTCCCGCACCCAGGTCGAGACCCTTCGCCGCAACGCCAAGGAATTTGGCGTTCGGATCCACAGTCTGGGGGACCTTGATCAAGGGATCGTGCACATCATCGGACCGCAGCTCGGGTTGACGCAGCCTGGCATGACAATCGTCTGCGGGGACTCGCACACCTCGACTCACGGGGCGTTCGGGGCGCTGGCCTTCGGAATTGGCACGTCGGAGGTCGAGCACGTCCTCGCCACCCAAACGCTTCCTCAGGCCAAGCCCAAGACTATGGCGGTCAATGTCGATGGCGAGCTCCCGGTGGGGGTCACCGCCAAGGACATCGTGCTGGCGCTGATCGCCAAGGTGGGTACCGGTGGGGGCCAGGGTTACATCGTCGAGTACCGCGGATCCGCCATCAAAGCGCTCTCCATGGAGGGCAGGATGACGATCTGCAACATGAGTATCGAGTGGGGTGCCAAGGCCGGCATGATCGCGCCGGACGACACCACCTTCGCATATATGAAGGGCCGCCCGCATGCCCCGGTGGGGGAGGACTGGGACGCCGCCGTGGCCTACTGGCGGACCCTCGACAGCGATCCTGATGCGCTCTTCGACGCGGAGGTTGATCTGGACGCGAGCGCCTTGACACCCTTCGTCACCTGGGGGACGAATCCGGGCCAGGGTGTCCCACTCGGTGCAGCGGTGCCCGATCCGGAGGCTTTCGGTGAGGAGGCTGACCGAACTGCCGCGACCAAGGCGCTGGAGTACATGGCGCTGCAGCCTGGCCAACGGATGCGCGACATCGCGGTGGACACGGTCTTCCTGGGTTCGTGCACGAACGGACGGATCGAGGACCTGCGCGCGGCCGCCGACGTGATCAAGGGCCACCATGTTGCTGAATCCGTACGGATGCTCGTGGTGCCCGGATCTGCCCGTGTGCGTCTGCAGGCTGAGCAGGAGGGGCTTGACGCGATCTTCACCTCCGCCGGCGCCGAGTGGCGCGCCGCTGGCTGCTCCATGTGTCTCGGCATGAATCCTGATCAGTTGAAGCCTGGAGAGCGAGCGGCGTCCACGTCCAACCGCAACTTCGAAGGACGGCAGGGCAAGGGCGGCCGTACTCACCTAGTCTCGCCACTCGTGGCTGCCGCCACGGCGGTCACCGGCAAGCTCAGCTCACCTGCGGACCTGTAAGGAGAGGGCAGTGGAGAAGTTCACCAGCCACACGGGGACCGCCGTCCCGCTACGGCGGAGCAATGTGGACACCGACCAAATCATTCCTGCCGTCTACCTGAAGCGGGTGACCAAGACGGGGTTCGAGGACGGCCTGTTCGCCGCCTGGCGAGCCGATCCGAACTTCGTACTCAACCAGCCCCAATACGCAGGAGCGACGATCTTGATCCCCGGCCCCGACTTTGGGACCGGATCGTCCCGGGAGCACGCCGTCTGGGCGCTACAGAACTACGGATTCCGGGTGGTGATCGGGTCCCGCTTCGGCGACATCTTCCGTAGCAATTCCGGCAAGGCCGGCTTGGTGATCGCGGTTGTCGATCAGAAGATCATCGAGGAACTATGGGATCTCGTCGAAGCCAATCCGGCCGCCCCGTTGACAGTTGATTTGCTGCATCGCTCGATCACCGGGCCGGACTTCAACTGTGACTTCGAGATTGACGACTACACCCGATGGCGTCTCCTCGAAGGGCTGGACGACATCGGCTTGACTTTGCGCCAGGTTGATCACATTGATGCGTACGAGAGCCAGCGACCGGCATTCAAGCCGAGAACCTTGCCGGCGAAGGTGGACGCTGCGTCCTGACCTCTTGTCGCTTTCTCAACGACACAACGCAAATGTGTCGTCGAGATGATTGTCTGAGTGTCGCAGTTTCCCTAGCGTAGGTTTCGCAGGCGTAGCGGACGGCTGCCCAAGACCGCGGGCTTGGTATGCATGCCGGAAGGGAAACCATGAACAAGGCCCAGTTGATCGAGGCCCTTGCCGATCACTACAACGGCAGCAAGGCCGAGGCAGCCAAAGCGCTGAACGCCGTCGTGGAAACGATCACTCGCAAAACCGCAGCGGGCGAAAAGGTATCGATCACCGGGTTCGGTGTGTTTGAGAAGGTCTCTCGAGCCGCTCGCATGGTGCGCAATCCTCGCACCGGAGAACGCAAGCGAGCCAAGGCAACGGCCGTCCCACGCTTTCGTGCCGGCTCCGATCTGAAGGCGTATGTCTCCGGCGCTAAGAAGCTGCCGAAGGTCGGAGCCAAGAAGACTTCCCCAGCGGCGAAGGCGGCGCCGGCCACCACTGCAACGGCCAAGAGCGCGGCGAGAAAGAGCAGCCCGACGAAGGCGACCCCCAAAAAGTCGGCCGCTAGCAGAACCGCCGCCAAAGCGCCTGCCAAGTCCGTCGCCTCGGCCAAAAAGTCCCCAGCCAAGAAATCCGCGCGTCGCTGACGCGATCATTCCAGCCAGGCAGACAGAACCTGGCTATTCCTGACGACCGCATGCAGTCGTTGACCGGGTACGGTCGTCCGTCCGCCCACCGCGCCTGCCGGTATGGCCACGCGATCGCCGCTGGCCGTCACCGCGTGCTGCGTTTCGCCGGGCTGGGCATCCTCGGCCCTGATCAGCTCATACCGGCCCAGGCGCCCTTGCGAGTCGAACAACTGTGCCGTGGAGGGACCGAGCCCGATGAAGTAGGCGTCGTACAGGTCCACTTCGCTGTCCACATCGCGGCGCGCGTCCGCCAGCGGCCCGCCCAGCTCGGCTGCACCGAGTGCGACGGCTCCCGACTCCCGATGCCCGGCGGCTGAGCGGCCCTGAAAGTGCGGCTCCAGCTTGGTGTCCGAAGCGATGAGCATCGTCGTCCCCGTACCTGAGGCGTCTGCGACAAATGCACGCCCGCCATTGATCGCGGCGGCGAGCACTGCCCGGATGGAGTCCGGCCGCAGGGCCGGCAGATCACCGACACACGCCAATGTTGACGAGAAGCCCGCCATCGCCGCAGCCTTTTCGCCGTGCCGCAATGCGGCGTTCATCCCGGCAATCACGGGTTCGGCCAGAACGCGCGCCGAGATCTGCTCGCGGCTCAGGCGGGCCGCCAACTCTGGCTGATTGCTAATAACGATCACCGGAAGCACTGCGGTCAGCGCTCGCAAAGTGTCCATCGCCATGGTCCAGGCGAGCCGCCGGCGTAGTGGGCCGGGCACCATAGTGAGCCGAGATTTCGCCACGTCGGTGCGTTTCAAGGCCACCAAAGCGACGCATCGCTTCTCTGCCGGATCTTCGCTTTGCTGCAACCCAGCTCGCTGGTCGTGGCCTGCCATGATCTTGCGATGGTGCCACGAAGATCCCGTAGGGTGAAGCCGGCTCATGCACCTCAGTGCTGGAGCGCTGTGATGACATCACCAGCGAGAGAAGGTGATCATGAAGCGTCGCGAGCCTCGTGACGCGCTACGGCCCCTCGCGGAGGTCAACACGGAGCCGGCAGAGCCGGCGCTGGTCCGCACGGTCAGGTTGTTGCACGCGATCCTCCGGCCGTTGACCAGGCGAGATTGGCAAGATCAGCACAAGGTTCCGCAGGCCGGCGGCCTGATCTTCGTGGTCAATCACATCTCCAATGCCGACCCGTTGGCGGTCGGACAGTTTCTGGCCTTTTCTGGGCGCTGGCCGCGGTTCCTGGCCAAGTCATCGCTCTTCGACCTACCGCTAGTCGGCCGAGTACTGCGTGCGTGCGGACAGATTCCGGTGCAGCGGCAGTCTCCAGCCGCCGCGGACGCCCTGGCTGCGGCGGTGCGCGCCGTGGAGGACGGCCAGGCCGTCACGATCTATCCCGAGGGCACCATTACCCGCGACCCAGACCTGTGGCCGATGGCCGGCAAGACCGGTGCCGCTCGGATCTGCCTACAGACCGGGTGCCCGGTGATTCCGATCGGCCAGTGGGGTGCCCAAGAGATCATGTACGGCACCACGCTGGGGTTGCCGAAGCTGCTGCCACCCAAGACACTGCGGTTCAAAGCTGGTGATCCGGTCGAACTCGATGATCTGCGTTCCGAACCGGTCACGTCCATCATCCTGATCGAAGCGACGAACCGGATCATGGACGCGATCACCGCTCTGGTGGCCGACCTGCGTGGCGGTGTTCCGCCGGCGAAGCGCTTCGATCCGCGTGCGGAGTCCGATGAACGGCCGCGCAGGGACAAATCGTGACCACGGCCCGGATTGCGGTGATGGGTTCAGGTTCCTGGGGCACGGGTTTCGCCATGGTCTTGTGCGACGCCGGCAACGATGTCCGGCTTTGGGCTCGTCGGCCCGAGCTCGCCGCGACCATCAACCGCGAGCACCGCAACGTCGATTACTTCCCGACCATCGCACTCCCCAAAGGGCTCCGAGCTGTCAGCGAACCGCATGAGGCCATGGACGCCGCCGACTTCGTGGTGCTCGCGGTGCCATCGCAATCGCTGCGCGGAAACTTGAGCCACTGGGCCGTGCCGTCAGGCGCGATCGTGGTGAGCCTGGCCAAAGGCATCGAGGTCGGGACAGGGCTGCGGATGAGTGAGGTCATCGCGCAGGCCGCCGCGGTGCCGGCCGAGCGGATCGCGGTCGTGACCGGTCCGAACCTGGCACGGGAGATCGCCGAACGGCAACCGTCGGCCAGCGTAGTGGCGAGCAGATTTCTGCCAACCGCTGAGGCGCTGCAGGGCATTTGCCATACTGCGCGCTTTCGGGCGTACACGAACACTGATGTCGTCGGTTGTGAGCTGGGCGGCGCTACCAAGAACGTGATCGCGTTGGCGGTGGGCATGGCGATCGGGCTAGGTCTGGGAGCAAACGCGACTGCGTCGGTGATCACCCGGGGGCTCGCCGAAATCGCCCGGCTGGGTGCGGCGCTGGGAGCGGATCCGCACACGTTCTCGGGTCTGGCCGGCCTTGGCGATCTGGTCGCCACCTGCTCATCGCCGTTGTCACGCAACCGCACATTCGGCGAGGAGCTTGGCCGAGGACACAGCGTCGCTGAGATCGCCGCGGCCACCCGGCAAGTCGCCGAGGGTGTCAAGTCGTGTGCTTCGATCGAGCTGCTGGCTGCCAGGCACCAGGTGGAGATGCCTATCGTGGCTGCGGTGGCGGAGGTGATCGCCGGCCGGATGACGCCGCCAGAGATGATCGACTCGCTGATGTCCCGGTCGGCCAAGCCCGAGCGGTACTGATCAGCTGACCGCCAGAGCCTGTTCGAGGTCGGTCCAGAGGTCCTCGACGTGTTCGATTCCGACTGACATTCGGACCAGGCCCTCCGGCACGGTCAGCAGCTCACTTCGCCAGCGGCGGCGACGTTCGAGAGTCGATTCGACTCCTCCCAGACTGGTGGCGTGGACCCACAAGTTGAGCCGGTCGATGAAGGCGTTGGCGGTGACCGCATCGGCGAGTTCGATGGCCATCAGCGAGCCGAAGCCGGCCATCGTACGGCTGGCCACCTCGTGGCCGGGATCGTTCGGCAGGCCGGGGAAGCGAGTCCGGCACACCGCTGGATGTCGATCCAGGCGCTCGGCGAGAATTGCGGCGTTTTCTTGCGCTCGCTCCAGACGCAGGACCAGGGTGCGCAGGCCGCGGAGAACCAGGTAGGACTCCATCACCCCGGGAACGGCGCCGTGCACTCGGCGAGTAACCTCCAGCCGGTCGTACAGATCATCCCGGTCCGACCGCACCACGACGGCGCCGAGCAGTGCGTCGGAGTGGCCGGACATGAGCTTTGTCGCAGAGTGCAGCACCAGATGAGCCTTTTGGCTCAGCGGCTGCTGGAGCAGGGGCGTCGCGAAGGTGTTATCGGCCACGACAATCGCCGTCTCGGACACAGCAGCGGCCAGGGCTGGAAGGTCGGCGACCTCGATGGTCGGATTGGTGGGGGACTCGATCCACAGCAGGTCCGCGTTTTCGGCAGCCGAGATCACAGCGGCAGTGTCGGAGACCAGCACCCGGCGCACCGTCCAGTTGAGAAGCGCGGCCCGTTGATCGATCAGGGCGGAGACACCGAGGTAGCAATTCGTCGGCAAGACGACGGTCGCACTGGCCGGCAGGAGTTCGACGATCGCGTGCGCTGCGGCCATTCCGGAGCTGAAAGTTAGAGCTCGACCTCCCTCGAGCCCACCGATCGCGCGCTCGAGGGCATGCCAGGTCGGATTGGCATAGCGACCGTAACCAAGATCTCCATCGTCAGGATGGTGTGATCCGACATAGGTGGAGGCGAACACAGCGGGTTGGTTGAAGGGAGCGTCGACCTGGCGCTCCGGGCGACCAGACGTGACGGCCAGGGTCTCGGCTCGAAGGCCATCAAGCGTGGGCTCTGTCATGAGTTCAGTCTCGCGCGCCTTCCTCGCTTGCGCGGCGGCTACCGGTAGGGTGTCGGATCGGTATCGTCGGGGAGAGGAAGCCATGAGCGACGATCGGCCGGCTAACGGGACCTCGGCATCACGGACGCGGGTGGCCGTGATCTTCGGCGGCACCAGCGGCGAACACGGGGTCTCCTGCTTGACGGCGGCGGCTGTCCTGGCCGCCATGGACCGCGACCGCTATGACGTCGTGGGCGTCGGCATCACTCCGTCCGGCCGCTGGGTCCGGGTGAGCGAGACGGCGATCGCCAGCCTGCATCAGACGAACGGTCACCTGCCCATGCTCGGCGAGGACGCGCACGACGCCATGCTGTTACGGGGTGTGGCAGGCAGCGAGCTGGCTGTCCGTGACCATTCGGAGCTGGAGGAGCTTGGTCCGGTCGACGTGGCTCTTTCGCTGCTGCACGGGCCATTCGGTGAGGACGGGACCATCCAAGGTCTGTTCGAGATGATGGGCACCCGCTATGTGGGCGCCGGTGTGCTGGCCAGCGCCGTCGGCATGGACAAGCACTACATGAAGATGGTTCTCGCAGCGTCTGGATTGCCGGTCGGTCCGTTCGTAGCAATCACCCCCAGTGAGTGGGTCCGGGACAAGGTGGCGTCTCTGGACGCGTGCTCGGCGCTGCATTTCCCGGTGTTCGTCAAGCCGGCCCGCGGCGGCTCGAGTCTTGGGATTTCCAGAGTCGAGCGCGCCAGCCAGCTGGAAGCCGCCATCGAAGAGGCCCGTCGATTTGATCCCAAGGTTGTCGTCGAGCAGGGCTTCGTGGGCGCTCGTGAGCTGGAATGCGGCGTCTTGGAGTCGCTCAACGGTGGGCGTCCGGTGGCCAGCGAGGTGGCCGAGATTCGCGTGCTGAACGAGTCCGGGTTCTACGACTACCGGACAAAGTATCTTGCCGACGAGCAGGTGGAACTCGTGGTTCCGGCCGAGGTCGACGCGCCCGTCGCGGACGAGGTGCGGTCGCTGGCCGTACGAACGTTCGAGGCGATTGGCTGTGAAGGCCTCGCCCGGGTGGATGTCTTCGTCACCCACGAGGGCCGCATCATGATCAACGAGATCAACACCATGCCCGGCTTCACCGCTCATTCGATGTTTCCCCGTGTGTGGGCGGCCAGCGGCTTGGACTACCCAGCGCTGATCGATCGCCTGATCACCCTGGCAATGCGGCGCCCGATCGGTCTCCGCTGAGATTTTCGCGGGCCGCCGCTCAGAGGCAGGGCTTGAGCAGGGGATCGTGGGATTTGACGGTGGCGGCCAGATCGACGAGGGCATTGGCTTCCGGAGCGTAGTCCGATGGGACTCCGACCTCGACGTAGGCGGTCCGCCCGATGGTGGTGAACAGGTAGCCACCGGACGCCTCTTCAGCAAACCAGCCGACCCCGTTGACTTCGTAGCACGCGCTGGTGGTGGTGAGCTCCGGTGGCTTGTCTACCCCACAGCGGAGCGTGATCGGAGGATCACCCCATGCGGCGGAGTGACGCCCCGGCTCGACCTGTCGTCGTTTTCCGTCAAGCACAGTCGCCGGCAAGTCGGCCATCAGTGCGGTGCAGACGCCCTCTGATCCTCCGGTCGGGGCCGGGTCAGGCACTGACACGACAGCTGAGCAGGCCGTGACGCTTATCGCCGCGGCGAGCACGGCCGCCGAGCAGGCGCGCAGCTTCAGATGTGGACGACTGGACAGGTGACCGTCCGGGTGATGCCGGGGACGCCCTGGACTTGGGCAACCACCAACTGGCCAAGTTCATCCACACTGGCCGCTTCAGCGCGAACGATGACGTCGTACGGACCCGTGACATCCTCGGCCAGCGTGACGCCCTGAATGGCGCCGATGGCACGCGCGACGTCCGCCGCCTTGCCGACATTGGTCTGGACCAAGATGTACGCCTGTACGACCATCGGGACTCCTTCGTTGCTGTCACCGAGGCGATCCGCTTTCGTCAGCCGCTGGCCGCGTACGCTCGCCGATGTGCGTCACGCTACATCGTTCGCTGCGTTGATGAACCCCCTGGAGCCTGTGAGATGCCGGTAGCTCCGCAGACGAGTGCGCAGACTCTCAGCGAGCTTGGGGAATTCGCGCTGATCGAGACCCTGACCGGCGGAGTGACCCACGCTCCAGGAGTGCTGGTCGGACCCGGTGATGACGCCGCGGCGATCGAGATCACTGGCACGCTGCTCAGCTCGGTCGATGTGCTCGTCGAGGGTGTGCACTTCCGGCGCGATTGGGTCGAGGCACGCGACGTGGGGCGCAGGGCAGTCGCGGTCAACGTCGCAGACATCGAAGCCATGGGTGGTCGGGCGGTGGGCATGCTTGTCGGCTTCTCGGCGCCGGGCGACTTGCCGGTGGCCTGGGCACGGGAATTCGCCGACGGCGTGCAGATCGAGTGCGCCGCAGCCGGCGTGACCCTCCTTGGTGGAGACGTGACCCGGGCGAGGGACGTCACCGTCGCCGTGACGGTGCTGGGCGTCACCGACGGCCTCGAGCCGGTACGCCGCGGCGGTGCCCGGCCGGGTGATGTGGTCGCGTTGACCGGGCGCGTGGGATGGGCGGGAGCCGGCCTGCTCGTGCTCAGTCGTGGCTTTCGATCGCCTCGCGCGGTCGTGGACGCTTACCGGGTGCCGCAGGTGCCCTATGGCGCGGGCGCCGCCGCCTCCCGGGCGGGTGCCCACGCCATGATCGACATTTCCGACGGGCTGCTGGCTGATCTTGGTCATGTGGCCGCCGCCTCCCGCGTCGAGATCGATCTCCACCGCAACGCCTTCGACGTGCCGGAAGCGCTGCAGGCTGTAGCCGCCGCGACCAACACCGACCCGTACTCGTTGATCTTGACCGGTGGTGAAGATCATGCGCTGGCCGGCACCTTCTCGGCAGCGGCAGAGCTTCCTGAAGGATGGTTCTCGATCGGCTCGGTGGCAGCGGTCGGCGCGGACGGCCCCCGCGTTCTGGTCGATGGGGCCTCGTGGGATTCCGCCGGCGGCTTCGACCACTTCCGATCCGGGGCGACTCAGGGCCGCTGATTGTGGAGGCGGAGGGTGATCGCCGGTCTGCCGGCAGCAGAATGGACACCCTCTCGACGGCGTGTGACCCGTGGCCGGACCGCGGTGATCGCGTAGCCTCCCCTCATGGCGACCCGCGCGTCTTCCCCGCCGCGGTCTCGTAGGAGTTCTGGCGCTCCAGTCAGAACGGCTCCTCCGCGGTCAGCCGGAAGCTCGAAGAGACGTTCCCGTCGGCGTGCCTCACCGGCGCGCAGCGGCTCATCCGCTCGATCCACATCTCGGTCCACCCGGAAATCCCGCGCAGCGAAGCGGTCCTCCGCACTGGGTGCGTTGGGCCGCGGGGGCGCGCGAATCTGGATGGCCTTGGCTGGCGGGCTGGGCAACGCGACTCGTCGGGTGCGCGGCGAATCATTGGACGTCGATCCAGCCTTGCGCCGAGACGGTGTGGGCTTGTTCCTGTTGGCGTGCGCTCTGGTTGTCGCTGCGGAGTTCTGGTGGGGTCTGCCGGGTCCCGTGGGCCACACGATCAAGATGGGGATATCGGGGGTGATCGGCACGCTGAGTTACGCAGCCCCGATCTTGTTGGCGCTGATGTCCTGGCGCACCCTGAGGCATCCGGACCGCAACGGTCCGCTGGGGCGGCAGGTCATCGGCTGGTCAGCCGTTCTGCTGGGCCTTCTCGGTTTGATCAACATCGCGCGCGGCCTGCCTCGGACAAACCATCCGGAGCTGCTACGGGACGCCGGCGGGATCATCGGGTACATCTCGTCGAGCCTGCTGACCGATCTGCTCTCGGTATATCTCGCGGTCCCCCTGTTGATCATGCTGCTGCTCTTCGGGGTGCTCGTGGTGGTCGGCATTCCGATGCATCAGGTGGTTGAACGGATCCGGTTGGCTCGTGACCGAGTGCGCAACGGCCAGCTGGTGATCGAAGGCGAGGTTGTCGATGATCGGGCTCAGCTCGGTGCCGAGCAGCCGTACGAATCGCCGCTGGTCCACGGCCAAGGTGACTCCGACACACGCGCCGCAGGCGACCCCGAAGAGGGTGCCCCCATCTCCGAGGGTGAGCGTCGGGTCACAGCCGGCTTGCCCCCTGAGGTGACGGTTCACGGGATCGGAGCGAATGGCGAAGAACTCGAGGCACCTCCGCACACCCCGCTCCCACAGCGGGTGGAGCAGCTCGAGCTCTCTGGTGACGTGCAGTATCTGCTGCCTGACTCAGAAACACTGAAGCAGGGCAGCGTCCACAAGGCACGAACGGATGTCAGCGACCGCGTGGTGCACCGGCTCACCGAAGTACTGCGCCAGTTCGAGATCGACGCGACGGTGACGGGTTACAGCCGGGGACCGACCGTCACTCGCTACGAGGTCGAACTTGGCCAGGCGGTGAAAGTGGAGAAAGTTACGGCGTTGAGCCGGAACATCGCCTACGCGGTAGCCAGCGCCGACGTGCGGATCCTGTCACCCATTCCCGGCAAGTCGGCCATCGGGATCGAGATTCCGAACCTCGACAAGGAAGTCGTGTCCCTCGGTGACGTGCTCCGCTCGGCGCGGGCCCGCAATGATCATCATCCGATGACTGTCGGCCTGGGCAAGGATGTCGAGGGCGGCTTTGTGATCGCCAACCTGGCCAAGATGCCCCACCTGTTGGTAGCCGGCGCGACGGGTTCCGGAAAGTCCAGCTTCGTCAATTCGATGATCACCTCGATCTTGATGCGGTCCACGCCGGACGAGGTTCGGATGATGCTGGTCGATCCAAAGCGAGTTGAGCTGACCGCGTACGAGGGCATCCCGCATCTGGTGACCCCGATCATCACAGTGCCCAAGAGAGCCGCCGAGGCGTTGCAGTGGGTGGTCCGCGAGATGGACATGCGGTATGACGACCTCGCGGCTTTTGGCTTCCGGCACATCGATGACTTCAACAAGGCCATCCGGATGGGGACGGTAAAGCCCCTACCGGGATCTGAGCGGAATCTGGCTCCTTACCCGTATCTGCTGGTTATCGTGGACGAGCTGTCGGATCTGATGATGGTGGCGCCTCGGGATGTGGAGGATTCGATCGTCCGGATTACGCAGCTGGCGCGGGCGGCAGGTATTCACCTGGTGCTGGCAACGCAGCGGCCAAGTACGGACGTGGTTACTGGCTTGATCAAGGCCAACGTGCCGAGCCGCCTAGCGTTTGCCACCTCGTCGATGACCGACTCGCGGGTGATCTTGGATCAGCCGGGGGCCGAGAAGCTCGTCGGCCAGGGTGACGGCCTCTTCCTCCCCATGGGGTTGAGCAAGCCGATCCGGATCCAAGGGGCCTGGGTGACCGAGACGGAGATCCACAAGGTCGTCTCCCATGTCTCTGGTCAGCTGAAGCCCGTCTACCGGGACGATGTCACCGCGCCGGCCGAGTCTGCCACCAAGGTCGCTGAAGACATCGGTGATGACCTGCAGCTGGTGCTGCAGGCGGTTGAACTGGTGGTCACCTTGCAGCTCGGCTCCACATCAATGCTGCAACGTAAGCTTCGGGTCGGCTTCGCCAAGGCGGGCCGACTGATGGACATTCTCGAGACCCGGGGCGTTGTCGGCCCGTCCGAAGGGTCGAAGCCACGGGAGGTTCTGGTCAAGTCTGACGAGCTTGAGGCGGTGCTCGAGAACCTCCGCGCCGGCTGATCAGTCATACTGGGCGCCTCATGACTTCCGTCCGAGCCGCCGACTCGCCGGCAGTCCACGTGGTCACGCTGGGATGCGCGCGCAACGAGGTGGACTCCGAGGAGCTGGCCGCCCGTCTGGTGGCTGATGGGTATCGGCTGGCGGCCGAGCCCGCCGAGGCAGACGCGGTCTTGGTCAACACCTGTGGCTTCGTCGAGGCGGCAAAGAAGGACTCGATTGACACGCTGCTGTCGGCTGCCGACCTGAAAGGCCGTGAAGGCGCCCAGGCAGTGGTCGCGGTGGGTTGCCTCGCCGAACGCTACGGCTCCGAATTGGCCGATGCTCTGCCCGAAGCCGACGCTGTTCTCGGATTCGACGCGTACGCCGATATCGGGCGCCATGTGCGGCGCGTCCTCGGCGGTGAGCGGCCGAATGCGCACGTGCCACGGGATCGCCGCAGCCTGCTACCTCTTGCGCCCATCGAGCGTCAGAGCGGGTTGGCCACGGTAGCTATTCCGGGCCACCCGCTGACAGCGGCGTCGGCGTCTCAGGCAGCGGCGACTCATGATCCAGGCTCGCCGGCCGCGCCAACCACCCAACCGTGGTTGAGCCATCGCCGGCGACTGACCAATGGGCCCTCGGCCCCGCTGAAGATCGCATCAGGCTGTGATCGGCGCTGCACCTTCTGCGCCATCCCGCGCTTCCGCGGATCGTACGTGTCGCGGCCGCCGGGCGACATCCTCGCCGAGGGACGGTGGCTCGTCGGTTCAGGCGTGCGGGAGCTGTTCCTGGTCAGTGAGAATTCCTCGTCGTACGGCAAGGATCTCGGAAACATCCGGCTACTCGAATCGCTGCTCACCGAACTAGCGACGGTCGAAGAACTGAACTGGATTCGGGTCTCTTACCTTCAGCCGGCGGAGATGCGTCCCAGCTTGATCGACGTCATGACCGGGACCCCCGGGGTGGTGCCGTATTTCGACTTGTCGTTCCAGCACGCATCCGAACCAGTGCTGCGCCGAATGCGTCGGTTCGGCAGCCCCGACCGCTTCTTGACGTTGCTAGACGTCATCCGGCAGAGGGCACCTCAGGCGGGGATCCGGAGCAACGTCATCTGCGGCTTTCCCGGCGAAACCGACACCGATATCGAGGTCCTCGAGCAGTTCCTCGCCGCGGCGCGCCTTGACGCGATCGGGGTTTTCGGATACTCCGACGAGGACGGAACTGAGGCCGCCGGCCTGGACGGGCAGCTGCCGCGGCGGGAGATAGCGGAGCGGCGCGATCATCTCAGTGACGTCGTCGATTCGCTCGTCATGGAACGTGCGGAGTCCAGGATCGGGGAAGCGATCGAGGTACTGATCGAGGAAACCGGCGGCGAGGTGATCGGCCGGGCTCAGCATCAGGGCCCGGATTCCGACGGAAGTGTCCGGCTGATCGACGACGGCGCAGTCGGTTCCGATGGGTTGAAGTTCGAATCGCTACGAGTGGGTGACGTGGTTGCTGCGCGGGCCGTGGCCGCCGAGGGCGCCGACCTGGTAGCTCGAACTATGGCCGAGACCTGACCTCTCAGGCAGTATCTTCGGAGCATGCCTGAGGACATCGGACACCGAGGGCAGCGCACCGAGGGCCAGAGGTCAGCGACATCCGGGGGCCACGCGGCCGAGCCGGTGCGCGAGCGTGCCGTCAGTTCATGGAACGTGCCAAATGCGTTGACGGCGCTGCGCATTTTGTTGGTCCCGGTTTTTGGTTGGATGCTGCTTGCGCATCCAGATGAGGCGGGCTGGCGGTTGGCCACCGCCGGCACCTTCATTGCCGCCATCCTGACCGACCTGCTGGACGGTTACCTGGCTCGCAAGCACAACCTCGTCACCCCTTTCGGCAAGCTGGCCGACCCGATCGCAGACAAGGCGCTCACCGGCATGGCCTTCGTCGGTTTGTCGATCATCGATGAACTGTCGTGGTGGGTGACGATCACGATCTTGGTCCGCGAATGGGGCATCACGGTCATGCGTTTCTTCGTGCTGCGCTACGGGGTCATGGCGGCAGGTCGTGGTGGCAAGATCAAGACTGTGCTGCAGTCAGCGGCCGTTTGCTTGTACCTGCTTCCGCTGCCGCCGGGGGCTCACATCATCGCGGTCGTGGTCATGCTGGCCGCGTTGGTGGTGACCGTGCTCACTGGCCTGGACTATGTCCGGGATGCGGTGAGACTGCGGCGTGCGGCGCTGGCCGGTCGACGGTGACATCGGCGATCGCACGCGAGGTCGTATCCGGTCTGGCTGGCCGAGGCGAAACACTCGCGACGGCAGAGTCGTTGACCGGCGGCCTGATCGGCTCCCTGATCACCGAGGTTCCCGGTGCGTCGGCGAATTATGTCGGCGGCGCGATCACCTACGCGACTCGCCTGAAGGCCACCCTGGCCGGAGTCCCGCGCACGGTGCTCGAGGTAGATGGGCCCGTCGCCGAGAGCACCGCCCGAGCTATGGCCGCCGGGATAGCAGCGGGATGTGACGCCGACTGGGGTTTGGCGGTTACCGGAGTTGCCGGTCCGGAACCGCAGGACGGCCATCCCGTAGGCGAGGTGTACCTGGCTGTCGCCCACCGGCCATCCGGCGTGGTCCGCTCACGGCGGCTCAAGTTGGCCGGAGACCGTGCCACCGTTCGCGGCCACACCGCCCACCAGGGGCTCCAATTTCTCGCCGACGCGCTCAGCGAAGAGGCAGCGCCGCCCGTCTCAGCGTCGACAGCCATGAGCGTGGTCGACTGAGTGTGTCCCCCAGGGTGAGTACAGTTTGCTTATGCGCTCCGAGAGTCCGGTCAAGCCCGTGCTGGTCCGTCAGCTGATCGGCGAGTCGCTGCGTGAGGAGCGTGTGGCTCAGGCTCGCACACTGCGAGAGGTTTCAAAGGCGGCACAGGTCAGCCTCGGCTACCTCTCGGAGGTCGAGCGCGGCCAGAAAGAGGCCTCGAGTGAGTTGCTGGCCGCTATCTGCGCGGCCCTGGATCTCCCGCTGTCCACGGTGCTCAATGTCGTGAGCGAGAAAATGGCGCTGCATGAGCAGATCAGCGCCGGCGAGAGAGTGCGGTCGCTGCCGACCGTTCGGGCCATGGCTCAGGCAGCTGCTTAATCCCCGGCAGCGCCCTCATTCCCCAATTCCGAGCTGGCGTCGGCCGCCCACCCCGAACTGACTCATCGCCTTCCCTTCGCTCCTTGATCGGCAGCGACTCAGATGCTCGGTCGCAGCCGAAGACCCTGAGGGGTCATTCTGAAGCCGGCGGTCTGCAGCGCGTCGCTCACCACTGGTGAGGAGAAGACGTGAGCACCGTCGGCACGCTCGACAGTCAACTTGCCCAACAGGCGATCGTGTACGGCACTCGCTAGCGCAGCTGCTGCGGGGTTGAGCTTCGAGGGATCCTCGGTGAAGGACAGTAGCGTCTTTCCGCCGCGCTCGACGTAGAAGATCAGGGCCCCGCCGACCAGGACCACGAGGGCGCCCGGCTTTCGGCCCGGACGGTGACCTTCTCGCTCGGGCCAGGGCAGCGCGGCACCGTATGGATTCGCCGGATCGCACGCGGCCAATACGAGGGCTACCGGATCCTCCGGTTCGCGGGAGTAAGACCGCAACCGGTCAACCGCACCGGTCAGGGCGAACTGGGCAGCCCCGAGCCCTTCGATGAAGTAGCCGCGTCGGCACTGGCCTGACTCCTCCAGCGCGCTTAGCGCCCGGTAAGCGGCACCGAAGCCGCCCTCCGAATTCTCGGTCAACACGCTGCCCCGGGTGACTACCCCGTAGCGGTCAAGCTGGGCGAAGACACTTGCGGCGAGCCGGTCCGCAGCGGATGGCTGACCTCGCGACACCAGCGCCCAGCGGCCGGATGTGGTAGGCGACGCCAGCCGAGGCATCCTGGTGGGCCGACCCAAACTACGGCCGGCGAGGCGCGGGCGAGATGCCCGGGTGGTGGGCCGGTTAGGCCGGCGGTGGGTGCCGCGGCCCGCGAGCGCGCGCACCGGGGCGAACGTGTCGCCCACCACCAAACCTGCCCACACCAGATCCCAGAGCGCCGCCACGTACGCCGCTCGATCGGATGTGGCCAACCCCGGCGGGAGCAGCGAATCGAAGAAGTAGCCTCCACCGCCGGCCAGCGCGGCAAGCAGCTCTTGACTGCGGTAATGCGCAGGCTCGATGTGCGCCAGATGCGGCTCCTGGTCGCCGAGATACCAGCGCACCCAGCCGTCGGCATCGCCAATCGCGCCGTCGCCGACCCAGTACACCTCACCGCTGGAGGTCAGCTCATCCAGCATGGCCGGGGAGTAGTTCGCTACCCGCGACGGCAGGACGACGGTTTCGAGGGCACTTGCCGGCAAGGCGTACCCGGACAACTGCTCCAAAGCGCCCAGGACCGCATCGGTGCCCCGCTGGCCCGAACCGACGCCCTGCCACTCCGGAAGGAAGCGGGCGTAGGCGACCTGCTCGACCGGCTCCACACTCTTGCGCAAACCGGCGAGCGTGCGGCGCTTGATCAGCGAGAGGACCTGTGCATGACAGTATTGACGGACGGTCGGCGCGGCTGCCGGAACTTCGCCGGACTCGAAACCACGGGACTCTGAGGGAACATCACCCGAGAGCGCGCGCTCAACGGGCAGATCCACGAAGGTGCCGGATACCAGGGTGCCCGGCCCGACGAGAGTGTTGCAGGCTCCCTCGACGACCGCCCGACCGAGCCCGTAGCGTTCTGCGATGGCAGAGGCGACAAAGGGTCCATGGGTTCGAGCCCAACGCAACACAAGATCGTCGATCGGATGCATTGCGGGCTCGTTGAAAGTGGCCGCGATGCCTGGCGGAACCGGGATGCCCAGTCCGTCGCGAAGTCGAGGCACATCCTCCGCCACGGCCACCATCTCCTGACCAGCGATGCGCACCTGGACCACCCGGCGATCGGCGATCAGTTCGGCCAGCACCCGGTCGACGCTGAGTTCGGGGATGCTGCGTGCAGCCAGCTCAGCCACCGTGAAGGGGCCCGCCGTCCTCAGGAGGTCAAAGAGCTGCTCTGTTCCGGATGCCTGCCGCTCAGCGCTGAGGCCCTGCAGGTCGGCCTCGAGGTTGGCGATCACGTCCCGATCGAGCAGTTCCTTGAGGCCGTCCTTGCCGAGCAGTTCTGCCAGTAGCGAGGCATCCAGCGACAGTGCTGCTGCTTTCTTCTCGGCGAGCGGCACATCGCCCTCATAGACGAAGGCACCGACGTAGCCGAAGAGCAGCGACTTGGCGAACGGTGATGGCTCACGGGTCTCCACATCGACCACCCGGATGGACCGCGCGGCGATTTGCGAGAGGACCTCGTGCAGGCCCGCCAGATCGAAGACGTCCGTGAGACACTCCCGCATGGTTTCGAGCACAATCGGGAACTCCGGATACTGCGCTGCCACCGTCAGCAGCTGGGCCGATCGCATCCGCTGCTGCCACAGTGGCGATCGGGACTTGGGGTCTCGGCGAGGAAGCAAAAGGGCCCGCGCGGCGCTTTCGCGGAACCGGGCAGCGAACAGTGCCGACCCGCCGACTTCATCGGTGACCACCGCGTCGAGCAGTTCCGGGTCACACATGATCAGTTCGGCGCTGGGTGGTTCGGATTCTGTATCGGGGATGCGGAGCACAATGCCGTCATTGGTCGCGGTGGCCTGGATCTCCATGCCGTAGCGTTCCCGGGCGGCATGCTCGATGGCCAGCGCCCAGGGTGTCAGTACGCCCGACCCCAGGGCGGAGTGGACGCACACTCGCCAGTCGCCGAGCTCGTCACGAAAGCGCTCGAAGACGATGGTCTGGTCCGTGGGCAGCACACCTGTTGCCGCCGCCTGCTCCTTGAGGTAGGTGAGCAAGTTACCAGCGGCGAAATCATCCAGGCCTGTTTCACGGAGCCGTTGTGTGGCAGGTTCGGCCGGCAAAATGCTCAGCTCACGAACGAATTGTCCGAAAGCGCGGCCGAGTTCACGTGGACGACCCGGCGAGTCACCCTTCCAGAACGGCAGCCGTCCTGGGGTGCCCGGGGCAGGGGAGACCAGGACCTGATCGTGGGTGATCTGCTCGACCCGCCAGCTGGTCGTACCGAGCGTGAAGACATCGCCCACCCTGGTCTCGTAGACCATCTCCTCGTCGAGCTCGCCCACTCGCCGTCCGGGAGCATGCCGACCTGAGGCATTGCCTTCACCAACCAGGAAGACTCCGAACAAGCCCCTATCTGGAATGGTTCCGCCCGACGTGACGGCCAATCGCAGCGCACCCGGCCGGGCGGTCAGCAAGCCGGTGTCGCGATGCCAAATCAGCCGAGGACGCAATTCGGCGAAATCCTCAGACGGATAACGGCCTGACAGCATGTCCAGCACTGCTTCAAACCCGCTGTGCGGCAGCTCCCGGAAGCTGTCGGCCCGGCGGACAAGAGCGTAGACGTCGTCAGCCTTCAGCTCCTCCGCGGCCACCATGGCGACGATTTGCTGGGCCAGCACATCGAGCGGATTGCGAAGGTCGGCGATTGCCTCGATCGCGCCTTGACGCATCCGCTCTACAACAACGGCCGACTCGATGAGGTCTCCTCGATGGTTCGGGAAGAACACCCCACGGGAGGTGGCACCAACGTGGTGGCCCGCCCGGCCGACGCGCTGAAGTCCGCTGGCTACGGACGGAGGCGCCTCGACCTGAACCACGACATCGACTGTGCCCATATCGATGCCGAGTTCCAGCGATGATGTGGCCACGACGCACGACAGCCGCCCGGATTTCAGGTCAGACTCGATCTGCGCCCGCTGCTCCTTGCTGACCGAGCCATGGTGCGCTCGAGCGATGGCCGGTACCAGCGAGCCGTCCCGTCCGGTCGAAGCGCCCGACTGAGCCATCACTTGGGCAGGTGGTGGGAATTCGCCCGCGGGTTGGCCGAGCCTTTCGGCGTGGAGCTCATTGAGATGAGCGGTCAGTCGCTCGGCCAGCCGGCGTGAATTGGCGAAGACGATGGTCGAGCGGTGCTGCACGATGAGGTCGAGGATCTGATTCTCGACGTGCGGCCAGATCGATGGGGGTCGTCGAGGGGGCGCGTCGTCATCGATTCCGGGCGGTGGCTCGACGCGAACTTGAGCCGCAGATGCTCCGAGATCGCCCATGTCCTCGACGGGAACCACGATCGACAGGTCCCAAGATTTGACTGCCGGTGGGGCAACCACCCGTACCGGGTGTTGGCCGCCCAGGAACTGGGCCACCCGCTCCGGCGGCCGCACGGTCGCCGACAGCCCGACCCGTTGAGCAGGCCGGGCAGCTCCGGAATCGACGACCAATTGATCCAGCCGCTCAAGGGACAGGGCAAGGTGAGCGCCACGCTTGGTTCCCGCCAACGCGTGTACCTCGTCGATGATCACCGTCTCCACGTAACGGAGCACGTCGCGAGCCGACGACGTGAGCATCAGAAAGAGAGACTCCGGAGTGGTGATCAGGATGTCTGGCGGCCGGGTGGCGATGGCGCGGCGATCGGATGCCGGTGTGTCACCCGACCGTACGGCGACGGTCACGTTGGGCGGTGGCTGACCAACCCTGAGGGCGACCTGGGTGATCCCGGTCAGCGGTGCCCGGAGGTTGCGTTCGATGTCGACGGCCAGCGCTTTGAGCGGTGACACGTAGAGCACTCGGCAGCGCTGCCTGGCGGGCGGAATAGCCTCCCGCGTCAATTTGTCGAGGGCCCAGAGAAAGGCCGCGAGCGTCTTGCCGGACCCAGTCGGGGCAATGACCAACGCGTTGTCGCCGGCCGAGATCGCCTGCCAGGCGCCCCGCTGGGCCTGTGTCGGGGCGGCAAAGACTTCCTCGAACCAGGTACGGGTGGCCTGCGAGAAGCTGTCGAGCGGATCTTGCAGCACAGAACTATCTTGCCTGGGCGCACCGACAGCGCATGGTCGAATAACCGGCGGGCAGTCCAACCAGGCATGCTGCCCGGGAGCAGAAAAGTACTCCTGGAATGGAAGCGACCCCGGGTACGGTGTCCCCCGTGACTGCGACGCCAGCCGCCCCTACCGGGACGTCGCCGACCAGCAAGGTTTCTAGCCGTGCATTGACCAGCTGGCTGCCAGGCATGCTGGCGCTCGGTGCGATCTGGGGCTCGAGCTTTCTGTTCATCAAGGTTGGTGTGTCGGAGCTGCACCCGCTCTACGTCGCGCTGGGACGCGTGGCCAGCGGCGCGCTGATCCTCTTATTGATCTTGCTCGCTACGGGCAGAGGCTTACCAAAAGACGCTGGCACCTGGGGGCACAACGCGGTGCTTGCGCTCATCGGAGTCGCGACCCCCTTCGTCCTGTTCGGTTACGGCGAGCAGCGCATATCCTCGATCCTGGCTGGAATCTGGAATTCCATTACTCCACTCGTCGTCCTGCCGCTCGCCGTCCTGGCCTTTCGGACCGAGAAGATGTCCACTCGGCGCCTGATCGGCCTGCTGCTTGGGCTGATCGGCGCGCTGATCATTCTCGGGATCTGGCAAGGGGTGGGAGGCTCCTCGCTGAGCGGCCAGTTGCTGTGCCTTGCGGCCGCCTCCTGCTATGGCGTGGCGATTCCTTACACGCGGAAGTTCGTCTCCCCGCGATCCGAATCCGGGATCGCGATGTCAGCCGTCCAGCTGATCGTCGCCACTCTGGTGCTTGGCTTGCTCGCGCCGCTGGTCACCGGAAACGTGCCGGACGTGCGCGGACTGTCCTGGCCGGTTGTCGGGTCGGTCGCGACGCTCGGTGCGGTGGGCACGGGCATCGCGTTCGTCATCCACCTGCGCAATATTCGTCTCGTCGGTGCTAGCACGGCGTCGATGGTCACCTACATCATCCCGGTCTTCGCCACAGTGGTCGGAGCGGTCGTTCTCGGTGAACGGATCACCTGGTACCAACCGGTGGGAGCAGCGCTGGTCCTGCTTGGCGTCGCCGTTGCCGAGGGAGTGCTGTTCAAATCGCCCGGACTCGGTCGAGAGCCGGTGCGGTGAAGGAAACCGAGCTCTGGCAGCGGCTCCAGGACCACCTGGGCGCTGGTTACTACCGCGTGTGGGCAGCCGAGTTCAGTCTGGCCACCCTACGGAACCGGACGGTGGTACAGGCGCTGCGTGAGGGCGAGTCGTCCAAGACGATCTGGCGGGCGGTTTGGGAGGCGCTCGAGCTGCCTGACCGCGACCGGTGACGGTGGCCCACGCGCGTCTTTCCGCACAAGGCCACAGATGCCCGTGCTTTCCGGGTGGTAGGGCTGCGTCTTTCCCGCACAGGCCACAGATGCAAGACAGCCGCCATCCGCCCTTTACGCAGCGAGTGTCCACAGGAGGTGTCCGCCACAATTCGTCGGCGTGTCGGTGGTAGCTCGAACACCCGTTCGGTAAGTTATCCACTGAGCCGGAGCGCGTGAGTCGGCCATCCACAGGTTTGCGATCCGCTGAACGACTGTCAGAGCTCGTCCTTACAGTCTTCGGCAAGCTCCGACGAGACGCCCGGCAAAAGTGCCCGGACGAGATGAGGAAGGACCACGATGGCCACAGAGGACCGCGAGAAGGCGCTCGAGACTGCGCTTGCTCAGATAGACAAGCAGTACGGCAAGGGCTCGGTCATGCGGCTCGGTGACGAGGTCCGAGCACCGATCGAGGTCGTCCCCACCGGCTCCATCGCCCTCGATTTAGCGTTGGGCATCGGTGGACTGCCGCGTGGACGGGTTGTCGAGATCTACGGCCCCGAGTCGAGCGGCAAAACGACGGTGGCCCTGCACGCCATCGCCAACGCTCAGGTGGCCGGTGGGATCTGTGCGTTCATCGATGCGGAGCATGCGCTTGATCCTGAATACGCGGCGAAGCTGGGCGTTGATACGGACTCCTTGCTGGTCAGCCAGCCTGACAACGGTGAGCAGGCCCTGGAGATCGCGGACATGCTTGTCCGCTCGGGTGCCCTGTCCTTGATCGTGATTGACTCTGTGGCCGCGTTGACTCCGCGGGCCGAGATCGAGGGCGAAATGGGCGACAGTCATGTCGGTCTGCAGGCTCGGCTGATGAGCCAGGCCCTGCGCAAGATGACCGGTGCCCTGAGTGGGGCCAATACGACGGCGATCTTCATCAACCAGTTGCGGGAAAAGATCGGAGTCATGTTCGGTTCACCTGAGACGACGACCGGCGGGCGAGCGCTGAAGTTCTATGCGTCGGTGCGGCTCGACATCCGCCGCATCGAGACGTTGAAGGACGGACAGGAGATGGTCGGCAACCGGACTCGCGTCAAGGTGGTGAAGAACAAAGTGGCACCACCCTTCAAGCAGGCGGAGTTCGACATCCTCTACGGTCAAGGGATCAGTCGCGAGGGCAGCTTGATTGACCTCGGTGTTGACACTGGGATCATTCGCAAGGCCGGTGCCTGGTTTACCTACGACGCCGATCAGTTGGGCCAAGGACGCGAAAATGCCCGGACCTACTTGCGGAGCAATCCTGATTTGGCTGATGAGCTCGAGAAGCGGATCAAGGAACGGATGGGGATCGGTCCTCGGATCGATGCCCCAGCCGGGATTGATCCGGTGACTGGCGAGGTGGAGTTCTGAGTTCGCCACCGGAAGAGCCGGACGCCGATCCTGAAGCGATCGCCCATGGCATCGCCCTGCGCAAATTGTCGGTGTCAGCTCGGTCGCGGAGTGAGCTAGAGTCCGCCCTCGCGAGCAGACGAGTGCCGGTGGAAGCAGCGGGCCGCGTTCTCGACCGGCTGGAGAACGCTGGACTGATCGACGACCAGCGATTCGCGCGCGATTGGGTGGAGTCTCGGCAGGCTCGACGCCACCTGTCCCGATCAGCGCTGCGGCACGAGCTCCAGACCAAAGGTGTGGCTCGCGAGCTCATCGATCTTGCGCTCGAGGATGTCGATCGCGAAGACGAGCTGCAAGCGGCTCGTGAGCTCGCCGGCAAGAAGTTGGGGAGGCTAGCGAAATTGCCGCCTGAGGTGCAGCAGCGTCGGGTGGCCGGGGCGCTGGCTCGGCGCGGCTTCAGCTCCGACATCGTCAGTCGGGTGTTGGCCGATCTCATCGGCGGATGAGGGATGCATCGGCTTCTGGTTCACATGCCAGCGCCACTGCTGGTGAGTCCTTGACCACCGGCTTTGGGCGGACATACCCTTCAGGCAGAGGAGTCCAGCAACGCCCGTTTTGATATGAAATCTTTCTCGACCACGCCTGTGGCCAGGAAAATTGCTCGAAGTCATGCCTGATAGACGCCTTGGAAGAGGCTTATTCGATCCTATTCGTCGTTCGATCGGACGCCGCCCTTTCCGGTACGTGCGCTGCTGCACCCTCTGACATCCACGCGTGAGCGTGTAGAGAGAAGTGGGTGATTGATGTGAGCGTATTTGAAGTGCTGGTGCTAATCGGTCTTGCTCTGCTTGTTATCGCGCTGGGCATCGCGGCATTTGTCGTTGTTCGTCGTCCTCGAAAGTCGTTGTCCGAGTCACTGCCTCCAGCTGTGTCCACTGCCAGCCCTGTCAGCGAGGGTGAATCGCAAGCGCTGGCTGCCGGTCAAGAAGATGCTGGGGGAGCCGCCGACCGATTGCCCGATGACCTCCATGCTCGAGCGACAGCCCTGATGGCTTCGGCGGAGCAGAGTAGAGCGGAGGCTGAGGAGGAGGCACGTGCCCGACGCGCCGAGATGCGGGAGCAGCGGGCGGATCTGGAGCGCCGCGAGCAGCGGCTGAGCGACCGCGAGGAGCGGCTGGACTCCGACATTCGAGCGCTCGAGGAGCGCACCAGACAGCTCGATGAGCTGAAAGCAGACCTCAAGGCTCAACGCAAGAAGCTCGCCGATGCCGCCAGCCAACACCAGTCGGCATTGGAGCGAGTGGCCGGCCTGACGGCGGAGCAGGCGAAGGGAGAGCTCATCACGGCCGTCGAGCACGACGCCAAACGCCAAGCCGTGTTGGTGGCCCGAGACATCGAGCGTCAGGCAGTCCGTGATGCCGAAAGTCGCGCCCAGACGATTGTCGTCGGCGCGATTCAGCGGATTGCGTCCGAGCAGACCTCAGAGTCTGTCGTGTCGGCGGTACATCTACCTGGTGATGACATGAAGGGCAGGATCATCGGTCGAGAAGGCCGCAACATCCGGGCCTTTGAGCAGGTCACCGGGGTGAACGTGATGATCGACGACACACCAGAGTCGGTGTTGCTGTCGTGCTTCGATCCCGTTCGTCGCGAGACCGCCCGAATGACCTTGATGGAGCTCGTCAAGGACGGGCGCATTCACCCTGCGCGGATCGAAGAGGTGCATGAGCGCAGCAAGAACTCGATCTCCGAGCAGTGTCTGCGAGCCGCCGAGGACGCATTGGCCGAAGTTGGCATCTCCGATCTGCATCCCGCATTGGTGCCGATCCTCGGCACCTTGAGGTATCGCACCTCGTACGGCCAGAACGTCCTGAAGCACCTGATTGAAAGCGCTCACATCGCCGGTCTGATGGCCGCTGAACTGGGCCTGAACATCGCGCACTGCAAGCGGTCAGCTTTTCTGCACGACATCGGCAAGGCGTTGACCCACGAGGTGGAAGGTTCGCACGCCATCATCGGCGCGGATCTGGCGCGCCGGTACGGCGAGCACCCCGACGTCGTCCATGCGATCGAGGCTCACCACAATGAGGTCGAAGTCCGCACCGTTGAGGCCGTACTCACTCAAGCTGCCGACGCGATCAGCGGAGGCCGGCCCGGGGCTCGGCGGGAAAGCATCGAGGCCTACGTCCAGCGGTTGGAGCGCCTGGAGGAGATCGCGGGTGCCCGAGAGGGCGTCGACAAGGTGTTCGCCATGCAGGCCGGTCGGGAGGTTCGGGTGATGGTGGCGCCCGACGTCGTCGACGACATCGCGGCCCAGGTCCTGGCGCGTGACATCGTCAAGCAGATCGAAGAGGAACTGACGTATCCGGGGCAGATCAGGGTGACGGTCGTCCGCGAGTCCCGAGCTACCGAGACGGCGCGCTAGCTCCGGCGGCGGCGGGGACCATCTCTGGGTTCAACTCCACATCCTCCGGCGGTGGTTTGAGCCCGCGCTTGCTCCGCTGCAGCCGGCGTTCCAGCATCCGTGCCAGCAGTGTCAGGGCATAGTTAACGACGATGTAGATCACTGCGATCACGATGAACGTCGGTATCAGATTGCCTTTCGATGAAGCAAGGGTCTGGCCGCTCCGGATCAGTTCCTCGTAGAGGATCAGGAAGCCGAGGGCAGAGTCCTTGAGAATCACCACCAGCTGGCTAATGATTGAGGGCAGCATCAGCGTGATGGCCTGCGGCAACTGAATGCTCCACAGGGTTGCGAAGGGTGTCAGGCCAATGGCTAATCCGGCTTCGCGCTGACCCTGGGGGAGGGAGCCGACACCGGAGCGGATCAATTCGGCGATGACGCTGGCGTTGTAGAACGTGAGCCCCGCCACTACCCCGTAAAGCGAGAGGTTGTCACCGGTGACCTGAAGGCCGAAGAGGAATACGTAGTAGGCGAACAGCATCATCATCAAGACCGGCACAGCCCGGAAAAACTCGACGAACACACCGCAGACCCATCGGACCGGCGCCAGACCGGACAGCCGACCCATGCCTAGCGCCGTTCCGAGGATGATGGCGAGGATGACGGAGTAGAAAGCCGCGACCAGGGTGCCGCGCAGTCCCGGGAGCAAGTAGGAGGTCCAGGTGACGGGGTCGACGAACGGCTGCCATTTTTCGGCGGTGAGCTGGTCTTTCTCCGCCAAGGCACGGATCAGCAGCAGGAGCACCGCGGCGATACCTAACGCGCCCAGCACACTCATGACGTGGTGACGCAGCCGCGCTTTCGGCCCTGGCGCGTCGAAGAGGATGCTTGTCGCCGAACTCAACGCCGCACCGCCAGCCGCCGGGACAGGGTGGTGAACAAGACGCCGACCGGGAGTGTCAAGATCACGAAACCGGTCGCCATGATGGCGAAGATCACATAGATGAGATCGGCCCGGAACTCGATCATTCCTTTCATCAGATAAGAAGCCTCGGCCACGCCGATAGTGGCAACAACCGTTGTGTTCTTGATCAGGGCGATCAGTACGTTGCCCAGCGGGGCGATCGCGCCACGAAATGCCTGGGGGAGCACGACGTTGGTCAAGCTTGAGCCAAAATTCAGGCCAATCGCGCGAGCTGCCTCTGCCTGTCCCTGAGGCACGGTGTTGACGCCGCTGCGCAGGGCCTCCGCCACGAAGGCGGCGTGGTAGACGGCGAGCCCCAGCACTCCCCAGCGGAAGTTCTGTACATCGATCGGGGAGCTCTCCGGACCCAACCTGTACCCCAGCGTGATGTAGAGCCCGAATGCGCAGAAGAAGACGATCAAGGTGAGCGGAGTGTTGCGAACCAGTGTGACGTAGGCGGTCCCCGCCGCCCGCAACACCTTGATCGGTGAGACCCGCATGATCGCGACCACGGTGCCAATCAACAGAGCGCCGACAGCCGCGGCCACTGTGAGCTTGATGGTCATCCAGAACGCGCCCAGGATGTCGTACTCCGCCAGCAGCTCACGGAGATCGTCGATCACAACCGCTCACCTCCCAACGGGGTGACGGGACGCCTGGGCCGCTATGAGCAGGGCTCAGGCTTGGGCGGGTTGGTCTTGGTGTCCACCTTGAAACCGGACGGACCGACATTGTCGTCGATGGCCTTCTGCCACGAGCCGTCGGAGACCATCTTCTCGAGGGCTGCATTGACTTTCCCGCACAGCTCGGTGTCACCCTTCTTCAGCCCAACGCCGTACTTCTCGGTGGAGAACGGCTTACCGACCACCTTCAGCTTGCCCTTGTACTGCGGCTGCGCCGCAAAGCCGGCCAGGATGACGTTGTCCGTCGTCACCGCATCGACGCTGCCGCCATTGAGCGCCTCAACACACTTGCTGTAGGTGTCCTGCTCGAACAACTTCACCGTCGTCGCGTAGTTCTTCTTGATGTTCTCCGCTGGTGTCGAACCGGTCACCGAACACAATGTCTTGCCGTTCATGGTGTCCGGGCCTGTGATGTCTGTGTTATCCGCTCGAACCAGCAGATCCTGGCCCGCGATGAAGTACGGACCGGCGAAGGAAACCTTCTCCTTTCGCGCGTCGGTTATCGAGTACGTGGCGAAGATCAGCGCCACCTGGCCGCCCTGAATCGCGGTCTCGCGCTGGGCGGAGGGCGTCTCCTTGAAGACCACCTTGTCGCCCTCGAAGCCCAATTCCTTCGCGACATACCTCGCGACGTCCACATCAAGGCCTTTGAAGGTGTCTCCCTCCTTCTGACCCAAACCCGGCTGGTCGTACTTGATACCGATGGTGATGCTGTCGCTCTCGGCTGTGCCACCGGCGCCGCCACCGCCGCCGCCGCAACCCGCCATGGTGAGCGCGACCGCCGCGCCAGCCGCTCCGGCCATGATCCTCACGCTGATTTTCACTGCTTCCTCCGGAAATTCAGGCCCTGCGGCCGATTGATGTTCTTGTCTGATCGCTAGTGCGTCAAGATCTTGCTCAGGAAGTCCTTGGCCCGCGCTGTCTTCGCCTTGGTGAAGAACGTGTCGGGGTCAGCTTCTTCAACGATCTGACCACCGTCCATAAACACGACCCGGTTGGCGGCCTTGCGGGCGAACCCCATCTCGTGGGTCACCACGATCATGGTCATCCCCTGACGAGCCAGGCTGACCATGACGTCCAGCACCTCATTCACCATCTCCGGGTCCAGCGCCGAGGTCGGCTCGTCGAACAAGATCACCTTCGGATCCATCGCCAGTGCCCGAGCAATGGCTACCCGCTGCTGCTGACCGCCGGAGAGCTGAGCCGGATACTTCTCGGCTTGCGATTCGACGCCAACCCGCGTCAGCAGTTCCATGCCACGCTTCTTCGCCGCGGCGGAGGACATCTTGCGTACCTTGATCGGGCCCAAGGTGACATTTTCGAGGACAGTCTTGTGAGCGAACAGGTTGAAGGACTGGAAGACCATGCCGACGTCCGCGCGAAGCCTGGCCAGCGCCTTGCCTTCCTCAGGCAGCGTTTGGCCGTCCACGGTGATCGTTCCGGACTGGATGGTCTCGAGCCGGTTGATCGCCCGGCAGAGGGTGGACTTGCCGGAGCCGGAAGGGCCGAGGACCACAACGACCTCGCCCGAGCGAATCGTCATGTTGATCTTCTGCAAGACATGCAGGTCACCGAAGTACTTGTCGACGTCGGTCAACACCACCAATGGTCCACCGACGTGCGTGGCGACGGGCGAAGCCGCAGCGGTCGCCGAATCCTCCATGGGCCTGAGGCTAGACGACCTCGCCGGAGAATGTCGCGACTTTAGTGTTGAGATTCGGTTACGTGTTCGGCTGTCGCGCTGCCGTTTTTGGGCGACTATCTGCTGCCGATTCCCCAGGTGAGGCGCAAAACCTCATCGGGTTGCAGCAGCAGCAGGTCGTCGTGCGTTGGTCCCGGATTGAAAGCATCTGGTCCACAGGTCATCGGCTCGACCGCAACTGAGGTGTTGCGATACGGACCGCCGGTGAAGATTTGTGTCCAGCGCATGTGCTCGTCTCCCCAGACGTAGGTGCAGCGGTCCCCGAGCCGGACGCTCACTTCCCAGCGGCCGTCGGCTTCCCGGCTCAAATCGGTGAAGGCGGTGTCCAGAACTGCGTCCTCAATGCGGTGTGCCGTGCGCCAGTCGAACGTTGTTCCGTTCACCGACTTCAGGTCTAGCGGAAGCATCCGATCGTCGACGAGCAGGTAGCGGCTGGCTGGTATCTCGAGGATGACCTCGTCCACCACCTTTTCGCCCACGGTGATGTACGGGTGAGCACCGTAACCGAACGGAATGGCGTTGGCGCCGAGATTGACCACCTCAACGTCGACGGTCAATCCCCCGGCGTCGACGCGGTAGGTGACCCGAGCTTGCAACGTTCCTGGCCACCCGGGTTGGGGATAGATCACGAGCTGCAGCGTGACGGTCTCGTCTTCGTGGTTCAGCACCCGCCAGGGCACGTAACGACCGAGGCCATGAGATGCGTTGTGGCGTGCGGGTTCGGTCAACGCGAGCTGCTGCTGCTTTCCCTCGAACTCGTAGCGACCGTCCCGGATCCGATTGGGCCAAGGCAGCAGCTGCTGGCCACGGCCGCCGCTGGGGGACTTGTCGGCTGGGAAGCCGTTCACCACGTCGCGGCCGCCGATCTGCAAACTCCGCAGGGTGGCACCCAACTCAGTGATTGCCGCTGTCCAGTCCCCGGATCGGATCTCGTATTGAGTGCCAGTCGGGAAGACCACGACATCGCACTCTAGCGGGATGCGGTCTGGGGCGGAACGACGCAGCCCCCAGGCCCCCACCCGGATTACGCTGGGTCCGCCATGACTGCCGCTGCATCCGTGCTGGTCCCGCCCGCCAGTGCCGTCCGTCGGACCTACCAAATCCGCACCCACGGGTGTCAGATGAACGTGCACGACTCGGAGCGGCTCGCCGGCCTGCTCGAAGGCGCTGGCTACGTGAAGGCGACCGACGAGATGACGGCCGACGTCGTGGTCTTCAACACCTGTGCCGTCCGGGAGAACGCCGACAACCGCCTCTACGGCAGTCTCGGAAATTTGCTACCGACCAAAAAGTCGAGGCCCGGCATGCAGATCGCGGTTGGTGGCTGCCTGGCGCAAAAAGACCGCAGCGAGGTCATCCGCCGCGCACCTTGGGTCGACGTCGTCTTCGGCACCCACAATCTCGGCTCGCTGCCAATCCTGCTGGAACGGGCGAGGGTCGAGCGTGAGGCGCAGGTCGAAATCGTGGAGGCGCTGGAGACGTTCCCGTCCAATCTGCCGACCCGTCGCGAATCGCCGTACGCCGCCTGGGTGTCGATCAGCGTCGGCTGCAGTAACACCTGCACATTCTGCATTGTGCCGGCGTTGCGCGGCAGGCAGACCGATCGGCGCCCCGGCGAGATCTTGGCGGAGATCGAAGCCCTGGTGGCCAGTGGCGTGCAGGAGGTGACGCTGCTGGGACAGAATGTCAACGCGTACGGCCTGGAGTTTCGTGACCGGGGTGCCTTCGCCAAGCTGCTTCGGGCGTGCGGAGACATCGACGGCTTGGAACGGGTGCGGTTCACCTCCCCGCACCCCAAGGACTTCACCGACGACGTGATCGCCGCGATGGCGGAGACCTCGAACGTCATGCCGTCGCTGCACATGCCACTGCAGTCCGGCTCGGATGCGATCCTCAAAGCCATGCGGCGCTCCTATCGCAGCGAGCGCTATCTCGCCATCCTGGATCGGGTGCGGGCGGCGATGCCAGAGGCCGCGGTCACCACAGACATCATCGTCGGGTTCCCTGGCGAGACGGAACAGGACTTTCAACAGACGCTGGAGGTGGTCCGGGCGGCGCGGTTCTCGGCGGCGTTCACGTTCCAGTACTCGATCCGTCCGGGGACGCCGGCCGCCACGATGTCTGGGCAGGTGCGGAAACCGGTGGTCCAGGAGCGGTACGAGCGGCTGGTCGACTTGGTGAACGAGACCGCCTGGCACGAGAACCTCACCCAGGTCGGGCGGCGGGTTGAAGTGCTGTTCGCCGACGGTGAGGGTCGAAAGGACAATGCCACGTCACGGATGTCGGGCCGCGCGCGGGACAACCGGCTCGTGCACGTGACCGTGCCCGGCGAGCACAGCGCCCGACCACGTCCAGGGGACATCGCCCAGGTCGTCATCACCTACGCGGCACCCCATCACCTCACCGCAGACGCCGGATTGGACAGCCTCCGACGGACGCCCGGCGGTGACGCTTGGCAGGACCGCCTCACCGAGGTCGGTGCATCTCGACGTCCCGTCCCCCTCGGTCTGCCAACCGTAGGAGCGCCGGCGCCGGGCCCCCCGGCTCCGCTCTGCGGCTAGGCGTGCAACTCAGTCGGGCGGTTCGGGTGAGCCGACTGGCGGCGCGTTGGATTCGGTGAGATCCGGGATCGATTCCGCCTCGCCGCTGGACCCGAGGTAGTCGTCCGCCTTCGCCATATCAGCGCTCGAGTCCATCTGGCTAGGGTGGGCGGCGCGGTCTTCGGCGGACTCAGCGGCCTCGTCCGGGCCACCCTCGACCTGGTCCGGATTGTCGTCGAGGGCGTCTTTGGCCTTGTCGAAGATTCCCATCTGCGGCACTCTCCATCCTCGGTCGAGGCCACTTTCCTGGCCCGGGTTCACGCGATCTTTCTGGCCAACTCGGCACACTACTCCGGCTGATCGAACGGAGCGCTGCGGGCTTGGCCGCACAACGATTCCTTTGCTGGTGCGGGAGACTCGCTGCTGTGACGGTGGTGCTGGTGGGGGCGACAGCGGCGGGTAAATCGTCGCTGGCGGTCGCGCTGGCGATGCGATACGCGGCAGCCGGTCAACGGTCAGAAGTGATCAACGCCGACTCGATGTTGCTCTATCGCGGCATGGATATCGGTACGGCCAAGCCGTCCCTGGCCGAGCGTCGGGGGGTGCCTCACCACTTGATCGATGTTCTCGATGTGACGCAGACCTCCACGGTCGCCGACTTTCAGCGGCTGGCTCGCAACGCCATCAGCGACTGCCTCGTGCGGAACGTGGTGCCGATCGTCGTCGGTGGCTCGGCACTCTATGTCCGAGCCATCGTTGACGACTTCGAGTTCCCGGGTACTGACCCCGCTCTTCGGGCGGAGCTCGAAGCAGAGCTGGAGCGCGTCGGTTCCCAGTCCCTGCATCATCGGCTAGAGTCCTTCGACCCGGTCGCGGCCGCAACGATCGAGCCAGGCAATGGCCGTCGGATCGTCCGAGCTCTGGAGGTGGGGATGCTGACCGGACGCCCATATTCGGCGACTCTTCCGGCGCACTCCTACCGGCTGCCCGGGGTCGTTCAGATCGGCTTGGCCATCGATCGAGCCGAGTTGGATCGGCGGGTGGCGGCCCGGGTGCGGGCGATGTGGCAGGCAGGTTTCGTTGACGAGGTACGACGGCTGGATCGAGCCGGCCTACGCCGCGGGCGGACCGCTTCTCGGGCGCTCGGGTACCGGCAGGTACTCGATTTCCTGGCAGACTCCATCAGCGAGGCTGAGGCGGAGGACCAGACGATCCTTGCGACCCGGCGGTTCGCCCGCCGACAGGACAACTGGTTCCGGAAAGATCCGCGAATTCACTGGCTGCCCTGGAACGAGCCAGAGCTTGTCGATTCGGCCTACGCGGTCGCCGGACTTGACGGAAATGGGGCGATGGAGCGGGCAGAGCCGAGCCAGCGGGGCGACGAGTACGCCGTGGAAGACTGAGCGGCATGCGGCACTGGTCGTTCGCCAAGGGGCATGGCACCGGCAACGACTTCGTCATACTGCTCGATCGCGAAGCCATGATGGCTGTCGGTGAGGCCGAAGTGCGATTCCTGTGCGACCGCCACCTCGGAATAGGCGGCGATGGTCTGCTGCGGGCGGTGCTGGCCAGGCACGTCCAGGACTGGGACGGCGACCCGCATCTGTGGTTCATGGACTACCGCAATGCGGACGGCTCAGTGGCGGAGATGTGCGGCAACGGGATCCGGGTCTTCGTCCGATTCCTGCTTCAGCAGGATTTGGCTACCGGACCTGTCGTTCAAGTAGCCACCCGTGCTGGCCTGAAGGAGGCAACTGTGCTGCCGGACGGGCGGATCCGGGTGGCGATGGGCCCGGTTCGGGTGACGAATCGAGGAGTGCGAGTACGCACGGTGGACGGTAATGAGTTCGCCGCACTGACGGCCGACGTCGGCAATCCGCACGCGGTGAGCTTCGCTGACGATCTCGCCCAACTTCCGTTGCACACCACACCGAGTTGGTCGCCGCCGGGGGAGTTTCCGGCCGGGGTCAACCTCGAGTTCGCGACCGTCCGCGGGGAGCGTCAGATCGGCATGAGGGTCTTCGAGCGCGGCGTGGGGGAGACACAGTCCTGCGGCACCGGCAC
>OCZS010000027.1_pt1 | contig 42675 bp, 42 predicted proteins | sample 1539071 | NCBI WGS metagenome assembly OCZS01 (sample SAMEA3113584, study PRJEB22503) | soil metagenome
TTATGGGGATACAGCTTAGCCTTTGGGCCAGATGCCGGTGGATATGGATTCATAGGAACTCTTGACTGGGCTGGTCTGAATAATGTCCTTCACGATGTTCCATCTAATGCGTATGCCATTACAATTCCACATCAGACCTTTATGGTCTTTCAGATGATGTTCGCAATTATTACTCCCGCCTTAATCGTGGCGTCGTTGGCTGAGAGAATGAAGTTCAGCGCGTTTATAATTTTCATAGTCTTGTGGGCAACTTTTGTTTACGACTTTGCCGCTCATTGGACTTGGCAAATCGCAGAAGGGAATTATGGAGCCAATCCTGACTATTGTGGGTTTGGATGGACAGGTTGCCTGGGTTCACTTGACTTCGCAGGCGGAACCGTTATTCACATCACATCAGGATGGGCAGGCCTTGTTATAGCGCTGATGCTAGGACGCAGACTTGGGTACGGTAAGGTTGCAATGGAACCCCACAACATTTCTTTGGTTGTCTTGGGTGCAGCTCTGCTGTGGGTAGGATGGTTTGGTTTCAACGCCGGTTCAGCAGGCGCAGCGGCGACCAATGCTACAAGTGCATTTGTAGCAACCCAGGTTGCGACAGGCATGGCGGCTGTCACTTGGGCATTAGTATCTTGGGCACATACAGGTAGACCTTCAACGGTAGGAGCAGCCTCAGGCGCTGTAGCCGGCCTCGTGGCAATCACGCCTGCTTCAGGATTCGTATCACCAATGTCAGCTATAATTATAGGCATTGTAGCCGCAGTAGTATGCTATGCGGCGCTTGTCTTCAAGAATAAAAGGAAGTGGGACGATGCACTTGACACATGGGCAGTCCATGGCATCGGGGGACTTGCAGGAGCGCTTCTCACAGGAATATTTGCTGAGCGCAGATTTACCGATTGGGGAGATAACGGCCTCGCCTTTGGAAACCCCGCTCAGCTGTACGAAAATGCAGTCGGAGCATTTGCTGCCCTCGCATGGGCAATGGGTATAACTGCGCTCATAATAAAAGTGATGGACCTAGTGTGGCCTGGGGGAATTAGGGTCACTCCCAAAGAGGAAGAGGTTGGACTCGACCTGTCACAACACGGAGAAAGGGCGTACGTAACGGAATAGGCTGAAAGACCGCCTAAAGAGGAAAAGAAGACCTGAATCTTTTCCTTTCTTATTTTCTTCCTCCTATCATCTTTATCATATGATAAAATAAAATTAATCAGACGATGCAAGCTCCTTGTGGCAGACAGTGCCCAGATATTATACAAAATTTAATACAAAGAGAGACCTGGTAAAGTTAATGGTGGATGCGAAATTTAGTACTGTCCGTTTGTCGATAGAAGGTGATAAGTTCGAAATTCTAGTAAAACCTGATCCTGCGTTGGAATATAAGACTGGTAAAAGAACTGATTTCTCCAGTATTCTAGTTTCAGAAGAGATTTACTCCGACGCAAACAAAGGTTCGAGAGCATCCACTGAAAAGCTATCCAAACATTTCAAGACAAAAGATACGAGTGAAATAGCAAAGCAAATTCTCTCTAGAGGAGAGCTATCTCTTACCACCGACCAGCGTAGGAGAATGGTTGAGGAAAAGAAGAAACAAATTGTCCAGTTTATCAGTAAAAACTTCGTGGACCCCAAGACACACATACCCCATCCACCGATTCGAATTGAATCTGCAATAAGTGATGTGAGGATAGTTATTGACCCATTCAGGAGGGCGGAAGATCAAGCCAAGCAGGTTATTGATGCTCTGAGGAAGATTTTGCCGCTGAAGTCTGAGGTTTCTGTATTAACCATAACTATTCCGCCTCAATTTGCAGGTCAATCGTATAGTGTCCTAAAAACGACAGGGAGCTTCAAAAATGAACAATGGCTTTCTGATGGCTCTTTGAGAGTTGAGGTAGAGGTGAACGCTGGAACCAAAGGAACCCTGGTAGACAGAATAGGCTCTGTCACGAAGGGTTCAGCACAGATTACTGAAGCCTGACCTTCCGCCTATTCTGTATATATAAGCACTGCCTGGTTTTGACATTAGAATATAAGTCCGATGTTACTGAGCTCAATGATAGTAGAGTAATGAAAACATCCATTTTGAACTACGACTGGACCTTTCATCATCACGATGATTACCGATATTATGAGGAGTTGATGATGTAAAGGATGCAAGAACTTAAAAGAAAATATGTAATACCTGGCGATAAGATAGTTGACGGCAATTTCAGGCCATCGATGAATGTGATTAGGGTCGGAAATTCCATTTTCTCAACGAGGATTGGAATTGCCGAGACCGGAAGGGACGGGATCAAGGTCATACCATTGTCCGGAGTCTATATTCCACGGGTAAACGATGTGGTAATAGGTAAAATTGTCGATCGTTCTTCTCTTTCATGGGATGTAGACATAAATTCATGCTTCTCGGCACACTTACCTGCACAGGACGTGTTTGGAAGGGATTTTTCTCCAGCAAGAGATGATATGAACAGAGAGCTGGCGACGGGCGACCTTATCACGGCCAGAATAATAGCGTTTGATAGGACAAGGGATCCTATGCTTACCATTCAGGACAGAGATCTAGGCAAAATACATAGAGGTGAGTCCCTGAAGATTTCCGCAACTAGAGTTCCGAGACTCATTGGAAAGCGTGGCTCTATGATTCAAACAATAGAACAGGCAACTCAATCGAGGGTTCTCATAGGTCAAAATGGGATCGTTGTGGTAACAGGACGAACCGTGGATGGAATAGAAATGGCCGTAAAAGCAATAAGAATGGTTGAAGAAGAAGCTCATACTTCTAACCTGACACAGAGGATCAAGGTACTTTTGAATGTGCAGGATACAACGCCACTACCACAATCCGCACCTGCATCAACTGAAGCATCTCCATCGAAAACTGAACTATCGGAGCCATCTAACCAGGGTTCCTCTACAACCGCACAAACCGGGGTACAATCAAATCCAACAGGCATACAGGAGTCACCCAAAGAAAGCCGAGAACAGGAACGACATACACAATCATCGACACAACAAATAGCACAAGAATCCTTGGATGCTCCGGTTTTGCCCTCTGATTCTTCTTCCTCTTTCTCAGCTGATTTATCATTGCCATCTTCGAGTTCGGAAGGTCACAGCCAAGACGAAAAGAGCGGGAAGGCAGATGACGTCCACTCTGCCGCCATCCCTACAGGAAGTACTGAGGTACGAAAGACTAAAAATGCCGTGAAAGGAGCACAAGAAGGATTGCAAGAACATGGCAAAAAGGAGGAAGGTACATAATGAGTCAGACAAGAAGCCTAATAGATAAACAAGGAAAGCGAACGGATGGTCGCACTGCAGAACAGCTTCGTGAAGTAAAAATTACTGTGGGTGTTGTAAAAAACGCTGATGGGTCTGCATTTATAGAGTTTGGCAAAAACAAAATTGTCGTTGCTGTCTATGGACCAAGAGAGGTACATCCAAAACATATGGCGCAACCAGACAGATGTGTCCTTCGATGCAGATATCATATGTCTCCATTTTCAACTGATACAAGAAAGAATCCCGCTCCTTCGCGGAGAGAGGTTGAAATTTCCAAAGTGATGCGCGAAGCCTTGGAGCCCGCCTTGTTGTTGGAAGATTATCCCCGTGCAGCTATTGATGTATATGTCGAAGTTCTGCAAGCCGACGGAGGGTCAAGATGTGCCGGTATTACTGCTGCCTCTGTCGCTTTGGCCGACGCAGGAATTAATATGCGAGACCTCGTAGCAGCATGCGCCGCCGGAAAAGTTGACGACAAGATTGTCCTTGACATAAATGATACCGAAGATAAAGAAGGTGGAGCAGATATGCCCGTTGCTTATATGCCACATCTTGACGAAGTGACTTTACTTCAACTCGATGGAATACTGACAAAAGAGCAGTTCACTGAATGCTTTGACAAGGCCGTAGAAGGCTGCAAGATGGTATACGAGGTTCAAAAACAGGCACTAATGCAAAAGTATTTTGGTAATGAAACAGAGCTAAAGGAGGAAGCACAATAACATGAGTACGTCCAAACGCTCCACTATAATAGTCGAACACCTACGCAGACAGCAAATGTGGGATTTTATTTCAAAGGGAAAAAGATTGGATGGTAGAAGACTCGATGAAATGAGACCGCTAGAAATCGAACTAGATATCATAAAAAAGGCAAATGGTTCCGCAAGGGTCAGGCTGGGAGATTCGGAGGTAGTTGCTGGTATAAAGGCAGAAACAGGGGAGCCCTTCGAAGGACTTGAGAATAAGGGAGCATTGATCATCTCAGCAGAAGTGCTGCCTACTGCTTCCCCATATATCGAACTTGATCATCTCAGCAGAAGTGCTGCCTACTGCTTCCCCATATATCGAACCAGGACCACCTGATGAAGAAACAATTGAACTTGCAAGAGTAGTCGATAGAGGTATTCGAGAATCCGAAATGCTTGACCTTGATAAGTTAGTTCTGGTTCCAGGGAAAATTGTATACACAGTATTTGTAGACTGTAGCGTTCTTAATACTGATGGCAACCTGTTGGATGCTACATCGTATGCTGTAGTCTCTGCATTGCTGAGCAGCAATCTCCCTGTTTTTGAAATGCAAGATGGCAAAGTTGTTGATACGGGAAAATTGCAAGACCCTCCCCTTACAACAGTACCCGTGTCCATTACAGCTGTTAGAATAGGCGACACAATACTTTTGGATCCGACCGCCGAGGAAGAGGCTTGCATGAACGCTAGGATTACAATAACCACAAACTCCAACAGTGAGTATGCAGCAATCCAGAAGGGGTTTGCTGGAGGATTCACAAGAGACCAAATCAAAAAAGCAGCAGAGGTAGCAAGAATTAAAGGCGAGGAAGTCAGAGCCAAATTGCAGGAGTTGACCAATAAAGCTGGTTAGCAGAAGAAGAAGAAGTGCGGCAGCATTAAAGGGTCTGGGCGTAAGGTATGGAGCAACTGTGCGTAAAAGGTATGGGAAAGCCTATAGTACTTTAAAGCAAAAAAGACGATGTCCAAAATGTGCTTCATTGCAGTTTCATAGAATCGTCATAGGGATATGGCATTGCCCTAAATGTAACTACAAAGTCGCAGGAGGGGCTTATAGTGTCGAAGCCCAAAAATTGCACAGCTAAAATACGGCTATCATTTGAAAAGAAAGGAACTGGCCTAAAAAAAACAGATATTGGTTCTGCGGATAAGGTTAAGAATCGCTCCTCTCCATACAGTATAGCTCAATCTGTAAGCGTGGCGCTAAAGCCCCCGAAGACACTTTCTTCATCGTCAGAGGATCCTTCGGATTTCGACGCCAATGTCAGGGTGTCCTCCGATGAAAAATCTAATGTTTTTATAGAAATTGAATCAGACGATATTCCATCCTTACGTGCAAGCATAAATTCTTATCTGCAGCTTGCTGACGCCTCATGCAAGTGTATCACCGAGGAAAGCGCAGATTGTTAACTATTTGATCTCATATTTTACTACTTTGAAAGGAATGTGCGATTGTACTTTGTTTAAATCTTTGGAAGCATATATAACCGTATTTTAATTTAATAAAATAGTATGAGCGAACAGGAATTGCCACCTTGGTTAAGAGAACAATTATCACGTTTACAGCAGCTTCAGCAAAACTTGCAGGCTATTATGATGCAAAAACAACAAGTAGAACTAGAGATCGTAGAAATTGATAGGGCTTTAGAGGAATTAAAAAAAATGGAGGGAGATAATAATTCAGTATATAAGGGTGCAGGGCCTCTTTTAATAAAAACAAAAAAAGAAGATGTTTTGAAGGAACTTGAAGAAAAGAAAGAATTATCAAATACGAGAGTGACTGTTTTAGGAAAGCAGGAAACACGAGTAAAAGATAATCTAAAAGAGGTCGAAAACAAGATTAATACCATGATCCGTCAAATGCAGTCTGGCGCCGCTGGCGGTGGCGGTGTTGGAGGCCCCGGCCTGGGGACTCCAGGAGGAGGTCAAGGATCTGGTCTACCGGGAGGCGGCAATTTTGCAACACGTCCCCAGGGCCAATGATTCTATAAACTCCCTTTCTTCTATTGGTGCACGATAAAAACAGACAACCTCATCGAGTTAACATAAATCCTAGATTGCGTTTATTATTCGTTGTCTGTTAAATCGTCCAAAAGCGTCCTTTGAATCAATTCGAATCTTCTGTCTCTAGTTTTACCTTCCTCAGCTGCGTTAGCGACTGTATAGTTGTCCGTATTGCCGTCCGGATCGATTGTCATATCAAGAATTCTTCTTACTCTAGCAGCTCGTTCTGTACCAAAACCAGAAATTCTTGAAAGTTCGGCAGCCGAAGCGTTGAGAGCTCGACTGGGAGTCTGAAATTTGCCCAACATTCTTACCGCCAGTTTGTCTCCGACGCCCGGGAGTGAAGATAGAATTGATAGTTGCTGTATATGCCCCGGATTTCCTTTTTTTATTCTCTTCAGCAACGGTCCGGTGGCCAGTCCGTTCTGTAGTGACTTGTTTACCATCACTACTAGCAACTGTGCGGTATAATCTGCAGAGGGAGTATGAATTATAGGAATTCTAAAATCGAAGGCAACTTTTACTAATGCATCATAGATCAAAGGAATCTTTTCACTTACAGGTTTGGATCGTTTGCGCTGGGTAGTCATATCGCCTTGAAATTTATTGACGTCTTTGCCTTGGTCTATCTCTCCCTCATAGTCCTGACCTGTGTCTATTTCTTCGTCCATATCCTCGCGTTCTTTTTTCCTGACCCCGATATCCCTACTCTCTTCATGATCCTCTTCTGGAATATCCATTAAATCGACTATATTGCCCTCTATAATGAGGACGGGTTTTACATAGTGCTCCGTAAGCTGTGAACATTGGACAAATAACCGTCCATCGTAGATGGAGTTGAGCAGGTCTTGAATTGTCTTTCTCTCTATTGCAGTTTCAGGAGATACAATATAATCACCGACTTTCAGCTGCGCGAAATCAATCATGGCACCTGCCTGTCGAAGTAAAACTGGAATCCCACTTTTTTTTTCCCTCTCGTCTACCACAATCCTGGCAGGCACGAGGTATGCTATGCGTGAGCTATTAATTTATCTAACGCATTCGGAGGTATAACGACGGACTCTCTTATAAAAAAAGGTAGAAAACTTGTTCCCTATTGCTGTTTCCTTGCCTATCTGTTTGATGGAGGTTGCACTTCTTAGCTAGCTTCAGCTAGCCTTATCCGTTGCCAATGTTTCATTATCCGTTTGGTTGCCCTGAGCATATGCAAGCGGAGCATCAGATATTGTTAGGGCTCCTCCTGACGCATAAGTTGTGAGTATCTGTGACGAGATTACCCAGAGCGGCCTTGTTGAAATTGATGATCTTATTTATAGCTCCTAATACCATTAATTGATGTAGAAATTCATTGTAAGACAATAATCACAGTCAATATGATAGCACTGAATCCTATCCTGCTAAGGAATCCTTGCATCGAGGATTCAATATCTAAAATAAAAAGGAAAAAGACAAATATAAGTAAATAGTTCTCTATGAAGGATTTTTACAAAAAATATCAGAGTTTTAGATTCAAAGCAAAGCACTATCAAAAAACATAATAGTTTCGGAAGCCTACTAGAAACCAAGTTATCTTATGACATCTGATAGTGTTAGCCTAGAGGATTCATCATCTTTCATGAGCACAGGTGCTATTTTCTTCGAGCTAGCAAGCGAACAGAGACTATCTATCTTATTCAAGTTAAGCAGTCAAAGTAGTAAGCTCGCACAGTTAGCAAAGGACCTCGATGTAACCATGCAAGAGGTTCATAGAAATGTCAATAGGTTGCAGGATTCAGGGCTAATAAGAAAGGATGCAAATGGCCACTTTTCGCTGACTACTTTTGGAACGACTATATTACAACAGATTCCGACTATGAACTTTCTTTCGAGAAACAAAGAGTATTTTTCTGATCACTACTTGGGAGATATCCCAATGAAATTTGTTCACCGGATCGGAGCCCTAGACAACTGTGAATATATTGAAGGATTGGTTGCTGTTTTGGAATGTTGGAAACGGATCTATAACTCCTCCAGCGAGTATATTTATGGTATGCTACCTCAAATACCACTTGAACTGATCGAAACTCTGTTAGCAAAGATAAAACAAGGTCGAATCAAGTTCAATTACATATTGTCTCAACAAACCGTAGTTCCAAAGAAGAGAACCGATCTTTTGAAAGATGCAGGGTTTAACGATCTCTTGAAAAAGGGTCTTGTGGAAAGGAGGATGGTCGATAAGATGCCTGTGGCAGTAATACTAAATGAGAGAGAAGCTACTGTTATGTTTCCAACATTGAAAAGAGGTCAAGCTGTAGCCGATTTGAATTCAATATTTTATAGCGGTAGAGATAACTCAATATTTCATGAATGGTGTCTTGATTATTTTAGATATTGTTGGTACGGCTCAAGGACATTTGATGAGAGCAAACTATTGGAAGTCTAGGTCACCTGAGCAAAACAGAGCAATAGATGATTAGAAGACACAAAAAGTCAAAGCAATAGAAAGACGAAAAGAAGATAAAATATGCACACTTATTTTAATTAGAATAGATCAAATCACAACAGTGATCCTATGGATTGGTAGATATCCAACACCAGCTAAGATAGAGTGCGCGTGCGACTGTTCATCAGATTAAGACATCCCATAATGATGGCTGCATGCATTGTTCGTAATAGATGCCTTTGTTCAGGAGCAAAAGTTATCAGGGAAGCTCTCTTTACAATCTTATCCGAATTCCGTTGTCCTTCAGATATTTCTTGACTTTATCAACGCTGAATTTGTCATAGTGAAAAATAGATGCTGCCAGCGCCGCATCTACATCTGTTCTCTTAAAGACATCTAACATATGCTCTGGATTTCCGCAGCCACCAGAAGCAATTACAGGAATTCGTACGGCTTGGCATATTGCCTTTGTCAGTTCAATATCATATCCATATTCTGTTCCGTCCGTGTCGATACTAGTCAGTAGAATTTCTCCAGCACCGAGCGATTCAATTTTTTTAGCCCACTGAATTGCGTCTATCCCAGTTCCCGCTTTTCCACCATAAATTTTAACTTCAAACCAATTGCTGCCGTTACCAAGCTGTAAATTATCCTGTTTTTTCATATTCTTTCTATTTTTATTCTTTCTACCTAGGTTCTTGTTCTCGCGATTTGCAGCGGAGAACCTATGCGTTCCGCCTACATTTTGGTGATCATAGTTTCGTTTTGCATCGACGGCTACAACGATGCATTGCTTTCCAAATATTGACATCAGTTCACCGATGAGTTCTGGATTTTTTACTGCTGCAGTATTGACGGATACCTTATCCGCTCCGCTGAGCAGAATTGACCGCGCATCTTCTAACCTTTTAATTCCTCCACCAACTGTAAAAGGTATATCTATAACGCTCGCAACATTTCTTACAATATTTTTCATAGTATCTCTTCCTTCCTGGGACGCAGTAATATCGAGGAAGACAAGTTCATCTGCACCATCATCGCTGTATTTTTTTGCCAGAGCGACTGGATCTCCTGCATCCTTCACTCCTTGAAAGCGAACACCTTTTACCACACGACCATTTTCCACATCCAAACAGGGGATGATTCTCTTTGATAGTGGCAATTCTTATGCTAACGCCTTTGCCCTAGATAGGTCGATTTTTCCATCATAGATGGCTTTTCCTAGGATTACCGACGAACATCCTATTACCCTAAGTCTTATAATATCCAGGAGGTTTGATGTCCCCCCACTTGCCATAATTTTTGCGCCATTCAACGTGCAGGCATATGACAAGGTATCCAGGTCCGGTCCTTCTAGTGTTCCGTCCCGTTCAACGCTTGTTAATAAAAATTCACGGACACCCATTGACAAAAACTGATTTATTGCATCGACTAGTTTAGTCCCAGATCGCTCCTTCCAACCCTGAATCACGACCATATTATTTACTTGGTCAACAGATATTACAATTTTCTCAAGCCTCTTTCTTGTAAGCTGCCTTATCAAATCTGGGTTCTTGTAAGCCAATGTACCGAGCACAACTTTTGCTGCCTTATTAGAACCAAGCATTTCCTCTATTGCTTCTACCGATCTTATGCCACCTGCAACCTGAACGGGTATCTGGACAGATTTTATGACCTCTGAAATAACCTGTACATTGTTTTTGCCTGTATCCAAAGCCGCATCGAGGTCTACTACATGCAAAATATCTGCGCCGGCTGCCTCCCATTTTTGCGCAGTTTCTGTGGCGTTGCTACCATAGATAATCTTGTTGGCAGGATCGCCTTTAACAAGTCGGACGACGCTACCTTCCATTATATCGACTGCAGCTATTATTTTCATTTGTGTTACTCGGAAGCATTGATAACAGCACCATTAGACGAACATATTTCCAAAAAATTCCTTATTATTTGAGAACCAACCGGACCGGACTTTTCTGGATGGAATTGAGTCCCAAATATATTGCCCTTTTCAATTACAGCCGGCATTTTGTTGTCACCATATTTTGTAGCAGCAACCACTATTTGTCGATCTCTCTTTCCAGGAAAAATTCTGTAGGAGTGCACAAAGTATACCCATGAATTATCTTTTATATTACGAAGTAGTCTGCTACTGCTACCGCTGTTGCCATTGCCACCAATATGGTTCTTCCTCTTAATCATATTTTCTGAGCTTATTTTCTGTCCAACGAGTTGAATGTTATTCCAACCCATATGTGGAACTTTAACTTTTTTCTTGTCAAGCATTCGAACCTCTCCGTCGACTATTTTTAGGCCATCCATTTTTCCTTCTTCGCTGCAATTAAATAACATCTCCATTCCAAGGCAAATTCCAAGGATGGGCATCTTGCTTTTAATAGCAGAAGAGAGGAACCCCTTTTCCTGTCCGAGGGAGGTAATTGCCGGGTCAAAATTGCCCACACCAGGTAAGATCAGACCGTCAAAAAGAAAAAGCGATTTCATATCCCGGACAACAGAAGCTCCACGAGCACCATTTCTCTCCAAAGCTGCTTTTAAGCTAAAAAGATTGCCCGCTCCATAATCAAATATTGCTACCTTGGGATTAACGACGGTCAGATCTGCATTATCCATGACTTTCTTCTGGTTATTACTATCGTTGCTATTATTGTTGTTAATTGTCGGTAGTATAGTTGTCTTCATTGTAATCACTGATATTTTTTACATTTCACCTTTTGTACTTGGAGTTCCAACCCTTCTTTTATCTATACTGACAGCCATTCTAAGTGCTATAGCAAACGCCTTAATGGCGGATTCCACTTTGTGGTGGTCATTGTCACCATATTGTACGACTACATGCGTACACGCATTCAAATTCTGTGCCAGAGAAAGAACAAAATGTTCTAAATCCTCTTTGGGAACCTCTTCAATGCTATCTCTGGTTAGCCTTAGTTGTATGTTGTGGAATTGGCGCTTTACCAGGTCTATGGAAGCATATGATAAACATTCATCCATAGGGACCATCGCATAGCCAAACCTTGTAATCTGCAGCCTGCCGGATAGCGCTTTATCAATTGCTAGCGAAATAGCGGTTGAGGTATCCTCTATTAGGTGATGTACTATTCCATCCTTGGACTTTGCTTGCAGGTCGATGTCTAGCATACTGTGTTTTCCCAAGGAAGTAATAAGATGGTCAATAAAAGAAAGACCGGTACTAATCGTTGTCTGACCTGAACCATCGATATTGACGTTTACGCTTACCGATGTTTCATTTGTGGTTCTCTCGATTTTGGCTGTTCGCTGGGCATTATTCTTGTCAACAATATTGTCGAGACGACTGCCACCTTCCGTATCCATACTATTTCTCTAACTATTTCCTTATCCTCTCGCTAGTACATATTCCTTGTTCCTTAGTGAGCCCTAAAGCGATCAACAATTATTTTGTCTTCATATAAATGGCCCGATTGGTAAGGATTTATCGCTTCCTAACTCCTATATATAGCATAGTAGGTAACAATAGGTCCCTCTACCTTATCAATATCCTTATTACGATCCCTACCGAATTCCCTGCTACTCTACCATCCATTAGTCATTATTTTAATACCAAATTATGATTCAAGCTTGTTTTGCATATCTTCATACTGTTCCTTAGTAATCTCTCCTTTCACAAATCTAATTTTCAGTACTTAAGTGGGTCATCGCTGATTCTGGAGGATGGTAAAAAAAGAATTTGTTGTCGGGTTAGATTATAATTGACTCTGGAGAAAAATTTGATAATGTCCCTTTTTTCATTGACAACTTGTTGATATAGTCTTACTCCCAATTCTCTTATTGCCTTTCCTCGAAAAGAAGAAACGCCAAATCTAGGTTCGTGTGAAATTCCATTTTCATCAGTAATCTATACGGCGCCCACAAGGCGATGTGATTTACCACTGTCTGTTTATCATGCCAGTTCCAATTACTATCCCTTCATAGGAAAATGCGCGCCAGAAGTCCCTTTTCGTCTTGAGATCCTAAGTTCAAAGATGTTAAGGCGACTATGCCATCTATGATCTCTTCAATGGACCTAAATTTACCATTCTTACGTGTTGATCGTGCTTATGACTTACACTTGACACCTCCTTCGCATTCTCTATCAAGATTGGTGCCCTCTGGTATTAAATACCATACAATGGCAAGGCATAAATAGTGCTTTACCTAATATGCTAATATGTCCAAAAGAGAACAAGAAGTCAATACATCTCCTTCACAAATACAAAAAGAACAGCAAGAAACTGTGAATAGAGCATTAGATCAAGCAAGAGATAATATCAAAAAGACTGTCAACGAGGCAAGAAAAGACGTGTCGATGTACTCTGAGCAGTTCACGAATTTACAAGAAAGAGCGATTGAAACTACAAGGAATATTGCTGAAACTTACATTGAATCACAAAGAGAAATCTTCAACTCATTTAATCAATCAGTATGGACCCCATATGTAGAACAAGTTGCGAACAGGGCAACAGCATTTCATGGTGCGTTTTCCTCACCTGGAGCCGAAGCATATGCTAATACAGTAGGTAGTATGGTTGATAATTTTGTAACAGCAACACGAATGATGAACAAAACAGTATTTGCAAACGCAGGACTAATCAATACATCACTTCAACAGGCAAGTGATAATGCCCGGGAATATTCCAGAATTGGAATAAATGCTGCCAAGAATATTCACGAAACGGCAAATGAAATATCCAAAATAGGAATGTGTGTTTTAGAGCAGACATCAGCAACACGGAGAAGCTAATAATCAAGCAAACCCTTTTTTCTTCTTTTTAGTGTCAAAAATACCTAATCGATCATCTAGTCTAACTGTATACGCTGTTTAAATCAGTCAATTGTAGTTCCTTTATACATTCCCCTTTACCACATTCGAGTCTGAAGGAAGTATCAGTTCTCTTGTTTGATGCTTGGTTTCATCCTTATCTTTATCATCGGAGTCGTTAGCGTTGCATTTTTGACCCTGTGGAACTAGAGAAGATGATGACGTCTCCGTCTCACGCGCTTGGAAGCACAGACTATTCCCTGGATTTTTGTGTGTTGTTTGGCGTTCTTTTCCCTGTCTGTGTTCTTTCCTTAAAGCTGTGGCTCTTGGTTCAATTTCGTCTTTCTCACGTAACATTACCGAGACTTTCCTTATCCGGCCTGTAGCCTTCTCATTTTTCTCCTCGTACTTTATGTCCTTTGATTTTTTGAAAATCTTGGGATTTTTCTCGTTTTTATCCAATTTTTGTGCTTCTATTCTTACTGAAGCTATGCTAATGACAAAGTCCTGGTTGCAATGCGATGAGAAATACTTCGGTTGATTGACGTCAGAGAAGTTAGTCTTCCATTTCAAAGGAGACCCACACTTGTTGCATTGTAGCTCAGTAAGTGCATAATGTAGATCCGAGATTGTGTCACTTTGTTCTATTCTAGTCATATAAGAGCTTAGGCCTCATGTTACAACAATCACATAATAACTATGCGAACTTGTGTCTTTTGACAGAACAATCAAATCTGCTGTACAATTTTCTGTCAAGATGACTCAACATTGTTAAATTTCTGACGATATATAAGAACATGTTGGATTTTCCCTGTGTCATAGTCATAGCCCATGGGAGCAAGATTGGGCCGAGAACAATGAGAACAAAGCTAAATAACAATAATACTCACAATGCCGAGACGCATATGGAAGGAAAAAGTGGAGGAAAATTACATTACTTTGCCTCTTTAAAGCCAGCGCTAGTACGCCAAACCTTTCAGGAGGCATGAAACAAAAGAGAGCCGGGAAAAGAATAGAAGGCTTAGAGAAGAGACCGCGTCAGAAGAATGTTTAGACGTAACTATTGACACAATGCCAATAATTATATTGAATGATGTCCGTAGACCTAATAATGAATCAAAACGAACGATCCACTGCTACAGTATTGTCCGCTATCGTTATATCCTCATTGCTTGCAACAGCCTTCCTCTTTGTTGGGACTATGAATTTTTCCCAGAAGGCAATAGGACAAGCCGAAGAAACCTTTGGAGAAAACGCCACTTTTGCAGAAGAAGTCGGGAGCCCGGCTGCTAATCAAACAACACCAGCTGCTAATCAAACAACACCAACACCAACACCAACTGCTAATCAAACAGCGGCAGTACCATCCACAGCGGCTAACGTAACAACTAATGTGACAAGCGGAGACCTTGAACCAGTGCGTGACAGTTTGAATACCGCCCGCGAAGGGCTACAAGATAATGATACCCAGGCAGCCCTTGAGGCAATTAATGATGCTGATGGAACTCTCTTTGCTCTTGTAACAGAGGAAGGTAGTCAAGGTGGACTCGCCGAACAACTAAAGACACTTCAAGGTAACTTGGACACAGCTAGAGAGTCTTTGCACAATAACGATAATGCAAAGGCTCTTGAAGATCTGAACACTGCAGATTCTCAGGTACTGGTTATAACTCAGGCGTTGCCAGAAGATGAACAAGCAGACGAACCCGAAGAAGAAGAACCTGAAGAAGGCGAAGAAGAACCTGAAGAAGAATAACAACAAGGTAAGTTAGCAAAAACAGCAAATAGAGAAACTCCGGGATCGCTTGCCAATTGGCAAACTATTCCCTTACCTATTTTTTCTTTTTTCCTTCATTTTATGCTTCAGAACCCAGGAATTGTGGCATCATCAAAAAAACTTTTATAATGATTGATCATGAAAAATTCATACCACTCTCGCGTGTGAATCGAAAATTGAAGCTAAGATATTCCATTACCCTTTCTTCTTTTGCTCACCTCGAACCCGTAGAAAGGACGTTGGAAAGACTCCAGAGTCAGGGCTACGATGCTGTTGAGATGTTTGGAGAACCAAAAAAGATGGAAATGAAAAAATTAAGAGATATATTAGATTCATTCAGCCTCCCTGTATGTGGAGTTACAGGGATGTGGGGGTCTGTAAGCGAAGATGGTTGGAAGAGAAAGATTCTGAGTGCTGACAGGAGCATTACAAAGCATTCTGAGGAATACGTAATGGAATGCATCAAGATGTGTCAGTTTGTAGGAGGGAATGAAATGAACATCTGTCTTTTTGCAGATAACGAGATGGTTTCATTTGATAGGAATCATAGAGCCTTGTCAGAGGACAGAAAAGGAGTAGTCACACAAAAGGCCATTCCCCTATTGGCCAAGCTGTCCAGGTTCGCAGAAGACCATGGAGTTCATATGTTATTAGAACCCCTGAATAGGTACAGCACGCCTTTTTGTTGCACTGCAAAAGATGCACTCGGCATTGCATCAAAGGTAAACCAGGATAACTTCGGAATCTTGTTGGATACTTTTCATATGAACATAGAGGAAGATTCTTTTGAGGACGCAATTTTGAAATCACGAAACCTGTTACGACACATGCATTTTGCAGATAATAATAGAAAGATGCCAGGATATGCTCATACCAATTTCCTATCCATTATGCGATCTCTCTCAGGTATTGGCTATAATGGATATGCAAGCTTTGAGCCTATTCTATCCGACAAAAATTATGAAACCTTTACCAGAAAAGGATTGGAGCATATCAGGTCAATAGAAAAGTCTCTATCTTCTACCTCTTTGTCGCCTTCTTCTTTCTCAAATCCTGCAGTGGTAAACTGATTTATGCTTATTCCAGCATTCCTTTACTCACTTTTACCCACCTTCTTCATTATCCTTTCCGACCATAATTTTTGACAGTGTACTTCGCAGTCTAAACATCAATTAACTATAGTCTCTTTTATTTTCTGGGAGAGCTTTTCAAGCTCAATGGGTTTTTTTACGACATCAACAATGAGCCTATTTTGCATTAACTCACTTATAATCTGGTTGTCAAGTTCAAATGCAGTAATCAGCAGTATTTTTATGTCACCTATCTCTTTTATCTTGCGGGCCACGACATCGCCTGAGATATCGCCTAGCTTGTAGTCCAACAGCAGGAGGTCGATCTCTTCGTTTTTGTTCTTACAATCCAATATCGTGTCGACACAAGACTTGCCTGAGTCTACTGTTAGTACGTTATATTGAGATTCAAGGTGAATGCGAAACATTAAAAGAAGATCTGTTTCATCGTCACAGACCAATATTGTCTTTCGTACGGAGTGTCGAGTGTCTTCTCCACGATCTTGTGTGCCCATCATCAATCTTCAACCAGCAGCTGAGATCCTGGGATGATATCAATTTGTATATTTGAGTTTCTGATTCTCATTGTTATCGGTAGTTTGCTTTTGAGTAAGAGTATGCGTGTTGATACTTATCCTTTGCGCTAAATATAATATCTTCACTTATACACTAAATGGTAGAGCTCCTGAGAGTAGGCCTCTTTAAACTGATGTTTTTTGAGGTAAGTATTAGGTTCTTGAAATCCAAGCTCGTCAACCATCCTGGATACCGCTACCTGGGTTTGTGGTGCCATCAGGATCTAGGCTAGGTAACCTCGAAGCCATCGAAGGGAGTCAGTTTCTAGTATGCACTTTTACCCAAGTTTTGCTCTATGACTAAATTAGCCACGGATTGCAGGTCGCTCTCGGCACTCGTCCAGTTGCTAGCATATTCTAATGCAAGAGCGGCCCTTTCAAGCCTAAACCTTGGTCTCGAAGTGTCTTCTAAAGGGGCAACAAAACTGGGAGATTGCTTTGCTATAATTCGTCTGTACGGTATCTCTCTCTTTCTCTTTGGGCCGCAATCCTGCTTTGGTTTCTCTAAGTTAGTGCTTTTAAAATAACGGAATAATACCAAGGTGGCTCCAATAAGTAGAACGTGATATAACTATCAGTATCATTGCGAGGGCGATACATCCTTGGTAAGCAAAATGGAGTTATTGTAATAACTATCGGATTTATCTATCTATAAGCTTCTCGCAAGAAGGATTTCATGATTTCTGGCAGGGCTATCTTCCCAGGCGAGGTACACTTTCTTTGAATCTTCGGATATTGCTATTGACGTACATTCCGATACGCCTTCATTCTTACTTATATTTTCATTGAACTCTGTAAAGGTTGCTCCCGCGTCCAGGCTTTTTTTAATGTAGATCTCCTCGTTACCGTCCTCCAGAACGCCTTGCCAGGCTATATATACAGCATTGTTATCTGTAGCGACTTCAACATTTAATGTATTTTTTTCCGTAAAAGTTGTGGCAGCAGAAAAAGTAGTGCCATCATCTGAACTCAAAGTATAAAATAGGTTGCCAGCAACCTTTTCGTCCGGATTTCCTCCCCAGACGACGTACACATTATCACCTGTGGCAGCGACTTGGGATTCCCCCACAGAATTCCAATTAGCACTTAGCTTAATTGTGTCATCAAAACCCCTTCCGCTATCAAAGCTCTTAGTAAGAAAAATACCGCTGTCAGCGCTACTATTATTATTGCTATCATTTTCTCGATTGGCATTATCTCCAATTATACCTACATTCCATACCACATAGACATTGTTCTCATAGGCTGCAACCTTTGGATAAGACTTGAATGCATTGTTACTTAGGCTTTTTGCTTCCTCAAAGGTCTCTCCATTGTCTGTACTCGTCGCCAACAATATACTGCTTTCATCACCCGCTTCTGCATTGCCAGTTTCAATATTGTTCCGGTCTGTAGTTGGTAGTAGAGGCGTAACTTGCCATACTACATAAACCTTATTTCCTGCGGCGGCCATCTCTTGGTTGAATGAGTCGGCAGCCGGAACATTACTCAAAGTAACCATCTCACCAAAGGTGTTTCCACCATCAGTACTCTTTCTAAATATTATTTTCTTATTATCTTCCGAAGGGAAAGAGTCAATCGAAGGGGAATTATCAATCCAAGCAACGTAGACATTATTTCCTGAGGTTGCAATTTGAGGATGCTCTGAAAAGCCTGGATTATTGCTCAGGTTTATTTCATCGCCAAACGTTAGACCTCCATCGACACTTTTTTTAATGAGGATCTCGTAGTTTACTAAATTATCGCCATCAGAATAACGGGACGGTGGATCTTCCTGCCAGACGACGAAAACGTTGTTTCCGTGAGTGGCCACCTGAGCATATACAGAGTCCCTTGCATTATTAGTTAAGTTAACTGGCTTGGAAAATCTAACTTGATTAGCCACATTATTTTCATTCGCTTCGGCCTGTGAAAAACTATCTTGATATCCAACAACTGAGACAACACCTAGTATAATTATGACTGCTAGTAATATTGTTCCTGGATTAAATGAAGCAATCATTGAGCTTGGCACCAAAATGTTAAGTTACTGTTTATAGTTCTCATTCTATTTCTCCGTTAATAGAGCGATTCATCCCAATATTTTACTATCGTTAGACGATTAGGATGGGTGCCAACAGCTCTGTCCCATGTGCACAAAGGATATGCGTTTACGGGGTAATGGCCATGGTTGATACTCAATAGTCCAGCGGCTGGCTAAACGTCTTTGGCACAGCGAAACCCTGAAAAGAGAATCCTATCATGTGGTCTAAAGTAGTTGCGGTAGCTATTTCTTATCTGTTTTGAAGGAGTTGCAAAACAACCGCCCCTTAACACCTTTTGATTAATGGCCCATTTGTCAGTATATTCTTCGAACCTGGATTCATAACCTGGATAAAGCACATATTCAGATGACGTCCATTCCCAAACATCACCTATCATCTGGTGGCAGCCATAGTAGCTCTCTCCCAATGGATAAGAACCCACTTTAGACGGTCCCCATAAGCAGGAGTCCATTGTATTGGCATGGATGGAAGTTGGTTTTTCGTCTCCCCAGGGATACAATGTTTTTCTCTGTAGCTCTTCATTCCAACTTGCCGCTTTTTCCCATTCAGCCTCAGTAGGCAGTCTCTTTTTTGCCCATTTTGCATAGGCGTCTGCTTCATAGTAGCTTACATTTGTCACGGGCTCTTGGGGATCAAGCTTTTTAATACCTCGAAAATCTTTTTTAGTCCAGGCGGAGTCCTCTGCTCGGTATTCCCAATATAAAGGGGCGCTCCAGCTCTTTTCTTGGGCTAAGTCCCAGCCATCTGCTAACCAATGCCTGTAGTTCTCATAACCTCCGTCTTCGATAAATTTCAGGTACTGGCCGTTTGTTACTGGGAATTTGTCTAGCTTAAAAGTATTCAAATGTACTTTGTGTTCCGGTAGTTCATTGTCGTAGCAAAAACCCTTCCCACAAAAACCAAGTTCATAAAGTCCTCCTGGTACTGTAATTACATCAGAATAATAAATATCGTTTCGACTATGGTCTGCATCCGGTACAGCGTCCTCCAGCACGTTAGCCGTCGCTCGGCGACGTTTACCATGCCTCCCCTTTTTGCTCTTTATCTCAACTCCATCAATATACGAAAGGGATTTTTTGATAATAGGTCTGTAATTATCGTCCGGATCTGCAAACCGCTGGAAGTAGCGTTGAAAATCATAAACCATGAGTTCTTGATGCTGCATTTCATGTTGTATTCCTAGTGTGATATGGTAGACTATGTCTTCATATTTGTATTCATCATGTCGGCTATTGCTTTGTCCAATATCGCTGAGAAGGGCTATAACTTCCTTTTCAATTATTGTCCGGTATTTGAGAGTATCTTGGACAGTTGGCCTGGGAAATTTTCCTCTTTCAGACTTTGGTAATATCTCGCCAAACTTTTGATAATATGAATTTAAATAGCTGAGATTAATTTGTCCTGCGTTTGACCTCGTTATATTCTTGTCCCTATTGTATTTATTCAAGATTTGATGAAAAAACCATGTAACGTGGGCAATATGCCAGTTTGGAGGACTGCCAAAATCATCTGATTGTATCACTGCGTCTTCAGTCTTGAGGGGCTTGAAGAGATTCGTTGTGTTTTTCCTAACTTCACCAAATTCTTGTATTGTCTTCTCGAGCTCCCTTGGCTGAACTAATCTGGACAATGACATGGAAATGATCTAACTTCAATATAAAACATCTTCCCACTCCGCAAGCAATTCCTTTCATTTCTTTAGTAATGTATCTAGGAAAGCGAGCAATATTTCGCACTCCAGCTAATCTGGCTAGTAATACTAAAAGAGTTTAATACATACGAAGTTGTCCTATTGGTGCTATGCCTACAGCATACGTGTTAATTAACTGTGACTTGGGCTCTGAAGAGGAGATAATAAAGCAAGTGAAAAAATTGCCTGAAGTAATTGAAGTGAGTGGAGTATATGGTGTTTATGATATTGTTTTGAAGGTTGGAGGAGATACGATGGATAAGCTAAGGGAGACTATCACCTGGCATATAAGAAGAATTGACAGGGTGAGGTCTACACTTACGATGATAGTAATAGAAGGCCAAGGAAAGAAGGAACAACAGCCTCCAGAATAATGTCTGTAGGAGAATAATCTTATTTTTTGAGTGTTTTCAGCTTTTTAAACTCGACTTGCTATATAGATCTTCTAACTTCTGACAGGGTGTGAGATATGCACGGTTCCGATTCACCTTAGGAAATGAAAAACCAATGATAAAGTTAGGGCCCTGATTCTTGACGATACCCGCAGAAAAAAATTGAGAGAATGTGACTCATCCGTGTTGAACTCGGTCCTGAGCCAGTTAGATATTATTAAAAGTTCTGTAGAGGACAGGGAGAAGAGATAGACCAGGAGATAAGTAAAGACTAGATGCTAAGGAAACCAACGAGGACATAGGCGGTAAAGAGGGAAGCAACGGAGGAGGAATAGGAGAAGAAGAACGAAAAGATCTAGACGACAAGACGAATGGCTACACCAATAATGATGATGGCGTCTAGATATTCATATGTGTTACTATGTGTTTATTTCATGGATTTTATACTCCCAGTATTATTTCCTATCAATTGTTGCTACAATTTCGTGACAGATGACCTGATAATTTTAATAGAAGCTCAAAGCAATTCGAGGATGCTGACGCGACATTGAACGATTTCGGGGTTCAGGATGCTGATACGCTGGTATCGTTACCGATCACTGTAATAATCATGAAAAACTATTGATTGGTAATAGCGAAATTTGACATCAAAAGGTTCTATTTACAATGTGGCCATCATAGGTGCTGGAATTCTAGGTGCCTCAATTGCATACTTTCTGTCATCAGTAACAAACTCTAGAATCATACTTATAGAGCAGGAAAAAGGTGTGGCTCTTCATACCAGTAGCAGAAATACCGGTAAAGTTCACGCACCCTTTTTATACGATCCTATAAAAAAGAAATTCTTTGCAAAGGCTGCCTCTCTTGGGTTTGAAATGTGGAAAGTGTACTGTAAATTAAAATCATTGCCGTTTATCCAAGATGGAGTCATGGAGGTGGCAACCAGCGACAATAATGTTGATAGATTAAATACTTACATGATGTGGGGTGAGGCAAATGGACTGAGGAATGGAGAGGATTTCTGGCTTTTGGATAAAAACCAAGTAAAGGAAATAGAGCCAAATGTCAACTGCACAGCAGCAATATTATGCAAAAAAGATGCTAGCGTAAACTTCGGAGTGATAACACAGCATCTAATAGAAGATTCTTGGGCATTCGGATGCAAGGTATTATTGGGTAATAAGCTAAAAGGGATATTTAGGGGGAACAATGATGAGAATATCGATTTGTCGGTAACAAACGGGGTAGAAGACTATACAATTACGACCCAGTTTCTGATAAATGCAGCTGGGGGAAATGCTGTTGATATTGCACATTCTTTAGGTATTGCAAAGAAGTATACGGATTTTCATTTCAGAGGTGAATATTGGCAGGCCCCGCCAGAGTATCACAATTTAACAAATAGGAGTATCTATTCTGTTCCTAAATTTCCGGAATATCCGTTTCTGGATCCGCATTGGATAGTTCGGATTGATGGAAGGCGGGAAGTAGGGCCAAATGCAGTTCCTGTTTTTGGTCCCTATGCTTATAACTGGATTACAAACGCAAAAAATTTTATCCCCAAGATTACAGAATCAATAAGAGCGCCTGGCATCCCTAGGGTGTTGTTTGATAAGAAATTTCTTACTTTGTTGGGACATGAGGTTCAAAGTTCGCTTTCAAAAACCGTAATGATTAATAGAGTTAAGGAATTTCTTCCGCAGCTAAGAGCTTCGTCATTTCAGAATAGAGGAACTTCTGGGGTACGGTCGTCTCTTGTCAGTCCCGAGGGAAAGTTTGTTTCAGATACATTGGTGCTTAGGGAATATTCTTCGATAAACATCCTGAATTATAATTCGCCTGGTGCTACTGGTGCTCTACCTATGGGAGCAGCAATAGTATATGATTTGCTTCATAGCGGAATAATAAACAAAAACGAAGATAAAGAAAACCAGTCTGAAAAAAAATCGATTTGGGATGTTCAGGAAATATCAAATGAAATGAAACTTAAAGAACTTAGATGAAATTATACGGATAGTCACCAATACTATAATAATGAAGGCATGCGCTGAGCAAGAACACATCACAAATATGCAACGATAAACAATCCAATAGCAGCTGCCATTGTAATCCCCCATATGACCTTGTTCCAGTCTAATATTTTTTGACCGTCTAATACTCCAAAAGGCATAAGGTTGAACAACGCAATCCAACCATTAAATGATGCGCCAGCTACAAAATATGGACTAAATGAATTAAAACTGAGGAATAGAAATGAATATCCCATCACCAAATTTGTCAGCGGGCCGATCAAGGCGACTCTTCCAAACTTGCTTCTGTCCGACAACCCAATCATCACTGCACCTGGGGCTATGAACTTAAATGGCATCATAGGCAGAGCCGATATTGCCGTTATCACAAGGCCCCACATATAGGCTCGAAACTCGGCCCAGCTTCCATAATACTGCGCTAAAAATTTGTGAGCCAATTCGTGGACCAGAAAAGCACTGACAAATATTGCAAGAAACTGCCAGGAAATGTATCTATAACCGTTTAACGAAAGACCTACTCCCATAACAAGCAGGGTTGCTATAGTGAGGTGGAGCAATTCCGTCTTGGACGATTTTATTCTAAGTGTCCTAGCAGATAGAGTTTTGTAATTACTGTTGCCATCGAGCAACATCTTTTTTCTCTTTGCGTCGTAAATGTTTAGATAGACGCATGAGTGGTTAACAGGATTTCTATGAATACTACAATACGAGTTCTGACAGTAGCTACAGTTGAAAGGAATGCTTTCACTAACTCCACAAATATAGCACTCTACCATCTTTGTTTTCCTTTTCCTTCATTCTATCTTATGGCATTACGAAGATAAATACCGAACTGACTTGTAATAGTTTTCCATTGCTATATCTGTAACATAATCTCTAACCCTTGTATCAAAAGTCAATATATGCTGTCTACATTACCTGGGATGTTAGACAAATATTGGCTATAGAAGTACCACCTAGACAGTAAATTTAACAACAACAAAAGGAAAGTATAACAATACACTTCTTCCAGTAGTCTCTTGATATTATGGCTGCAGACATATTCTGTCAAGGTCTGACTACTCAAGTGTTACATATCTGTTTGTTTTAGAGGGATATTTTCGCGCCGGGCATATGGGCAATACCTTAAGGAAAAAGTATTACTAATTTTCAACTTTTTCCATTATTGCATATATGAAGCAATATTCATGATCCTTTGCCTGCAATGAGTATTTGGTACAGCCTTTTGGACAAGAGCGATACGTTGGCTAATTACCTATCTTGTCAATAAGCGGTAAAATACCCTTCATATCTTGTTGTCATATTACGACTCCGATTCGTGACAAGAGTAGATGATATATCATTTTATAATATTTTTAATTTGTTGTACTGACCTGTCGGATTCTTCTTCAGTGTTAAAAAAGTGAGGAGAAGCTCTCACTGCTTTTTTCCCACCTCCAACATCTCTTTCAGCAAATATTATTTCATTTTCCTCAAGCTTATCTACGACTGTTTTGGAGTCCTTATTACAGGAAAATGAAACAATTGAGGTTCGTAAATTCTCATCTTCAGGACCGTACAACTTTACGTCCGCCACTTTGTCAAGCTCTCTCCAAAGTGTATTAGACACCTTCATATTTTTTCTTCGAACATTATTCATACCTAGGCGCAAAAGGTATCTTACTGAGGCTTCTAAGCCAGCAAGCGCGGGGAAGTTTCGGAAGCCCGTTTGAAATTTAGCTGGTGGCTCAAGATAAGCAAGGGTTTTTTGGTCGGAAGAAAGCGTCGCAGACTCGGAACCAATAGATCGCGGCCTTAGGAGCTCGGCAGCTTTTTTATCGCAATATAAAATTCCAAGACCTAGGGGACCGCATATCCATTTAAATGCTGGAAAGGCCATAAAATCACAGCCAATTTGCTTTACATCAATATCAATTGTACCTACTGTTTGTGCTGCATCAATGCAAAACAACACGTCATTATCTTTTGCTATTCTGCCAACCTCTTTAACAGGCATTATTGCCCCGTTATTGTATAGTGCGTGACTAAGCGTGATAAGCTTAGGTGTCTTTGTCTTGTTATTTCTTGTTACTCCTCCTGCGCCTTTCTTAGTCTCCTGTGCTATTTTTCCTCGAGATAAATTATTCTCTAGCTCCGAAATATCAAAGTACCCGTTACTGTCGATCGGTAAATCAATCAAGCTTACTCCTCTCTCTTTAGACAGCTGCAGCCATGGAAGATAATTAGCATAATGTTCGTGGGTTCTTCCCCTGACAACGACGGAATCACCTTTTCTCCAGTCAATACCGTTGCGAACATAGTTGATTCCTTCTGTAGTACTTTGGGTAAAAATGATTTCTTCGCTCTCACAATTAATAAGGTCTGCTATTCTGTTACGAAGCTCTTTCATAAGTAAAGTAATAAACTCATTTATTGTTTTGGAATCAGGCCCTTCTATCGAATATTTTAGGAAAGCATCTGTTATCGCTTTAATGGTGGAAAGTGGAGTGGGTGCTACTGACCCATTATTCATGTAAATCTTTTTCTTTGTAAGAGGAAAGTCCGCACGGACTAGATCTAAACTTGCCTCAGAGGAATATGTCATTGTACTTACCATCTACAACAATGAAATAAATTCATTTACAAAATCCAGAAGTAATTAATTTTGTGAGAATAGAGAAGTAGTTCCTCTAAACAAACTAACGAATCATCTGGGGAAATGTTGGCTAGGCATAACTTTCTACCGCTCTTGAAATAAGGAACGATAAATAGATAAGCTTATGAAAGCGGTCCCGAGTATTTATTGACGCCGACTCGAGAGCAGCCTATAAAGCCATAAATTTACATTAACAGTATTGTAATTATTGCCACTACACTAAATGATCAAAGAGGAAATCGAAAACCCTCTATGGGAATGGTAATTCAAAGGGTATTTCGTCATTATTGTTACCCTCGTCCTTATCCTCGTCCTTATCCTCGTCCTTATCCTCGTCCTTATCCTCGTCACCATCACTATCATCTTTATTCCCGTTGTCCTTATCCTCGTCACCATCCTCTTTACCTTGTTCATTCTGCCCTTCTGAGACTGCGCTATCACCATCAGCTTCATTCTCGTCAGTCCTCGATTCATCACGTTGTTCCTCGGTCTGTTGCCTATCTTTTTGTTCCGAGTCCTCTGATTCTTCATTTTGGATAGCAAAGTTTCCAGTAGTCTCATCCTGTTTCTCATCTTGTTTCTCAACGAGATTTTCAGGTGCTGTTTCAATGTCGGATGTTGGTTTCGAAACCAAACCGTTGTTCTGCTCAGCTCTCTGTTGATCTAACACTTCAGGTTGTGGTTCTAGAATTTTTCCCTGGAGATCGTTTTCCCCGATATCTGCAGAGTCCTGTTGTGTGTTCGTATTAAGTTCGTCTGTGGAGAGCCCGGGAGTTACAGTGATTGAATCTTGATCAGGAAGGAATTGCTTTTCGGAAGGGCGCGAAGGAGCATCAGCGATCGAAGAAGTTATGTTTAATTTAGTGGTATTCTCTAGCCTTTGAGCGTAAGCAGGTAAATTCATAGTTACCAAGACAAAGAGTGTGTTAAATTCAGCAAAACCAATAATAACTATCGCAATTGCTGCTGCTGCAAAGCACTTTTTTACGTAGGTTAGCCCTTTCACAATTATTAGTTACTAATTTAACGGACAGTACCGTATATTTACTTTCTAGAAAATTAACCTAGTACTTGAAATGACAGATTGTATTAGTATTTTCTCAGGAAGTATCTATCATGATACATCACTGCTTACAACGATATGGTCAGTTAGTTTCGGAGAGTAAAAAGCTGCTCCTTGGCTCATCAAAATCGCCTATATTGGGCGTCCCGAGTAAATAATTCCTACAAATGGCCGAATATGCTTTTGAACCCTTATTCGATTATGATTTATATTGTGCTACCAGATTGATGATGAATATAGCCTCGACAATTTTACTAGCTATTCGGCTTGCAACATCGATTATGCTAAAAAGCACTTGCGCTGGTAAGAGCAGGACTAAATTCATTTTTTATACGATGGACATCTAGCCAGAGCGCGGTGGATGCAATATATGCAGCAAATGACCGAGGTTATAATGTCAAAGCTGTAGTAGTGGTGATTAGACTCAATGAGAATTCTTAGCCCATCCTGGGAAGAATGAATCCACATTATGCGAGCGGCTATCATTGTTGGAATCATATGATCGTGCTTTTAGATTCAGATGTTTTATGTACCTGTGGATGTATATCTGAATTATCGCTGCTAAATGCAATTTGATTATAATAAAATATTAAGCTCTGAAGGACTAAATTCACTCATGTTCGGGGATCCCTATGCGAAGCTCTGTTTTACTAGTCTGCTAGTTAAATCGGCCCTCCCATATTATCAATCAAAAAAACTAGAAAAATCGTCATTACAACACGAACAAGAAAAACAGAAGCAAAATCCACAAGGCAAAAAGAAGAGGGTTATATATCTGGACTGCGACACCATGTTTGCGGCCTATCTATCGGCAGGATTTTTGTTCGATTTGTCAAACGGGGATTCTTCTACAGCGAACATAAATGATAACGCAGCGAGCAATAATAAACACAGAGACTCCAGTGAGCTTGCGAGTGATAATAAAAATGTCATTCGCAGGTCGGAGGAGAGGAGCAGTAAACTTATTGATATTTATCTTCCATCAGAAGGTCGATTCGAATCCTTGCTTGGTGACATTATAGCCTCAATGCCTGAAGCCTCACTTGTGATTTTCGACTCACTGAATGGCTTTTACAATATGTATCCTACGAAAGTAAATCCTGAATCTTCATCAAAAAAATCACAAGGAGCAGGAAAAAAAGGTGCGACACAGATAGGTTACAACAAGAAGGATGAGAACACGGAGTGGAAGGCACAGCCCATATTAACGCCAGGCGCCAGTTCAATTACAGGTTATACAATCGGTCAGCTAAACCATCTTCTATCGGTTTTCATTATGCTACTAGTTAAACATGGAGTATCTCTAGGCGTCCCTGTACTTGTAACAAGCATGGTTCGCTACAGAAAAGTGTCTGAGGATTTATGGGTAAAATCTCCTGCATGTAGGCGGCTTCTGCACCAAAAAAGCGTGGTTAGACTGAGCGTGGATATAAGCGAGGAAAGCGATCTCTCCGTGAATATAATAAAACATCCTTTCCTTGAGCAGCAATCCGTTATATTTCCTAATGCAGGAATTCAGTTATCTACCCTTTGAGACTGACTAGAGTGAATCCTAACATAAGGGAAATCCCAATTAAGGCAAAGCCTGATGCTAAAAATGCCCCCTGAGTTTTTCTAGTTAGAGCCTGTCCTGCCCTGAATAGCAATAAGGCACCCCCCATGCCGATAAAAAGAATAAAAATCATGACTATTGCCTCGCTTAGAGTTTGAGCAGATCTCGTAGGCAGAATAAATGCCTGCGACCCTGCTGCTACTCCTTCAATTAGAGCATTAAAAATGCCTGAAGCCAAGGCGAAAAAAGCTACAAGGTACACAGTCGCGGCAACTATTACGAGCTTCGAAGCTCTTGGCGAGACTAAATAGGTTGACAACCAGTATATCAAAAACAAATTCATTTGCTCCATATAAATAAATTTGCAGGATGGCAAAAAAGAGAGACAAAGAAATTGTTAGTACGGCGCTCGACTAATCGGTGGGTTTGGCAATGTCGTCTGCCCTTGCCGGCATCTCTCGCCGATTTGCGATGATGGTCACCTAATACAATGAAAATCAAGCCAACAAAGAATAAAAGTTGCGACAAGCAAACCCTAGAGCTATCTTAGATAAAAAAAATCAACAGGTAGACCAATAAAATATTCGTGGAGGACTAACCGCATCAGCTGAGGCATAACCAGAACCATATACAAACAGTCAAGATGCGGAGCACTGCGGCTCACGAGAGAGATGAAGCAGCGAAAGGGATCAACTCGGCGACACGGGTGATGAAGGAAGCATCTAATAAGCTAACTCCGATCCCTATTTTCACACTATTTTTACTAGCCCTATTTGTAACGTAATTAAACAAAGTTTTGTAAATACTTCTAAACGATCCTTCATTATCCTATTTTGTTTTGAGAGCCCCCTCTAAGAAATATAGAGGCCTTGGAATCAGAATCAGCCTTTTCATAATGATGGCGCTGTTATATGATGAAACGAAAATCCCGTAGTTATGCTACATGTAAAGATTTTTCCAAAAGGCTAGAACAGAATTTCTGTTCAATTTGAAGTAGGTTGTAAAGTAAAAGTTAAAGGCCTTCCATACAGAAAATCGATAGATACTCCAATTATTCAACAACCTACCAGTCAAAAATCTTTAAATTCCTTTAGAGACACTGAAGAACCATTTGTTTTTTAGGAACCATCATGGTCATCAGAAAAAGATGCATCAAAACATTGCTAAATGCACTTGTCTAATACTTGTGATGATGCTTGGAATTAGCATATTGACTGCTGGTGCCATCTCGTCTGTTCCTGCTTTTGCCAAAGAAAAGATAACCCTTAGAGCGTTATTGGTTGAGCCAAGTGATAGGTGGGAAAAGACCCTTATTCCGATGGCGCTGCAGAATTTAACGGCAAGGTATCCTGAGCTCGATATTCAGGTTAATTATACAATTCTACCATACAATGATGCTCGAGAACACATGTTAGAGGCAATGAGCAATAAATCTAATATAGATTTAATATCCGTCGATCAAATCTGGCTTGGCGAGTTTGCAGAGAAGGATTATTTGACAGACCTCGGCAATTATTCTAAGGCCTGGGGCAGACTTGGTGACTGGTATGAATCTAATTTGGATGGGGCTGTTTACAAAGATAAAATTTTTGGAATTTGGGCATGGACTGATGTGAGATCAATATGGTATTGGAAGGATCTCTTGAACAAATCAGCCATTGACCCCAATTCACTAAAGCTGTGGGACAGCTATATTGAATCAGCCAGGAAGCTAAACGAGGCATTAAATGATCAGGGGATACAAGGAGTAGAGCTGACAGGAGGACCAAGCTCTCAGAATGAGTGGTATCCATACTTATGGATGCTTGGAGGCTCAATAGTTGAAAGTAGACCAGGTCACCCTACAGAGGATTTTTACTGGTTTCCCAGCTATAATAGTTCCCAAGGAGTTAGGGCATTAGAATTTCTCAAAAAGCTTGTCGATGTTGGAGTCAAGCCAATAACTGCAAATTTTGAAAAAGAATTTGCCAGTAAGAACTTTGCTGTCATGTTGGGTGGCTCATGGTTGCCTACATCTTTTCCTTCTCTCACAAGGCAAGATTTTGAACAACAAATTGGAATGATACCTATGTTTCCAGTACCAAATGAAAATACTGCAACGTCAACTATGATGGGGGGATGGTTGCTAAGTATACCATATAACTCAAAAAATAAGGACCTGACATGGGAACTCATTGAAACAATGTTAGAACCCAAAATACTTTCGTCTATGCTGGCAGAATACGGATACCTTCCGACTCAAATACCCATTGGCGAAGGGCCTTATTCTGAAGAGCTTAGAAAATCAATACCATACTATGATCAGTTGATATCTTTAGTCCAGTTTGGACATGCCAGGCCAAACATAGCCGAATATCCACAGATAGCTGATCACATTAGGGAAGCCATAGATAATGTTTATTCTGGAGCTAAGGAACCCAGACAGGCATTGGACAATGCAGCTGCAAAATCGGCAAAGGCGCTAGGCTGGTAGTCTGACGTCTTGCCTTCGGCATTAAAAACTTAATTGACGAAAAACAGCACCATCCAATACTGCAACTATGTTGTATGGCGCTACTGTCTTTTATGAGAGAATGACATTAATGCAAGAAAACCAAGTTATGCTTATCCTTACATTTCACTCTGGATCATCTTTTTTAATATGATCTATCCCTCTGCCTGTAACTTGTTCCGTACCTGCTACTTCTGCCGGCCCTACCGCCACCTGTATACTGCCTCGGACTTTCCTCGCTTCCGTACCTAGGCCCCCTACTTCTGTAAGGAGAATAGTTGTCGGAGAAAGTATTGTTTCTGTAGCCGTTATTGTAGCCGGTATTGCCATATCCTCTATAATTGCTTCCGCCGCGTCTTTGGCGATAATCCCTGTGCACATACTGTTGAGTCACGGGGATTTCAATTCCCATCTCTTCATTTAGCTTGCGAATAGGCCTTTCTGTAGTTTTAAGGATTCTTCCAAAGTCGTCAACTCTATCCTGGGAAACTAATGAGATAGCCTTTCCAGCTCCACCGGCTCTTGCTGTCCTTCCAATTCGGTGAAAATAGATTAGCGGGTCTGCCGGTATATCATAGTTTATCACATGACCTACAGCCGGCACATCTATTCCCCTTGCAGCAATATCCGTGGCAACAAGGATGTCTTCAAATCCCTTTCTGAATTTGTACATTGCGCTATCTCTTTGTCCTTGGGACAAATCGCCGTGCATTGTAATTGCTTTGAATCCCTCTTGCTTTAACTCAGAAGCAAGTCTATGTGTTCTTTGCTTTGTAGCGGCAAAAACTATAGTCTGTCTTTCATTTTTGTTTCTGATAAAGTTACACAGGTGCTTGAATTTTTCTTTCTCATGAACAACTAGGTAAGATTGGTCTATTGTGTCAAGACTCAATTCTTCTTCGTTGAGCCTTATTTCTTTTGGACCAACCATGTAATCTTGTGCAAGTCTCAAAACCTCTCGCGGCATAGTGGCTGAAAACAAACATGTCTGCCTGTCTTCTCTCATATAGGACAGAATATACTTGATATCGTCGACAAAACCCATATCAAGCATTCTATCCGCCTCGTCAAGAACCGCAAACTTCACTTCGTCAAGACTGATCGATCCACGCTTGATATGATCTATCAGCCTGCCAGGCGTTGCAACTACTATTTGAACACCTTTTCTTAATTGATTGTACTGGATACCGATACTTTGGCCTCCGTATATGGATACAGCTCTAACGCCGGTATATTTTGCAAACTTTTCAATTTCAGCAGTAACTTGTACTGCTAGCTCCCTTGTTGGAGCGAGTATCACTGCTTGTACTGGACCTCTGCGCTTTATTTTGGTAAGTATAGGCAGTGCAAAAGCTGCCGTCTTTCCAGTACCCGTGTGCGCCTGCCCTATAACATCTATACCTCTTAAAATAAACGGTATTGCTTCCTGTTGGATAGGAAAAGGAGCTTCAAATCCATTTTCTTTGAGTGCTCTAATAATTTCAGCACCCAGTCCTAACGCTTCAAATTTTGCTGTCAATTTTCTATATTTCACTTTTTTTATATACAAAAGGAACGGAAAATACGTAAAGTAATTTTTTTGTATTTACTTGGCGAATTGCCGTAAATCTTTTGCTTCAATTAATACCGTAATTACGCAGATATAACCCTTCTTATATTATTGTCAAGAACTGTCAGGATAATTTAAATGTCTGTTAAAAACAAGCGGAAGTCCTCATTATCGTCTTCCTTATTATTTGCTCCTAATCGGTTATCTAAGGCCACCTCGAACAAGTTAGCAAAGCTTTTTTTCAAGAAATACTAGTCTCACCGATTGCATCCATTATTACTTGGGCAGCACGAGGACCGAGGTTTATTTTGCAATAGTTTTCGTTTCTCATTTTAAGATCTAACTTACCTTCCCTTATCAGGTCCGATACTCTGTTTACACCAGCAAGATAGTTCATACCAGTCTTCCAAGTAACTATAATCGAACACTTATCACAAACGCTGGTTTTAGCATTTGTAGCATAGATCCCAGTACAAAAAATACATTTATTATAAACCATTGATTTACCTGCCCTTGGAGCATCTATGCCAAATCGAACTTTATTGAAACATGTTATACAGAGGCTTTGGTTATTAGATTCAGTGCAGACGTGATACTGCACATCCTTCTTGCATAACTCGCAGAGCGGTGGTTGTTGAGGTGGTTGTTGAGGTGGTTGTTGAGGTGGTTGTTGAGGTGGTTGTTGAGGGGAAGCTATCATTGTCAGTATTACAAGTCTCCCAAGGCCTTATATCTTCCAAGCAGAGGTTCAGCAATAATAATTAGCGCCATATGCCTGCTCACATTACTATTAGGACTTTTTCTTACTAATCGTGCGAGCATAAATCAAAGCATGTTGGTTGGCCACTGTCTGCCAGCTAATTTTTTTCTAAACGATTCTGCGAATCTATATTTGTGCTAGTCATTCTGAGGTTTACAGGACTTAGTTTTAGGCCATACAGACCATGTTCATTTTGAATATGAACTAAATCCGGTTTCATTTTTTCAACTAATTCTAACAATACACCAGAGTTCTCTGGATTATCTAGAGAACGGTCAGAGAATTCGCCGTCGCCTTCTCTATTGCATAACAAATACTTCAAATCCAATTTTGCGCTCTTTTGTTAGGTTAAAAGTATAACGTCCTACACCGCCCTGCATTGGAGGATATTTGGTGGACACCATCGATACACGCGCAGGAACCTTAGCAGAATGAAGGTGTACGTATTAATTTGCACACGAGTTAATACGTAAGTCTTGGACCTTAGTATACAATAAGGACTAAATACAGATTTGGCCGTGACCGTCACGTCAGTAGACTCCAGTTCAGTAGTAGATTGCCTAAGCCCGTCGTAGATGGATTCAACCTAAAGAAAGGAAACAAACTAGAAATGACAGTTACAGATAAGGGGATATACATCCCCCTGGTAGAAAAAACAAACTAACAAATATAGCCAAGCGACACATTCCTATTAAGATAACAACATAGATGCAAGCACACTGTCTAGCTTGTTTCGAAGGGAGTCGACTGATGCGAAGGGCTATTATTATAAATAGCTCTCATAAGCACAGTCGGTACGCACTGTCATCGCTATACTCGCACCTAATGACTGTGAAGATGATTGTTATGATTCGCATTATATGACGCTAAAAAGAAATTCCAGTAGGGGCACTTTGTTACAAAGATAGTCTTTTTGACCGCTCTTAATATACTATATATCCAAATTATTTTTTTACAGTACTCGCATAGATACGATAAATTTCTCCTGTAATATTACTCACATAGCTCCAAACGTCTGAGCCCACTTGGAGAGCTTTGAAAGTGGATTTTTGCGCGTCATCCAGAGTATCATATATAAATTGCCCAATTACAATTTGGTTCGATTGTGCAAACGTGGTCATTTTCGCAGCAATACTAATAGTGTAACCCAAAATATCGTGATGAGGCTTTTTTATTGCATCTTTACTTTGAGCACTCGACGAATTATCGCGCCAGCTATATTGTACTACAACATTCTCACCAATATCAATGCCAATACGAACTGCAATTTCCGGATAATCATATTCATTTAAAATTGGATTTATGCCCTGGCGAATTATTTTAATCATAGACTGTGCACAATTTACCGCATTGACACAAGGCAAATGCTTGTCATCTAAGTTCACCGGAAAAAACGCTAAAACGGAGTCTCCCACATATTTTAGTACATATCCTCCATATGCTGCTATTATAAGTGACATCTCCTGGGTAAATGTCTGAATAATAGTTGCAAGCCTTTCAACAGGTAAAGTCATGGACATCCAAGTCGAGCCCACAATATCGATATGCAAAATAACAAACATAACCTTGGCTTTTGCATACATCTCGAGGACATTTTGTGCTTCCTCTACCACCGAGATGTTAAACTCTGGTACTGTTCCTTTCAAAGCCCTCCAAATACTGTGCTGTGCGTGTCTGATAGCTAAGTCTATACTGATAACTGCGTCGAGATAAAACATACCCACAGAAGGAGCGGCAGAGGCGCGCTTGGAAGCTATTTCCTTTCTTTCTTCTTCGCTGGCTTCCGTCTTTATGACATCGACCACCTCTTCTTTGCTGATATCAAGCTGAGATGCAATCATATCTGGTGAGATTCCAGCGTTATACAAATTAATAATAGTCTGGCGATGGTTGTGCGGATGTTTTATATCGCTAAATTATTACACCTTCCTACCCACTCTTAGATATAATGTGTGTATATTTTTCTTTTGAATTATTACCTATTGGCCCTAGGTTAGACTCTCATTAATTAAATTCAGCGTTATCGCATATTATCATTATTATCATGGATCAATCGGATGATTCATTCCAATCTGATCTCTATTGAATCGATATGGCGCAATAAAACCCGGTGATAAATTCAAAAGAAGTTTTTCGTTCTGTCGATCTTTCTGCCAAAATTTCTCTTATTGCTTGCGACTTTTCGTGAAGTAAAGATCTGAGTTCCCACAATTCCTAGTAAGAGGGCTCCGCCTGTAAGACAAACTCCTATAAGTATATCGGAACTCAAACGCAGAATCTCTTCAATTCAGTCATATAAATTGTGGACACAGTATAACCTTTTTTCTGATTTGACAAGAATCCTTGCCTAGACCACATCAAAGTGGTTTCATTCTATCATCATAAGCCAACTCGTTACTTGCTTAAATCCCCTTATCATTACGGTTTAAAGTAGTAATATTAACAGCCCGTTCTATTGTCGACACGAATATAACTCCGTCTCCATGTTCGCCTGTCCTTGCATGTTCCACTATTGCTTGTATGACTTCTTCTACCTTGTCGTCCGAGACTATAGCCTCAAATTTCGTCCTCGGTATGAGGTCATAGGAAACAGGGCTCCCTCTCCATGAAAGATGGAGTTCTCTTTCCCTACTCCATCCGGAGACGGTAGAAACTGTCATTCCTCCAATTCCTATTTGTCGTAAATGTTCTTTTACGAGAGGCATCCTCTCGGCCCTAATGATAGCTTCGATCTTTTTCATCTGCTATGCCCGCAGAAGGATTTTTATCGCTCATAAATATTACTCTTTATGCTTGTGAGCGAAGACGATGAAGAAAACCATTTCGATGAAGAAAAAGACGAAATACTCATTTGTTTCGTCATCCACAATTCCTCAAGTCTTCAAACTGTTGCAAGGATTTACATTCTACCTCTCCTTCTAGATTCACTAGAACCCTTTGTATGAGCGCGGCTGAAAAGAAAGTGGCCAACGAGAAATGTGCTGCCTGTTACAGAAAAGTAGTTGCCAAAGGTAAAAAATACTGTGTATACCATAGCCAGGCCTATGATAGTCTCCAAAAGCAACATGGCGCATGGATGCATGCATACGCAGGAATTTCCATGGGAGATTATATGAAGAAACTGTTGACTCTGAATGAGACTGGTACCTGGATCAAAGAAGTAATTAATGCAGAGCTGAAAAAAGAATCGAAAAAGGACTTAGGATCATAATTTGAAACCAAATAATGGGTCTATCTTCACTCTTCCCTATAACAAGACAACTAAGCGGGAAGAAATTATAGATGCTATATTTCTACTCAACGGGAAAAAAAGGAAGAAAAAAAGTTTTGTGCTTTCTTGCTGTCCTGATCTGAACTATTCTAGTAGTCCATTCCTCCGCCGCCCATGCCTCCCATGCCGCCGGCTCCTGGAGGCATTCCACCACCTGGAGGTCCACCTGCAGATTTGCTTGAGGCTATAACATCGTCTATCCTAAGTATCATAGACGCTGCTTCTGTTGCTGATTTTACTATTTGCTCTTTGACGCTGACTGGCTCTACAATGTCTAACTTTGATATGTCTGTAATCTTGGCACCTTTAACGTCGACTCCTGTCCACTTGGAGCCTTTACCTTGCTTTGCTCTGAGGTCTGTTATCGTGTCAATCGGGTCCATACCTGCATTTTCAGCTAGTGTTAGAGGTATTGTTTCCATTGCTTCAGCAAACTTTTCTGCAGCTAATTGTTCACGACCCGATAATGTGTTTGCCCATTCTCTTATTTTTCCTGCTACAAAAGATTCAGGAGCCCCACCACCGGCTACTATTGCTGGCTTTTCAAGAACATCTTTTGTAACCATCAATGCGTCATGAACAGAGCGGTCAGCTTCGTCAACGACTCTTTGAGATCCTCCTCTTATGAGTATTGTCACCGATTTTGGATGTTTGGCTCCTTCGATAAAGACCCATTTGTCAGTCTCCACTTTGCGCTCCTCCACTAGGTCAGCTGCGCCCAAATCTTTTGCTGATAGATCTTCTAAGTTGTTAACTATCCTTGCAGTTGTTGCACGTCCAAGCTTGGTCATATCGCTTTCCTTAACTCTGCGAACGGTTAGGATTCCTTCTTTTGCGAGATAGTGTTGTGCAATATCGTCAATTCCTTTTTGACAGACGACCACATTGGCACCGGTTGCTACAATTTTGTCGACCATGCCCTTAAGCATCCTATTTTCTTCCTCTAGGAACATATTCATTTGATCAGGAGAGTTTATGTTTATTTTGGCGTCAAACTCTGTCTTTTCAATTTCAAGAGCCGAGTTGATAAGTGCTATTTTGGCCTTCTCCACTCGCTTGGGCATCCCTCCGTGGACTACTTCTTTGTCAAGTACTATACCCTTGATAAGTTTGGTATCAGCAAGTGATCCTCCGGCCTTCTTCTCCACTTTGATATCGTCAAGATCCACTCTAAAACCATTTCCATCAGGATTCTGCTCGGAGACCTGAAGGACAGAGTTGACCACAATTTGTGCTACTGCATCAGCTTCCTTTGAAATGAGCTTTGTCTGCATCGATGTCCTAGCAATTCTTATCAGCTGTTCCTTGTCATTTGGATCAATCTTTTGAGCGATGTTGTTAAGAATTTCGATTGCTTTTGTTGCGCTTTTTCTATATCCATCCACAATTATCGTAGGATGAACATCTTTAGTTATCAAGTCCTCTGCTTTTTCTATCAAAGCTCCTGCCAAAATGACTACTGAGGTGGTTCCATCTCCTACCTCATTGTCCGTTGCTTTGCTTATTTCTACCATCATTTTGGCCGCTGGATGCTGAACATCAATTTCTTTGAGAATTGTTGCACCGTCATTTGTTATTGTGACATCACCAAGACTATCTACGAGCATCTTATCCATACCTCTAGGTCCCAGACTAGTACGAACTATTTCAGAGATCAGTTTTGCTGCTGTAATGTTGTTTTTCTGTGCATCTCTGCCTTTGGTTTGACTTGCGCCTTCCTTCAGAATAAGCACTGGCATGCCGCCAGCGTTACCTTGTTGTGCTTGAAGAGACATACTTTTTCATTTCACCTTTAAAATTTATAAAATAAATTAAATAGTTTGGGATATTTTAAACTTTCTGCATGGCTTCGTCATATTTTCCAGCCTTGATATCATCATAAACCTCCTTCGCAGGCTTATTTTCTACTTGCATCCCTAAACTAAGGCAAGTTCCAATCACTTCTCTGAGAGCGCCACTTATATCTCTGGCATAGGAGTTATCGATTTTCATTTTTGCTATTTTAACGGCACTTTCTATGCCTATATTTCCAGCAAAATTCGTTCCGGCGTTTCCAGAGCCCTTGCTGACTCCTGCCTCTTTATTTATCAAGGCAGCAGTTGGTGGAACACCTACCTCCACTGTGAATTTCTTCGTATCCGGATCAACCTCAACTTTAACTGGCACTTTCATTCCAGAGAAATCCTTTGTCTTATCATTAATGGTATTGACAACCTGCAGTACATTTACTCCCATGGGTCCTAATGCCGGTCCCAAAGGAGGTCCTGCGCTGGCCTCGCCGCCAGTAACCAAAGAAGAAATCGACTTTTTGTCGGTCATATAACAAAAAAATCCAAGTGCTATCCAAATATAAATGTGGACGGCAACGACAATGACAATGATGACGACACCTAGGCTTATTGTTAGGCAAATAAGTCCGTGCAAAAAAGAGACACGAAACCAGATTTTTGACGACTACGGTCCGCGCGCGCAGCCAAGCACCAACAAAAGAAATAAAAAGTTAGATATTGTTCTCAGCGAGCGGCTTTCTTGAGGTAATTTGCGTCCACGGTCACGGGAATCTGGTATGGTGAATCAAGAAGAACTACCGTGGCTTCTTGTTTTTCGTAATCTACTCTTGTAATTTTTGCTTTCATAGCTTTAAACGGACCACCTATAACTTCAACCGTGTCGTCGATAGAGAGCTCCGTAACAACTGGTTTCTTGATAAGATAGCCCTCGATATCTTTGAAAGGAAGCTCTCCTCGTATTTGCCCTCTGATATGGCGCACGCCAGCCAGTGCTTGAAATGCGACGTTAGCATCGGGAGCTTCTACAATGATATATCCTTTAAAATTCTCAAGCAACAGAATAGAGTAAATTCCGATATTTTTCGACTTGATCTTGTTTAGCAGGACATTTGCTACAACCCGTTCTTGACCTCCCGTTGTCCTTATTGCGTAGAACTTTGAATCAGAGGCAGGAGACGGTGGAACTAGAGAGGCAGATGCGGAAGCAGAAGTAGTACCAGAACGCTCGCCAGTCGTCGCTATTGAAGTGGATACGCCTGGAGATGTTATATCAGCTTTCTCTTCCTCCTGTCCACTAAGTCCTTCTCCCTGTGCTGGTTCGCTTTCCTCCTCAAATACATCCTGTTCCACCAGTAGTCGCTATTGAAGTGGACACGCCTGGAGATGTTATATCAGATTTCTCTTCCTCATGTCCACTCAGACCTCCTCCTTGTGCTGGTTCGCTTTCTTCCTCAAATACATCCTGTTCAGAGTCCTTTTCATTTTCGTCATGTAATACTTTTGAGTCGGTTACAGAAGACTCGTCAGATGGAAATTTATCAATATTATCCTTATTATCATCAAAAATCTCATCAATGCCACTGACATCCTCCCCATTTTCTTTAAGGTTATGACTCATTAATTTGATTCAATAAGCATTAGCATGGCGCAATTTATAAATTTACTTAAGTTGTCCGCAGATTTATATTGAATCATCAATATACGCTTGTTGCATCAAATAAAGATTTAGCAAGTACTACCATGGCCAGATGCCTAATCGACGACATAGGCTTTTCAAGAGAAAGCCAAGGTATTAGCGATTCGATTAGCCTACACAAACCTCTTCATAGGGACAGCAACGACTACTTTGATTCTTACTCGTACCAAAATATTAAACTCCATCTATCATACAATCGCTCACTCCTTTATTTGGACAACTTGGACGAGATATACCCTGACTCCGAGGCATTCGTTTTCCTCTCAAAACATAGATCTGAAAGTGGAATTCCCACTTTGACCTGCCATTTTACGGGTAACTTCTCTGATAGCAATCCATACGGTGGTACTCCCAGAGAGCTTGGAATTGCGTATCCATATCTTCAAAAAAGTTACATCAGAGATATTACTTCTAAGCAAACATTTGTTTATGAGTACGACATAATTATCGAAGCCACCCATCATGGGCCCACGTCACTCAAAAAGCCATCAATTTTTATTGAAATTGGCTCAACAGAAAAGCAATGGGCTGACAGAAAAGCCGCTTCCCTGGTATGTCAAAGCGTGATAGCAGTTTTAACCGGAGAAAATACTGATGCGCAGTGCCAAAGCGTAGGAATAGCACTTGGAGGAACACATTATCCTACCAAACTTAATAAATTATTGCTCGAGTCCGAATTTGGGCTCGCTGCAATAGCTGCTAAACACAACTTGGTTTCAATCGACGAACCCATGATGAGCCAAATGATTTCAAAGAGCGTGGAAAAGGTAACACATGCAATAGTAGATAGAAAGGGATTGGGAAAAGAGAAGAACAGAATATTGGAGTTAATAGACAAAAAGGACTTGGAGCTCTTGGAAGTATGATATCTTTTTCTATCAGGTCGAATAATTTAATCTCAGGAGTATTTCATGTATTTCTCGGCATGCTTTGGGTCCTCCCTTGAGAACCCAATTAGATTTCTTTTGCGCATCCATTCGATAGGAACCTCAGGATTGCTCATTCCTAATGCCGTCAGCATCGTCGAGTATTTTCAAGCGCAAATGCAAACACAAGTAGTAGCTATATCTAGTTTATTCCTCCAGAGAACCCAGGCAAGACATGCTAACACACAAATCCGATAAAAAACCAAAGGTGAGAAATGATACTGTCACTGCTTTCATAGAATATCAAGGCAAGATTCTACTCTTAAGACGCAGTCAAAAGGTAAAGACAATGAAGGGAAAATGGGCCGGAGTGAGCGGTTATATTGAGAAAGCAGAAGCGCCTATTGGACGCGCTCTCACTGAAATTCTGGAAGAAACTGGGTTGACAAATGAAAACATCAAGTTTCTAAATGATGGCGAGCCTTTGGAAGCTGCTGATATTACATGGCCAGATAATATTACCTGGGTTGTTCATCCATTTTATTTTAGTACAAATAAAAATGAAATACATTTGGACTGGGAACATGACACCTATAAATGGATAAATCCAAATGAAATCGAAAACTACGATACAGTTCCAAGACTCAAAGAGGCTTTCGATAGGGTGTATCCGTAATTGAGAGCATAATAGAGAGGAATGGGGGCCTTTAAATAAAGGTAAGAATCTCGAAAAGGTTGTATTACCAATCTAATACTAAGCCGAAAAAATCTCAGCAAATGAATTTTTTGGTCAATCATACGATCAGGATATTAAGGCATGAAACACTTTGAGAGTCTAACCAATGCAGAGAGTGCTCATAACAGGAGGAGCGGGATTTATCGGAAGTTCTTTAGCTGGTGCCCTTATGCTTTCAAAAAACTATCATGTAACGGTCTTGGATAATTTGTCACGGGGATGCTTGAAGAATATCTCTCGCTGGCTAGGATCACCAGGTTTTGAATTTGTCCACGCCGATTTACTTGATAATTCTAAGTTTAATGAAAAAAAATCCTCTACGCTGCAAAAGATAGTCGACAGTTCTGATATGGTCTTCCATTTGGCTGCAAACCCAGACGTTGCAATTGGAACCGAGAACACTCATATAGATTTTCAACAAAATGTGCAAGCGACATATAATCTACTTGAAGCTATAAGAAAGAGTCAACAAGTCGTCGACCATAAAAATGGGAACGGAAATGATAAACAAGAAGAAAGAATAAGGAACAAGAAAAAAAGGCTGATCTTTGCGTCCTCTTCTACGGTATACGGAAAAGCGGACAAAAGACCTACTCCCGAGAATTACTCTCCTCTAAATCCGATCTCTTTATACGGTTCAACTAAACTTGCCGGTGAGGCTATTATCTCAGGCTATTGCCACATGTTCGGTATTCACTGTATAGTCGCAAGGTTAGCCAATATCATAGGCCCTACAAATACTCACGGTGTGATCTACGATTTTATTACAAAGCTGTCAACGCACCCGGATTTTTTAGATATATTGGGAAATGGCCAGCAGGACAAATCATACCTTTACGTTGAAGATTGTGTCGATGCACTTATGCTGCTGTCTGGAAGGATGTGGACAAATTCCGGCAGCTCAGTTGAAAACATAAATGGTGACATGCGACAAGAAGAGATTGATGTGGATGATTCTGCCAATATAAGTGGCACCCAAACCAATAAAGAAAGCTATGAGAAAAAGCCTCAATTCGAAGTATTCAATATAGGATCTGATGACACAATTACAGTATTACAAATTGCTCAAATACTAATGGATCAGCTTTCCCTTAGAAGTGAAAAAGTGAAGAAGGTGTTTAAGAACAACTTTGAGGATGGAAGAGGTTGGAAAGGTGACGTACCCGATTTCTGGCTAGATTGTTCAAAGCTAAAGGGCATCGGTTGGAAGCCAAAATACAGCCGAAGCAGGGATGCGGTGCTACACTCGTGTGCAGAATACATTAAGACAGGAATAGGCAAAAAATGTGTTTGACCTACATAAAGGGACATTATAAACTAGCCAGGAATGTCAGCTTAGCAAGCAAGCAAGTAAGGCTGGCATTTTCGAGCCAGCGTGTGTACAATGTTCACATGAGGTCGATTCTGTAATCTGTACCCAAGCGGGAATGT
>OCZS010000028.1_pt1 | contig 41286 bp, 39 predicted proteins | sample 1539071 | NCBI WGS metagenome assembly OCZS01 (sample SAMEA3113584, study PRJEB22503) | soil metagenome
CGCATGACCGCCGACGCCTTCGCCGCATCCGGGCGGTAGTAGCCGCCGATGTCCGCGGGCGAGCCCTGCACGGCGATGAGCTCGGCGTCGATGGCCTCGGCGTTCGAAGCCAGCTGCTCGGCGACCGGGGTGAAGGTGGCAGCGAGCGCGCCGTCCTCGGTCTGCGTCGCGAGCTCGTGGGCCCAGTAGCAGGCCAGCCAGAAGTGGCTCCCGCGGTTGTCGATCTGGCCGACCCGACGAGCGGGGGACTTGTTCTCGTTGAGCAGGCGCTCGGTGGCCCGGTCGAGTGCCTCACCCAGCACGCCGGCCCGGGCGTTGCCGCGGTCGGCCTCGTGGCGGAAGCTCTCCGCGAGCGCGAGGAACTCGCCGAGGCTGTCCCAGCGCAGGTAGTTCTCCTGCACCAGCTGCTGCACGTGCTTGGGGGCGGAGCCACCCGCGCCGGTCTCGAACAGCCCGCCGCCGTTCATGAGCGGCACGACCGAGAGCATCTTGGCGCTGGTCCCGAGCTCGAGGATGGGGAACAGGTCGGTGTTGTAGTCGCGGAGCACGTTGCCCGTCACCGAGATGGTGTCCTCTCCGCGCCGGATCCTCTCCACGGAGAGCCGGGCTGCCTCGACGGGGGGAAGGATCCGCAGGTCCAGGCCCTCCGTGTCGTGGTCGGCGAGGTAGGTCTCGACCTTGGCGATGAGGTTGCGGTCGTGGGCACGCGACTCGTCGAGCCAGAACACGGCCGGCGTCTGCGCCGCACGAGAGCGCGTGACCGCCAGCTTGACCCAGTCGCGGATGGGGGCGTCCTTGGTCTGGCAGGCGCGCCAGATGTCACCGGCCGCGACCTCGTGGGACGTGAGCACCTCGCCGGCGGCGTCGACCACCTCCACCCGCCCCTCGCCGGAGATCTCGAAGGTCTTGTCGTGGCTGCCGTACTCCTCCGCCTTCTGGGCCATGAGGCCGACGTTGGGCACCGAGCCCATCGTCGCCGGGTCGAACGCGCCGTTCGCCCGGCAGTCGTCGAGGACGGCCTGGTAGATGCCGGCATACGAGCTGTCCGGGATGACGGCGAGGGTGTCGTGCTCCTGGCCGTCGGGGCCCCACATGTGGCCGGACGTGCGGATCATCGCCGGCATCGAGGCGTCGACGATGACGTCGCTCGGGACGTGGAGGTTGGTGATGCCCTTGTCGGAGTTCACCATGGCCAGGCGCGGACCCTCGGCGATGCCCTTGTCGATGGCCGCCCTGATCTCGTCGCCGTTGGGCAGGGCCGAGAGGCCGTCGAGGATGCCGCCGAGCCCGTTGTTGGGAGAGAGGCCCGCCGCCGCCAGGTCGGCCCCGTGGCGCTCGAAGACCTCCGGGAGGAAGGCGCGGACGACGTGTCCGAAGATGATCGGGTCGCTGACCTTCATCATCGTGGCCTTGAGGTGCACGGAGAACAGGACGTCCTCGGCCTTGGCACGGGCGATCTGCTCGCGAAGGAACGCGTCGAGGGCAGCAGCCCGCATGACGGTGGCGTCGACGACCTCGCCCTCGAGCACGGTCACCCCGTCCTTGAGCACGGTGGTCGTGCCGTCGCTCCCGACGTGCCGGATGGTGAGGGTGTCGTCGCCTCCGAGCACCACGGACTGCTCGTTGGAGCGGAAGTCGTCCCGCCCCATGGTGGCGACGTTGGTCCTGCTGTCACTGGTCCACGCTCCCATCGAGTGTGGGTGCCGGCGCGCGTAGTTCTTCACGGCGGCGGGAGCCCGCCGGTCGGAGTTCCCCTCACGGAGCACCGGGTTCACGGCGCTGCCCCTGACCCGGTCGTAGCGCGAGCGGATGTCACGCTCCTCGTACGGCGCTGCCCTTGACCCGGTCGTAGCGGGAGCGGATGTCACGCTCCTCGTCCGTCTGCGGGTCGTCGGGATAGCTGGGGAGTCCGTATCCCTGGGACTGGAGCTCCTTGATGGCGGCCTTGAGCTGAGGCAGGGATGCGGAGATGTTCGGCAGCTTGATGATGTTGGCCTCGGGTGTGGTCGCCAGCTCGCCGAGCTCCGTCAGGGCGTCGCCGATGCGCTGCTCTTCGGTGAGGCGGTCGGGGAAGAGGGCGAGGATGCGGCCGGCGAGGGAGATGTCCCGCGTCTCGACGTCCACGCCGGCCGAGGACGCGAAGGCCTGGACGACCGGGAGGAACGAGTACGTGGCCAGCATCGGCGCTTCGTCGGTGAGCGTGTAGATGATCGTGGCCATGGGTCATCTCCGGTGGTGTCGGCGAGCGGGGACGCTGCCGGTCAGGCTATCGAAGGTGGACCGACCGTCGTGATCGTGGGCAGCGTCTGAGAGGCTATCGGGATGGAGCTACGGAGGGTCGCCCCCATCGTCGGCCTGTGCGCCCTGCTCGTGGCCGACCTCGTGCTCATCGTGCTCGCCTTCCGCCCGTCGGTGGTGCAGGCGGGAGGTCGGGGGGCCCCCGACGCGGCCTCGCCGTCCTCCACCTCATCCCCCTCGGCGTCCGGGTCCAGCGCGGCGCCGTCACCGGGGGCCGGCGTGAAGGCCGTGCCGGTGGAACGCTTCGTGACGGCGGTGAGCGCGACCGCCGCCTGGGTCGTGGAGGCCGGTTCCTGCGCGGAGCCAGGCAGGCTCTGGGTCACCAGCGACGCCGGGGACTCGTGGTCGCAGGAGGAGCTGCCGGGACGGGTGCTCCGTGCCCGACCGGACTCGGCCACCGAGGCGTTCATCACCGGCGGCGACGAGAAGTGCGACCTGCGGCTGTGGAGGACCGTGGACGGGGGCGCCGCGTGGGGTGAGCCCCAGTCGGCGGCGGAGGCGTGGTCCCGCTCGCCCGAGGACGCCAAGGCCGTGCACACACCCGCCGACGAGCTCGAGCAGCCGTGCGCGGGCGGCCGGGTGCTCGACCTCACCGGCCTCGGCGCCGCTCGTGCCTCCGTCCTCTGCGACAACGGGGACCTGCGCAGCACCACGGACGGCGGGGGGACGTGGGCCGAGAGCGCGACGGTCAAGGGCGGCCTCGCGCTGACGCTGACGGAGACCGGGACGGGAGCGGTGGTCCGAACGGACGCCTCGTGCCAAGGCGTCGTCGTCGTGCCGGTGACCATCGGCAAGCCCAAGGGCGAGGGCACGTGCGTCAAGGCCGCGGTTGCTCAGGGCAAGGTCTCGATCTCGGCATCCGGCAAGGGATGGTGGCTCCTCGTCGGCGACCGGCTGCACAGCTCCCCCGACGCGAACGGGCCGTGGAAGCCGACCGGCGAGGACCTCACGAGCTGACGGCCGGGCGCGGCCTCTCGCGGTGGACGCCGGACCGCGAACGACGCTCAGCTGTCGCGGTGGGCGGCAGCGCCAGGGGTGACCGCGAAGCACTCCGGCTCCGGCCACTCTCGCTCGGCGAACGCCTCACGGACCGCGAGCTCCGCATCGGTCACGGCACCCGACGGCACGAGCGCGATGCTGGAGCCGCCGAAGCCGCCGCCGGTCATCCGGGCCCCGAGGGCACCGGCTGACCGGGCGGCCTCCACCGAGACGTCGAGCTCCGCGCAGCTCACCTCGTAGTCGTCACGCAGGGAGGCGTGGGAGGCGTCGAAGAGGCGCCCCACCGCCCCGAGGTCGCCAGCCCGCAGACGGTCCACGACGTCGCGCACCCGCTCGATCTCGGTGACGACGTGCCGGGCCCGCCGGCGGAGCTCGTCGTCGGACAGTCGACGCAGTGCCCCGTCGAGGTCGCGGGGGTCGACGTCACGCAGGGACTCGACCTCGAGCTCGGCGGCGGCGCGCTCGCACGCCGTGCGGCGCTGGGCGTACTGCCCGTCGTTGAGCGCGTGCTCTGCCCTGGTGTCCGTGACGAGGAGCACGAAGCCGTCACCCTCGGGCCCCCGGAGGTCGAGGGGCACGTGGTCGGTGCTGCCACTGCGGCAGTCGAGCAGGAGCGCGTGTCCCTCCCGGCAGAGCAGCGACGCGGACTGGTCCATGCCCCCCGTCGGTGCGCCGGCGACCTCGTTCTCGGCGCGGACACATGCTGCCGCGAGCCGGGCACGACCCGTCTCGTCGCCGAGGAGACCCAGGCCGCAAAGGTCACTGACGGCAGCGCCGACCGAGCACTCCAGGGCCGCCGAGCTCGACAGGCCACCGCCGAGGCCGAGGAGCCCCAGGCCGCAGAGATCACTGACCGCAGCGCCGACCGAGCACTCCAGGGCCGCCGAGCTCGACAGGCCACCGCCGAGGGGCACCTCGCTGTCGACGGCCACGTCGAGACCGCCGACATCGTGTCCGTCGGCAGCCAGTGCCCACATCACACCGGCGACGTATGCCGTCCAGCCGGAGGGCGTCCCCGGCCCAACCTCGGCCAGCCGGACCTCCACCGTCTCACCGGTCTGGGCAGAGTGGGCGCGGAGGAGGCCGTCCACGCCCGGCGAGCACGCGGCATACGTGCGCTGCGGCAGCGCGATGGGAAGCACGAGGCCGTCGTTGTAGTCGGTGTGCTCGCCGATGAGGTTGACCCGCCCGGGGGCCGACCAGACCCCCTCCGGATCGGCTCCGAACACCGCGCGGTACGTCTCGACGACCCGGTTCATGCCGCGAAGTCTAGGAGTGCGAGCACTGACAGAATGTGCTCCATGTCCACCCCCGCACCGGCCGCTTCGGCACGCCCACGCATCCTCTCAGGGATGCAGCCGACGAGCGACTCGCTCCACCTCGGCAACTACCTCGGCGCGCTGGTGAACTGGGTGGGCCTGCAGCGGAGCTTCGACACGTATTACTTCGTCGCCGATCTCCACGCCCTCACCGTGCCGACCGACCCCGAGGTGCTGCGCCGTCGCACCCGGGTCACCGCGGCTCAGTTCATCGCCGGTGGTGTCGACCCGGAGACGTCAGCGGTGTTCTGCCAGAGCCACGTCGCCCAGCACACCGAGCTGGCATGGGTGCTCGCCTGCCAGACGGCCATGGGTGAGATGAGCCGGATGACCCAGTTCAAGGACAAGACCGCCAAGGGGCAGAACGCCAACGTCGGCCTCTTCACCTACCCGGTGCTCATGGCGGCCGACATCCTCATGTACGACGCGGCCTTCGTCCCGGTCGGGGAGGACCAGCGCCAGCACCTCGAGATCACCCGCGACCTCGCCGAGCGCCTCAACAGCCGCTTCGGGGACGTGCTCACGGTGCCGGAGCCCTACATCCTCAAGGAGTCCGCCAAGATCATGGACCTCCAGGAGCCCACCGCGAAGATGAGCAAGACCGGGTCGAGCGAGAAGGGCATCCTCGAGCTCATGGAGGAGCCCGAGCGGCTGGCCAAGAAGATCCGCTCGGCGGTGACCGACACCGAGTCGGACATTCGCTACGACCCGGACACCAAGCCGGGCGTCTCGAACCTCCTCGTCATCCACTCCGTGCTGTCCGGAACGTCCCTGAAGGATCTCGAGGAGGAGTTCGCCGGGCGCGGCTACGGCGACCTCAAGAAGGCCGTCGGCGAGATCGTCGTCGACGCGGTCACGCCGTTCCGCGAGCGGATGACCGAGCTGCTCGACGACCCCGCCGAGCTCGACCGGATCCTGGCTCGAGGTGCCGAGCGCGCCGCCGCGATCGCCGACGCGACCATGTCGCGGGTCCGGGAGGCCGTGGGCCTCCTCACCGCGGCGCGGTAGGGTCCCTGCCCATGCCGATCCACGGCGTCGCCGTCACCATCCCGGAACCCTGGGGCCCCCGGCTCCAGGCTGCCCGGGAGGAGTTCGGAGACCCCATGGCGGCCGCGATCCCGCCGCACGTGACGCTTCTGCCACCGACCCTCATCGCGCCGCACCTCATGGGGGAGTTCCTCGGCCACCTGCGTGCGGTCACCTCCGTGGTCGAGCCGTTCGCGATGATCCTGTCGGGGACCGGGACCTTCCGGCCGGTCTCACCGGTCGTGTTCGTCCAGGTGTCACGCGGGATCTCGCACTGCGAGGCCCTGGAGCACGCCGTGCGGTGCGGACCCGTCGAACGGCCCCTCGACTTCCCCTACCACCCGCACGTCACGGTCGCCCACAACCTCGACGAGGCGTCGCTCGACCGCGCCTTCGAGTCGCTTGCCGCGTTCCGGTGCGGGTTCATGGTCACCGCGATCGAGCTCTACCAGCACGACGACGACGGGGTCTGGAGGGTGCTCGACTCGTTCCGGCTGGGCGGCGACGTCGCGACGGTCCCCGAGCGACGTCGCGCGGTCGCGCCGTGACGGCGAGCATTCCGGGGTTCTGGGCGGTCGTGCCCGCGGGTGGTGCGGGGACCCGACTGTGGCCGCTCAGTCGGGCCGCTCACCCCAAGTTCCTCCTCGACCTCACCGGCACCGGCCGGACGCTTCTCCAGGGAACCGTGGACCGGCTCACGCCCCTCACCGACGAGCGGGTCCTCGTCGTCACCGGGAAGGCTCACGCGGATGCCGTGCGCGCCCAGCTCCCCGGTCTGCTGCCCCACCAGGTCCTCGCCGAGCCGTCACCGCGCGACTCGATGGCCGCGATCGGTCTCGCCGCTGCTCTGGTCGAGCGGCGGGACCCCGAGGCGGTCATCGGCTCCTTCGCCGCCGACCACCTCATCCCCGATGCCGGCGCCTTCGCGGACGTCATCCGGGAAGCCGCCGAGGTGGCCCACGACGGGCACCTCGTGACGATCGGCATCGAGCCGACGAGCCCCTCCACGGGCTTCGGGTACATCCGCACCGGGAGGCCCCTTCCTGGGGCCCGCACGGCGCGACGGGTCCTCCAGTTCGTCGAGAAGCCGGATGCGGAGCTTGCTGCACGATATGTCGCCTCCGGGGAATACCGCTGGAACGCAGGCATGTTCGTGGTTCGGGCCGCCATGCTGCTCGACCTCCTCGAGCGGTGGCACCCCGACCTCGCGACGGGGCTGCGCGAGGTCGCCGCCGACCCGAGTCGCCTGCCGGACGTGTGGCCGGGCCTGACGAAGATCGCGATCGACCACGCCGTCGCGGAGCCCGCGGCGGACGCCGGCCGGGTGGTCGTCGTGCCGGCATCCTTCGCCTGGGACGACGTCGGGGACTTCGGGAGCCTCGCCACCCTCGTCCCGCCGGACGACGGCGGGGTCGACCTGCGCGTGCTGGGGGACCGCGCGGACATCACCTCGCTCGACACCAGTGGACTCGTGGTCGCTGCCGGGGGCCGGAGGGTTGCCGTGGTGGGCCTCGACGACGTGGTGGTCGTCGACACCCCCGACGCGGTCCTCGTGACGACGCGCGCGCGGGCCCAGGACGTCAAGGGCGTCGTCGACCAGCTCACGGCATCCGGCCGCAGCGACCTCGTCTGACCGCCGCCGACCTCGTCCGACCCGGGGCCGGTCGGCTGCTCGTCGCACTTCAAGGTCCGGGCCCGGGGCCTGAGGCAGTCACTCGGGTCAGGCGACGTCCCGGTGGCGGTACGCCGCCCCGCCCAGGACGACGAGTACCGCTGTCACTGCCACCAGCGCGAGCGAAGGGACGACCTCGAAGGTGCCGCCAGGGAGCTGGGAGAGGTGGGTGAAGGGTGACGCGTCGAGGAGCCACGACGGCAGCCGCATCGAGGGTCCGAGCTCTCCGACGAGGAAGGTGACGAGCAGCACGGCCCACGCGAACGGCGCAAAGCGGGGAACGGCCCCCCCGAGCGCGGCCGCGACCGCGATGAGCACCCACACCGCCGGGAGCTTGGCGAGCGAGGCGCCGACCGACTCACCGAGCGAGGGTGCGAGCTCGGTGACGGCGGGCCCCACCACACCCAGGACGACGCCGAGGACCACCATGAGGAACGTCGTCAGCGCCAGCGGCACCGCGACGTTCGCGGCATACCACCGGAGGCGGCTCGTCGGTGTCGACAGCACCACCTCTCCGAGGCCGCTGCGCTCGGCGCCGACCAGGCGCAGGGCCAACGCCACCCCGACCGCGGCGACGGCGGCCGAGATGAAGCCCAGCTCGGTCGAGACGAAGATGTCCTCGACCGTGCCCGCCGATCCGCCCAGCTGCTCGAGGAAGTCGGAGACCACCGGGTCGTCGGCCAGGTCGGCGACCGAGCCGAGCAGCGAGCCGACGACGACACCGCCCAGGGTCAGCCCGAGGGTCCAGCCGACGATCGTGCCCCGAGCCATCCGGGTCGCGAGGCCGACCGGTCCCGAGAGGATCCGGCCCGCGCGCGCCGGACCGGTGCGGGCCGGGATCAGCCCTGCACCGAGGTCGCGCCGCTCGAGGACCGCCACGCCGACGACCACGCCGGCGACCAGCGTGGCCAGCCCCAGGAGGAGCACCCACTGCCGGTTGGCCCCGTAGGCCTCGACCCTCCCGGCCCAGCCGAGCGGCGAGAGCCAGCCCAGGGCGTGGAGCACCGAGCCGTCGTCCGCCGAGTCGGCCAGTGCCCGCAGCGCGTATGCCGCGGCGAGGAAGCCGAAGCCCAGACCCGCGGCGCCCCGCGTGGTCGACGCCAGCTGCACGGCGACGGCGGTGACACCGACGGTGGCGAGCCCGGCCGCGAGCCAGGCGACACCGAAGGCCACGCTCCCGGGGACATCCATGCCCAGTGCAGCCAGGCCGGCGGCCGAGAGTGCGCTGGCCGCCACCACGGCGACCGTCGCGAGCGTCACGGCGGCGGCCAAGGGCGACCAGCGTCCGACGACGCCGGAGCCGAGCAGCTCCAGCCGGCCCTCCTCCTCCTCCGTCCGGGTGTGACGCCGCACGACGACGAACCCCAGGACGGCGACGAGGAAGGCACCCATCATCACGGTCTTGAAGACGGCCAGGGCATCCGCCGTCTGGGACGCGAGCGGGCCGTACATCGCGATGATCGAGGGGTTGGTGAGGATCCCGGCCAGACCGGCGGCCGCTGACTCGTCGTCGGGGTAGAGCTCCAGGGTCGTCTGCGCCGAGCCGACCGAGAGCACCACGAGCCCGATGACGCTTGCCGGCACGAGGATGCGATCCCGCCGCCAGGCGAGGCGGAGGAGGTCTGGTGCCCCGGCCAGTCGCGTCATCATCATGCCGGTTGGGGTTGGTAGCGCGCGAGGAACAGCTCCTCGAGCGTGGGTGGTTGGCAGGTCAGGGTCTCCACGCCGTGGCTCCCCAGAGTCGCGACGAGGTCACCGAGGTGCTCGGCGTCGACCGAGCACCAGACCTCCGCGCCGTCGACCCTCGCGTCGTGGGTTCCGGGCCAGGCCTCGAGCTCGGCGAGCGTCGGAGCACTGCGGAGGAGCGCATGGACGCGGGTGCGGCTCAGGTGGCGCAGGTCGGCGAGGCTGCCGCTGTCGACGATCCGGCCCGCACGCACGATGCTGACCCGGTCGCAGGCCTTCTCGACCTCGCTGAGGATGTGGCTCGACAGCAGTGTGGTCCGGCCGGCGTCGCGCAGCGCCAGGAGCTCTGCCTGGAAGACCCCCTCCATGAGGGGGTCGAGCCCGGCCGTCGGCTCGTCGAGCACGAGGAGCGGGACGTCGCTGGCGAGCGCCGCCACGAGGGCGACCTTCTGCCGGTTGCCCTTCGAGTAGGCCTTGCCCTTCTTGGTCTCGTCGAGCTCGAAGCGCTGCACGAGGCGGCGGCGCCGGGCCTCGTCGATGCCACCCCTGAGCCGGCCGAGCAGGTCGATGACCTCACCGCCGGTGAGCGTGGGCCACAGCACCACGTCGCCCGGCACGTAGGCCAGCGACCGGTGCAGCTCGGTCGCCTCGCGCCACGGATCCCGGCCGAGGACGGTGCCCGTGCCGCGGTCGGCCCGCAGCAGCCCGAGGAGGATGCGGATGGTCGTCGACTTGCCCGAGCCGTTGGGTCCGAGGAACCCGTGCACCTCCCCCTCTCGCACGGTGAGGTCGAGACCGTCGAGGGCGACGGTGTTGCCGAAGGCCTTGTGGAGGCCGAACACGGAGATGACGTCGGTCATGCCACTCACATTACGCGTTTCAGAAGATTGTGAATAGTGTAAACTGGCGGTATGCAGCCCCGTGCCGCCGCCGCGCCAACCCGCGACCCGGCGTTCACGGATGCGGTCGAGCACCTCGGTGGTGCTCTCGCCGACGCCGGGCTCTCCCGGCTGCCCGCTCGTGTCTTCGCCGCCCTCCTGGCCACCGAGGACGGACGCCTCACGGCATCAGAACTGGCCGCCTTGCTGGGAGTGAGCCCCGCCGGCATCTCGGGGGCGGTGCGGTACCTGACCCAGGTCCGGATGATCCGCCGCGAGCGCGAGCGCGGGTCTCGACGGGATGTCTATGTCGTCCTCGACGACGCCTGGCACGACGTCCTCATGCAGAAGGACCAGATCTACGCCCCCATCCTCGCGGCCCTCGTGGCGGCCCGTGGCGCGGTCGGCAAGGACAGCCGAGCCGGGCAGCGGATGCAGCTGTCCGTGGAGTTCCTCGAGTTCATCCAGCGCGAGATGGACGGCATCGCGCGTCGCTGGGACCAGCACAAGGCGGCCCGAAGGTCGACCGCCGGCGAGTAGACTCGGCCGCCTGATGAACGACGATGCCCTTCTCGCCGCCCTCGGCGAGCGCATCACCTCACTGGCAGCAGAGCTGATCGACATCCGGCGGGACCTCCATGCCCATCCCGAGCTGTCCCGCGAGGAGACGCGCACGACCGACTGCGTGGCTCGCCGCCTCGACGCCTCGGGCGTGGGTGTCCGCCTGCTCCCCGCGACCGGGCTGCTCGCGGACATCGGGGCGGCCGACGCGCCCTACCGGGTGGCGCTGCGCGCCGACATGGACGCCCTCCCGGTGCGGGAGCGGACCGGCCTCGACTTCTCGTCGCGGTTCCCCGGCGTCTGCCACGCCTGCGGCCACGACCTGCACGTGGCGGCCCTGCTCGGTGCGCTCCTCGCGCTCAAGGAGTGTGAGCCGGCCCTCGTCGAGCGGGGCGTCGCCGTGCGGGGCATCTTCCAGGCCGCGGAGGAGATCATGCCGGGTGGGGCACACGACGCCATCAGCGCGGGCGCCGTCGACGGCGTCCACGCCGTGTTCGCGATTCACTGCGACCCCAGCCTCGACACCGGCGAGGTCGGCCTGCGCGAAGGGCCGCTGACGGCGGCGTGCGACCAGGTCACCGTCTCGCTCCACGGCAGGGGAGGGCACACGTCGCGCCCCCAGGCGACCGAGGACCTCACCTACGCCCTCGCCAAGGTGGTCACCGACGTGCCGGCCGCGCTCTCGCGCCGACTGGACCCGCGGGCCGGGGCCGCGCTCGTCTGGGGCACGATCAACGCCGGGCGGGCCGCGAACGTCATCCCCTCCACGGGGGAGTGCCGCGGGACGCTGCGCATGCTCGACGCAGCGGCCTGGCTGACGGTCGGGCCGCTGCTCGAGGAGATCGTCCACGCGGTGGTCGAGCCCTACGGCGTCCAGGCGAAGGTCGAACGCGTCAAGGGCGTGCCACCTGTCGTCAACACCGCAGAGGGCATCGAGGCGTTCCGGCTGGCCTCGTTGGCGAGCGGGATGCACCCCGTGTCCACCACCCAGTCCCTCGGCGGCGAGGACTTCTCGTGGTATCTCGCCCACGCGACCGGGGCGATGGCCCGTCTCGGCACCCGTGCTCCCGGGGGTCCGACCTTCGACCTGCACCAGGGCGACCTCGTCGTCGACGAGGACGCCGTCGCGCTCGGCGCCCGGCTGCTCGCGTCCGTGGCGGTCCTGCGCCGTTCGGGGTCAGGGGACCACCAGCCGCTGGAGGCCACGTGAGCGAGTCGCGGACGACGGCCACGGATCCCGACGGCATCGACTGGCCGGCCCTGCACTCCGAGGCCCTCCGCATGGCGGGGCTCGCGTACGCGCCCTACAGCCGGTTCCCCGTCGGCGTGGCCGGCCTGGTCGACGACGGCCGGGTCGTCTCCGGCTGCAACGTCGAGAACGCCGCCTACGGAGCGACGCTCTGCGCCGAGTGCGGGATGGTGTCGCAGCTCCACGCGACCGGAGGCGGCGTGCTCCGCGCCGTGTGGTGCGTCGACAAGCACGGCGACACCCTGATGCCGTGCGGCCGCTGCCGCCAGCTGCTCTGGGAGTGCGGCGCACCGGACACCCAGCTCCAGACCCCCACCGGCATCCTCTCGATGCGCGAGGTGCTGCCGCAGGCCTTCGGCCGCGACGTGCTCGAGGCCGTCGCCCCCGTCGACTGAGCCTGCCCGACGTCGTCTGTCAGATTGCCGGTCGACGGCTCGCGGAGCGGCGTGTCGCAGCACCGCGACAGACGAAGTGGGGGTGGTTCCGGCCCTGCGATGATGTGCCGATGAGCGAACCCTTCGACGCCGTCGACGTCATCATCACCAAGCGCGACCGGCAGGAGCTCACGGACGACCAGATCAACTGGGTGATCGACGCCTACACCCGTGGCGCGGTGGCGGACGAGCAGATGAGCGCGCTGGCGATGGCGGTGCTGCTCAACGGGATGACCCGGCGCGAGATCTCCACGTGGACCGCGGCGATGATCTCGAGCGGAGAGCGGATGGACTTCTCGTCGCTCTCGCGCCCGACCGCCGACAAGCACTCGACCGGCGGTGTCGGAGACAAGATCACGCTTCCGCTGGCACCTCTCGTCGCCGTCTTCGACGTCGCGGTGCCCCAGCTGTCCGGCCGCGGTCTGGGCCACACCGGCGGCACCCTCGACAAGCTCGAGTCGATCCCCGGCTGGCAGGCGTCCCTGAGCAACGAGGCGATGATCCGGCAGCTCGAGGACGTCGGCGCCGTCATCTGCGCCGCGGGGTCGGGCCTGGCCCCTGCCGACAAGAAGCTCTACTCACTGCGCGACGTCACCGGAACCGTCGAGGCGATCCCGCTCATCGCCTCGTCCATCATGAGCAAGAAGATCGCCGAGGGCACGGGCGCTCTCGTCCTCGACGTCAAGGTCGGCACTGGTGCGTTCATGAAGAACCGCGACGACGCCACGGAGCTGGCACGGACCATGGTCGACCTCGGCACGGATGCCGGTGTCAGCACCGTCGCCCTGCTCACCGACATGTCGACACCGCTCGGGCTCACGGCCGGCAACGCCCTCGAGGTGCGTGAGTCGACCGAGGTGCTGGCCGGGGGAGGCCCTGCGGACGTCGTCGAGCTCACCGTGCGCCTGGCCGAGGAGATGCTCGAGCAGGCCGGCCGCGGTGGGCAGGACGTCGGGGCCGCTCTCCGCGACGGACGGGCGATGGACGCCTGGCGCCGGATGATCACCGCGCAGGGTGGCGACCCCGACGGCCCCCTCCCGGTCGCCGGCGACACAGATGAGGTGCGGGCTGGGAGCTCCGGCGTGCTGTCCACCCTCGACGCGTATGCCGTCGGAGTCGCGGCGTGGCGCCTCGGTGCCGGCCGGGCCCGCAAGGAGGACCACGTCCAGGCCGGCGCCGGCGTTGAGATGCACGCCAAGCCCGGGGATCCGGTCGAGCAGGGCGACCTGCTGCTCACCCTCCACACCGACACCCCGGAGCGCTTCGAGCGCGCCAAGGCGGCGCTGGAGGGAGCGGTCACCATCGCACCCGAGGGCACGCACGTCCCCCGCACGAGCATCGTCCTCGACAGGATCGCCTGATGACCGCCACGGCGGCCGTGACGCCGACCATCGTCGCCCGCGCCCCGAAGGCGCTGCTCCACGACCACCTCGACGGCGGTCTGCGGCCGGCAACGGTCGTCGAGCTGGCGGAGGAGTCCGGCTACGCCGACCTTCCCGCGACCGATGCGGACCAGCTCGGCCGCTGGTTCCGGGACGCCGCGGACTCGGGTTCGCTGGAGCGCTACCTCGAGACGTTCTCGCACACCGTCGCCGTCATGCAGACACCCGAGCAGCTTGCCCGGGTGGCCCGTGAGTGTGCTCTCGACCTCGCCGCCGACGGAGTGGTCTACGCCGAGTCCCGCTTCGCGCCCGAGCAGCACATCACGGCGGGCCTGTCGCTCGAGGAGGTCGTCGAGGCCGTCCTCGCGGGGTTCCGGGCGGGCGAGGAGGAGGCGCGCGCGGCCGGCATCCCGATCCGCATGGTCACGCTCCTCACCGCCATGCGCCACGCGGCGCGCAGCCGGGAGATCGCCGAGCTCGCGGTGCGCTACCGCGACGACGGCGTCGGCGGGTTCGACATCGCAGGCGCCGAGGCGGGCTTTCCTCCCACCCGCCACCTCGACGCCTTCGAGTACCTCCGCCGTGAGAACGCGCACTTCACGATCCACGCCGGTGAGGCCTTCGGGCTGCCGAGCATCTGGGAGGCGATCCAGTGGTGCGGTGCCGACCGGCTCGGTCACGGCGTGCGGATCGTCGACGACATCGCCGTGGACCACGCGGGGGCGGCGACCCTCGGTGGCCTCGCGGGCTACGTGCGGGACCGCCGCATCCCTCTGGAGATGTGCCCGAGCTCCAACGTCCAGACCGGAGCCGCCGACTCCGTTGCTGCACACCCCATCACATTGCTCAAGACGCTCCTGTTCCGAGTGACCGTGAACACCGACAACCGACTCATGAGCGGGACCTCCATGACCCGCGAGATGCAGCTCCTCGTCGACGAGGCCGGCTGGACGATCGAGGACCTCCGGTGGGCCACGATCAACGCGATGAAGTCAGCGTTCCTGCCGTTCGACGAGCGGCTCGAGATCATCGAGCACGTGGTCAAGCCCGGGTATGCCGCACTGGGCGCCCACGTCTGACCGCGCGCCGGTTGCGGGTCAGGCGGTCAGCGGCTGAGCGGGTCCACCGGGAGGAGGCGTGCCCGCAGCTGCTCCTCCCGCCACAACCGGTCGAGGTCGCGACGTCGGCGCTCGGCCACGACGGCGGCGAGCAGGAGCTCGGGATGCACACCGCCGGGCGGCGGTGGGCTGACGTGGGGGATCACCGCGGACAGCAGCTCGAGGCCGAGCCGATGTCGTGACTCGGGCATGAGCCCCGGCGCTCGGGAGAGGAACTGCCGCACCGCCACCGTGAGCCCCGAGGGGAGGGAGGAGATGTCGCACGAGCGTGCCCACGACTCCAGGGCGGGCGGCATCCCGGGCGGTGGGGCGAGCCGCAGCCTCGCCCGCTGCGACACGACGACCGTCCCTGCCGCCATGTCCCCGAGCCGCTTGGCCCGTGGGTGCACCACCGAGGCCACGAGGGCCGGGACACCGATGAGCAGGTATATCTCGACGTAGCCGACGAGCGCCCGGACGATCGCATGGCGCCCGGTCGCCGGCCCGCCGTCGTCACGGACGGCGCGCAGCCCGAGAGCCATCTTTCCCAGGGTCCGGCCGCGGGTCGCCGTCTCGACCATGGCCGGAACGCCGACGAGGACGAGGGTGCTGTAGACGATCGCGACGATCGTCACGAGGGCTTCGGAGGCGGCGCCGATGGTCAGTGAGAAGACGACGAAGCCGCCGATGAGCAGGGCGACCGCGACGACCACGTCGATGACCCCGGACGCCATCCGCGCCGCGACGCTCGCCGCGGGGACCTCAACGGCGACCCCTTCGCCGGTGACGAGGTCGTCACCGGCGTAGCTGCGGTAGCCGCCCGGGTCGCTCACGCGGCGATGCTAACCCGCGCCGCCGGACCCCTGGTGCGCGGCCGATCGCCAGCCGGCAGCGCGGCACCGCCGTGCCCGGGCACCGACCTGCCGCCGGTGGGCCGGATGCCGCGAGCTGCCGGCGGTTACGCTTCGCCGGTGGACCTCGACGCCTACCTCCTGGTGCATCAGCCGCAGTGGGCGCGCCTCGAGGAGCTCGCCGGGCGTCGGCGCCTGACCGGCGAGGAGGCCGACGAGCTGCTCGACCTGTACCAGCGGGTGTCCACGCACCTGTCCGTCGTGCGCTCAGCGAGCCCCGACCCCTCCGTCGTGGCCTACCTCTCGTCGGTGCTGGCACGCGCGCGGATCGCGTCAGCCGGCGCTCGCACCTCCACCTGGGCGGACCTCCGCGGCTTCTTCACCCGGACCTTTCCCGCGGCGCTGTACCGGACGCGGTGGTGGTGGGTGTCGACGGCCCTCGGCAGCATCGTCCTCGCGGCCCTCGTGACGTGGTGGGGTCTCGACAACCCCGAGGTGTGGACGAGCCGGATGACACCGGCCGAGATCGAGGCGTACGTCGGCACCGACTTCGAGAACTACTACTCCGAGTTCCCGCATGCGGAGTTCGGCACGCTCGTCTGGGTGAACAACGCCCGTGTCGCGGCCCTCTGCATCGCCCTGGGCGTCCTCGGCCTGCCGGTGCTCTACGTACTGGCGTCCAACGTCGTCAACGTCGGCGTGGCCGCGGCGCTCATGATCACCAACGACCGGGCCGGTCTGTTCTTCGGGCTCATCCTCCCGCACGGGCTGCTGGAGCTCACGGCAGTCTTCGTGGCGGCGGGAGTGGGACTGCGGCTCTTCTGGTCGTGGGTGGAGCCCGGCCCCATGGGGCGGCTCGAGTCCTTCGCCAAGGAGGGGCGCACGGCGATCGCCGTCGCCCTCGGGCTGGTCGTCGTCCTCCTCGTCAGTGGTGCCATCGAGGGCTTCGTCACGCCCTCCGGCCTGCCGACCTGGGCGCGCATCACCATCGGGGTCACCGCCGAGGTTCTCTTCCTCGCCTACGTGTTCGTCGTCGGACGCGCCGCCGTGCGGGAGGGTGTCACCGGTGACGTCCTCGCGCGGGATGCCGGTGACACCGCTCCCGTGACCGCCGCCTGACCGGCGGCAACCCCGGGTTCGCCCCACGTCAGAGGAGGCCCTGGCGCTTGAGCATGAGGTAGTGGTCGGCGAGGCGTACCGGTAGCTCGTCGGGCGGGGCGTCGAGGACGTCGACGCCGAGCTGGCCCAGGGCCGCGGCCGTCCTGCCCCGGAGGGCCATGGTGCGCTCGGCGGCCGCGGCACCGTAGACCGCGGCCGTGGTCGAGCGGGCCCCGCGCATGCCGGCCACGGCGGGGTCGGCAACCGACGCGACGACGACGCGGTGGTGGGCGGCGAGCGCCGGAAGCACCGGTAGGAGCCCCTCCTCGGCGGCCGAGGACTCCAGTGCGGTGAGCAGCACCACGAGTGCGCGGTGCGAGCCGAGCCGCATGACCTCGGTGGCGAGCGCCGACCAGTCGGCCTCGACGAGCCGGGCCTCGACAGGCGCCAGGGTGCTGATCGTGTCGTGGAGCAGGCGTGCTCGGTCGGTGCCTGACACCCGTGCCAGCACGACCCGGTCGCCCGCGAGCACCTGGACCCGGTCGCGCGCGTGTCCGGCCAGTGCGGTGAGCAGGAGCGCGGCGTCCATCGCCGCGTCGAGCCGGGGGGCGTCGCCGATGCGGCCGGCGCTCGTGCGGGAGGTGTCGACCACGAGGACGAGCCGGCGGTGCTGCTCGGGCTGCCAGGTGCGCACGACGAGGTCCCGTCGCCGGGCCGTGGCCCGCCAGTCGATCGAGCGCACGTCGTCGCCCTCGACGTAGTCGCGCAGGCTGTCGAACTCGGTGCCCTGACCGCGGGTCCGGACAGCAGCGCGACCGTCGAGCTGGCGGAGCACCGCGAGCCGGCTGGGCAGGTGACGTCTCGAGGGGAAGGGGTGGAGAGCCCGGACCGCTCCCGGCACCTCGAACGAGCGCTGGCGGGCAGCGAGCCCGAGCGGCCCGAGCACCCGCACGGTCACCCGGTCCGCCACACGGTCGCCGCGGCGGGTCGGCACGAGGTGGGTCGTGAGGCGCACCCGTTCGTGAGGGGGCACCGCGAGGTCGTGCACGGCGTCGACCGCACCGGCAGACGGCGGCCAGGCGTCCCGCAGGAGACCCCGGACACCACGGTCGGAGGTGTTGGTCACCCACAGCGTGCTCGTCGTCGCCTCGCCGAGCCGTACCGGCGCCGGCTCGTCGCGATCGAGGTGCAGCTCCGTCGGCCGGGTCGCGAGGACGAGGTCGAGGACGACGAGCAGGAGCACGACGAGGGCCCACCACCGGACCGTCGACGCCTGCGGCCACAGCGCCACCGGTGCCAGTCCCGCGAGGGTCAGCACCACCGTGCGCCAGGTGATCGCCATCAGCGCGGGACGGGCACCGACCCGAGCGCGCTGTCGAGCACGGCTGTCACGCCGACGCCCTCGAGCTCGGCCTCGGGCCGGAGCGAGAGGCGGTGAGCAAGGGTGGCGTGCGCCAGAGCCTTCACGTCGTCCGGCGTCACGTATGTCCGACCGGCCAGCCACGCCCACGCGCGGCTCGTCGCCATGAGGGCCGTCGCACCGCGGGGGGAGACCCCCAGAGCCAGCGACGGGGAGACCCTGGTGGCCCGGGCGATGTCGACGACGTAGGCCGCCACCTCGTCGGAGACCGACACCTCGCGCACCGCCGTCACCCCTGCGTCGAGATCGGCGACGGTCGCCACCGGGCGGATGCCCGCCGCGCGCAGGTCACGGGGGTCGAACCCGGAGGCATGCCGGCGGACGACCTGCACCTCGTCGGACCGCTGCGGCAGTGGCAGAACGACCTTGAGGAGGAACCGGTCGAGCTGTGCTTCGGGGAGGGGGTACGTCCCCTCGTACTCCACTGGGTTCTGGGTCGCGGCGACCATGAAGGGTGAGGGGAGCGGGTGCGGGTTCCCGTCGATGCTCACCTGGCGCTCCTCCATCGACTCCAGAAGGGCGGACTGGGTCTTCGGGGGGGTGCGGTTGATCTCGTCAGCGAGCAGGAGGTTGGTGAAGACAGGGCCCTGGCGGAACGTGAAGTCGCTGGTGCGGGCGTCGAAGACGAGCGAACCGGTGAGGTCACCGGGCATGAGGTCGGGGGTGAACTGCACCCGCTTGGTCTCCAGGTCCAAGGACGCCGCGAGGCTCCGGACGAGGAGGGTCTTCGCGACACCCGGCACCCCCTCGAGGAGGATGTGCCCCCGGCAGAGAAGCGCGACGAGCAGCCCGGCAACGGCGGCGTCCTGGCCGACGACGGCCTTGGCGACCTCGGCGCGGACCGCGAGCAGCGCCGATCGGGCGCGCTCGGACTGCGGGCCTTCGGCCTGCTGGCCACCCGGGCCGGTCGTGGGGTGCAGGGTGGATGAGTGGTCCGTCATGGGCGGTGGGTTCTCTCCTCGAGGTCGGTGAGCTGCTGGGCCAGGTGGATGAGGGAGGCGTCGTCGTGCGGGGTCGGCCCGAACAGGATGGCACCGACGTCGGCGGGCTCGCGGCCGGCCGTGGTCGAGACGGCATGAACCAGGGTCGTCGGGGCTGCACCGGGTGGCACGGCCAGCCGGCGGGACAGCCGTGCCGCGGTTCCCGCTCGGAGGACCTGAGCTGCCCTGCCGCGGTCACCCGCCCGACGGTAGAGACGCCCGCGGCTCTCGGTCGTCTCGATGGCGCGCACGACGACCGGCAGTGGCTCGCGCACCAGCCTGCCCAGGCGACGGCCGCGGGAGAGGGCGAGCAGGACGACGGCGAGACCGACGACCGTCACCGCCGGCCCGGTCCACCTCGGCCAGAGCGGCTCCGACCCCTCGCCCCCGCCCAGAGGGCCGGGCGCGGTGAGGTCGCCTTCGCCCGGCTGGTACCAGAGGAGGCGCGGTGTCGCTCCCAGGGACCGGAGGGCGACCGCGGCGTTGCTGTCCTGTGCGACGAGCTCGTTCGTCCAGGACGGCCCGACACCCACGATGACGGTTTCGGGCCTGTCGGTCGTGGACGGCAGCTCGAGAAGACCGCTGCCGTAGGCCCCGTCCGGCGCCGGCTCGCCGGTCGTGCTGTCCGGCTCCGGCAGGTCGAAACAGCGGGTGGCCCCGTTGAGCGGCGAGCCCTCATGAAGGAGGTATCGCGTGTCGAGGACGCTCACGACGTCGGCGTCCCGGGCGACCTCCGACGAGCAGCGTGCCACGAGGCCCTCGGCGGAACCGGGGAAGGATCCCAGGGGCAGACCCATCAGCATCAACTGCTCCGACGTCACACCGACCAGGACGAGACGCCCGGCGGTCTCCGAGGCGTCGGCCAGCCGTCGCGTAGCCCCGGGGCCGAGGTTCACGGGTTCCGCGAGGAGCACCGTCGTCGAGGGGTCGGGGGCGGTGGCCTCCAGCGCGCCGATGGAACGCACGACCTCGACGTCGACCCCCTGGTCGCGCAGCACCTCAGCGAGAGCCATGCCGCCCTCCCTGCCCGCACCCTCGGGGTCGAGCGGCGCGGTGGGCCGTGTGGCCGAGAGCGCGAGCAGGACGAGGAGAGCCACGCCCAGGAGCACGACACCGACGTATGCCGTGACACGCCGGACACGGGGGTGGCCCCGCCACTCGGTGCTCGAGGAAGCCGTTGTGTCCGTGCGGTCCTCGGTCCTGACCCCGGTCACCGCGGGCGCCCGCGGGCCGTCACGCCGGCCTCGGGTAGCAGCGGCCGAGTGGCGGCGAGGTCCGTGTCGAGCGCGACGACGGCTCGCGCGGCATCCTCAGCGGCGGCCCGTCGGCCGTAGCGCACGGCGTCGAACGTGTCGGCGGCCCACGCCAGCCGAGCGGCGTCGGTGGGGAACACCGGCGCCAGTGCCACGGCGACCTCATGGGCCGTGCGTCCCGGCAGGTCGTCGAGGAGGGTGCGCTCGACGGCGGACCGGGCGAGCGCACGGTAGCCCTCGAGCACGGCGGTGTCGGCATCGCCGCTCGCCAGGGCTGCGGCAGCGGAGGCCCGGTGTTCCGCGGCGCTGCGGGCCGGGCCCTCGTGGACCGGGCCGGCGCCGGTGACCGTCATTCGCCGTTCGGCTCGCAGGGAGCGCAGGACGACCATGGCCACCACGGCCAGGCCCAGCGCCGCGGCCAGCCAGATCGTCCAGCCGGGAAGACCACCGGTGCCCTCCGAGCCGGAGAGGAGCCGTCCGAGCCAGTCCCAGAGCCGTTCGAGGAGCCCTTCCGGCTCCCGGTAGACCGCCTTGCGAAGCTCCTCCTCGAGCCAGTCGCGGGCCTCGGGGGAGGTGGGGTCCAGGGGAGGGTCGAGTCGCACCGGTCAGTGCGCCCGGGCGGCAGCGGGCCACGGGGCCGGTCCGCCCTGCGACGCCGCGTGGATGAGCTGCACGTCGAGGGCCTCACGGCGGATCCGTTGGTCGACGACCATCAGTGCGTCCACTCCGGCGGAGAACGGCGTCGTGATGACCCCGCTGATGAGGGTCGCGATGCCCCCGAGCACCGCCTGCCACATGAACATCTGCTCCTCGCCTCCGGCCGCGATGACGGCCACCAGACCGAGGACCGCGATGGGGACGGTGACGAGCTGAGCTGCGAATCCGACGAGGATGGCTGTGAGGAGGCGGATGCCGAGGATCCGCCAGAACGGTGTCCCGGAGGTGAGCCGCCAGGAGCGTGCGAACGCGCTCCCGACGCCGCGACCCTCGAGGACGATGACGGCCGTCACGAAGGCGAACCGCGTCCAGAGCCAGAGGTAGAGCAGGACGGCGAGCAGCACCGCGAGCAGCAGGGCGAAGACCGGCCCGACGCTCGCGTCGCCGACGACGAGCCAGGCGATCGGCGGACCGAGGACGACGCCGAGGAGCAGGAGCGCCCCCAGGAGCGTCACGAGCACGGCACCCGCCACGGCAGGCAGACGGCGCTTGGTGCCGTCCCACGTCTCCTCGATGCCGACCTTTCGCCCGAGCACCGCCTGACCGATGACATAGGCCAGGAAGCCGGTGAGAGCGACGGACGAGATCAGGGAGCCGACGCTCGGCAGGTAGGTGCCCAGGAGGCCGAGGCCGCCGATGTCGTCGCTCTCCAGGGACGTCGTGTCCTTGCTCGCCACCCACGCGCCGAGGGCGGTCGCTGGGACGAGGCAGACGAGCGAGGTGACGAGGGCCAGGCCCATCGTGGCGGCGACGTTCCCGCGGATCGCCTTGGTCACGGCCGAGAAGAGGTCCCCGAGCGCGAGGGGCCGCAAGGGGATGATCCCCGGCCGGAACTCCATGGACGCCAGGAACGGTCCGGGCGGTGGGGGTGCGGCATACCCGGGCGGCGGTGGGGGTGCGGCATACCCGGGCGGCGGGGAGCCGTACGCCGGCGGCTCCAGGTCCGGAAGAGGCGTCGAGCCGGGGGCGACCCACGGTCGTTCGCTCATGCCGCGTCCCCGTCGTCGACCACGCGAGAACCCTAACCGACCGCGCGTGGCCCCACGGAGAGCTCCCGCTCGAGCTCCCTCGCCCGCACGGCACGGGCACCGAGGGCGGTCTGCCGGCGGACGACCTCCGGCTCTGCCCGCAGGAGTGCCAGGCCGCGCCGGAGCAGGACGCCGGGTGGCTTGCGGTGTTCTCGGAGGTCGCGCACGAGGCGCCGGACGAACGTCACGGCCGGATGGTGATGCACGCACCAAGCGCTGTGGAGGACTCCCGCGACACCCAGCCGCTCGACGACCTCGGCGGCGAAGATCCCTTCGGCGAGGACGAGGTCGTCGGGTCGAGCGGTGAGCTCCCGGTGGCCCACGGCACGGCTCGTGGAGATGTCATAGACGGGGGTGCGGGTGCTGCCGGTGTCGACGAGCTCGTGGAGCGAGGCCACCGCCCGGTCCGCGTCCCAGCTGGCGGGGTGGTCCCAGTCGACGATCCCCAGGTCCTCCCTGCGCGGCACCAAGGGGTCGTCCTCGTCGCGGTAGAAGTCGTCGAGCCGGAAGATGGGCCAGCCGTGGGCGGTGTGGAGCCGTGCCGCGAGGCGGGACTTCCCGGCACCGCTCGGGCCGGCGAGGACGACGACCCGCTGCCGCATCGGGTCGTGGGCGGTGCCGGCCGGGGAGTCGCCCGTCGCGTCGTCGCCCACGGCTCGGAGTCTAGGGATGCCGCGTGGTGCCGCGGTGGCCGTCTTGCGGGGAGGGGGAGTCGTCAGCGCGGACCGGGTGCTGTCAGTTCCATCCTCGCCGTCGGAGGCTCAGCGGCCCTTGGGGTGCCAGACGGTCTTGGTCTCCAGGAAGGCGGTGAGTCGGGAGAGGTCGGGGGTGGCCGTGAAGTCGGGTTCCACAGCCTCCGTGCCCGTGCCGGCGGGGCGGCGGACGCGCTTGAGGTTGTCCGCGGCGGCCAGCTCGAGGCCGCCCCAGTCGACGCCGTCGGCTCCGGCGGCCCCGGTGAGGTCGATGGCGTTGACGTCACGATGGCTCGCCAGCCACGGCGCCACCTCGGCGGTCCGACCGGTGATGATGTTGACCACGCCTCCCGGGACGTCGGAGGTGGCCAGGCACTCGGCGAGCGTGATGGCGGGAAGCGGTCGCTCCTCGCTGGTCAGCACCACCGCGGTGTTGCCCGACACGATGACCGGGGCCACGACCGACACCAGGCCCAGCAGGCTCGACGCCTGGGGTGCGAGCACCGCGACGACGCCGGTGGCCTCGGGGGCCGAGATGTCGAAGAACGGGCCGGCGACCGGGTTGAGGCCGCCGAGCACCTGGGTGAACTTGTCGGACCACCCGGCGTACCAGACCCACCGGTCGATGGCCGCCGACACGGTCACCTCGGCCTGGGCAGCGCCGACGCCCTCGCTGTTCCGGACGTCCTGCACGAGCTGCGCCCTGCGGGACTCCATGACCTCGGCCACGCGGTACAGCACCTGACCACGGTTGTAGGCCGTTGCCGCCGCCCAGCCGGGCTGGGCCTTGCGCGCCGCGACGACGGCATCCCGGGCGTCCTTGCGCGAGCCCTGGGCGGCGTTGGCGAGGAACGTCGGTGGGCGAGAGGAGGACCCGCGACGGGCAGCGGGAACGTCGGTGTGCGGGAGGAGGAGCCGCGACGGGCAGCAGCACCGGTCGGCGCGGCATACACCTCGTAGGAGCGCCCGCTCTCGCTGCGCGGGAACTTGCCGCCGATGTAGAGCTTGTAGGTCTTCCGGACGTCGACCCGCGTGCTCATCCCTGGCCGCCCGTCGTCACGTAGGCCTCGAGGCCGTGGCGGCCACCCTCGCGTCCGTAGCCCGACTCCTTGTAGCCGCCGAAGGGCGAGCTGGGGTCGAACTTGTTGAACGTGTTGGCCCAGACGACCCCAGCCTTGAGCTGGTCGGCCGTCCACAGGATGCGGCTGCCCTTCTCGGTCCAGATGCCGGCGGACAGCCCATAGGGCGTGTTGTTCGCCTTGGCGACGGCCTCCGCGGGGGTGCGGAAGGTGAGCACCGAGACGACCGGGCCGAAGATCTCCTCCTGCGCGATGCGGTGGGTCTGGCTGACGCCACTGAAGACGGTGGGACGGAACCAGAAGCCGTTGGTCGGCAGGTCGCAGCCGGAGTCCCAGCGCTCCGCTCCCTCCGCCTCCCCGACGGCCACCATCTCCTCGATGCGCTCCAGCTGCTTGCGCGAGTTGATGGCGCCGACGTCGGTGTTCTTGTCCATCGGGTCCCCGACGCGCAGTGTCGCCAGGCGGCGCTTGAGTCGGTGGTCGAGCTCCTCGGCGATGTTCTCCTGCACGAGGATCCGGCTCCCGGCGCAACACACGTGCCCCTGGTTGAAGAAGATGCCGTTGACGATCCCCTCGACGGCCTGGTCGATGGGGGCGTCGTCGAAGATGATGTTCGCCGCCTTGCCACCGAGCTCGAGGGTGGCCTTCTTCCTGGTGCCGGCGATGGATCGGGCGATCATCTTGCCGACGGCCGTCGAGCCGGTGAACGCGAGCTTGTCGATGCCGGGGTGGTCGACGATCGCCTGTCCGGTAGGCCCGGCGCCGGTGACGATGTTGACGACGCCCGGAGGGAGGTCCGCCTGGCGGCAGACGTCGGCGAAGAGCAGTGCGGTGAGCGGAGTGGTCTCCGCCGGCTTGAGGACGACGGTGTTGCCACATGCCAGCGCCGGCGCGATCTTCCACGAGAGCATGAGCAGCGGGAAGTTCCAGGGGATCACCTGGCCCACGACGCCGAGCGGCCGGGGCTCCGGTCCGAGGGAGGCGTGGTCGAGCTTGTCGGCCCAGCCCGCGTGGTAGAAGAAGTGCGCCGCGGCGAGGGGGAGGTCGACGTCGCGCGCCTCCTTGATCGGCTTGCCGTTGTCCAGGGTCTCCAGGACGGCGAACTCACGGGCGCGCTCCTGGAGGATGCGAGCGATCCGGAAGAGGTACTTGCCGCGGTCGGCGCCGCTCATCCGTGACCAGACGCGGGTGTATGCCGTCCGCGCGGCTCGCACGGCGGTGTCGACGTCGTCGTCACTCGCCTCCGAGACCTCTGCGAGCACCTCCTCGGTGGCGGGGTTCACCGTCTTGAACGGCGTCCCGCCGGTCGCCTCGACGAACTCTCCACCGATGAACAGCCCGTAGCTGCTCGCGATGTCGACGACGGCGCGCGACTCCGGAGCCGGTGCGTACTCGAAGGGGGACATGGTTCTCGTTCCTCGATCCGTGGGCCGTGGTGGCCGGTCAGTAGAGGCTGGGGGAGTCGTCGGCGATGTAGTCAGCGCCGGAGTACGCGCCGGTCCTCAGGCGCTGACGCTGGAGGAGCAGGTCGTTGAGCAGGCTGGAGGCCCCGAAGCGGAACCAGTGGTTGTCGAGCCACTCCTCACCGGCCACCTCGTTGACCGTCACGAGGAACCGGATGGCGTCCTTGCTCGTCCGGATGCCGCCGGCCGGCTTGACCCCGACCATGTCACCGGTGGTGTCGCGCCAGTCGCGCACCGCCTCGAGCATCACGAGGGTGACCGGGAGCGTCGCCGCCGGCGAGACCTTTCCGGTCGAGGTCTTGATGAAGTCGCCGCCGGCGAGCATGGCGAGCCACGAGGCGCGGCGCACGTTGTCGTACGTGACGAGCTCCCCCGTCTCCAGGATGACCTTGAGCCGGGCGTCGCCGCAGACGGCCTTGACGTCCGCGATCTGGCGGAACACGGTGAGGTGGTCCCCGGCGAGGAAGGCGCCACGGTCGATGACCATGTCGATCTCGTCCGCTCCCGCCGCCACGGCATCCTTGGTGTCGGCCAGCTTGACCGGGAGGCTCGCCCGCCCGCTGGGGAACGCCGTCGCCACGGCGGCCACCTTGATGTCCGCGGAGCCGAGGGTCTCCTTGGCCACGGCGACCATGTCGCCATAGACGCAGATCGCCGCCGGACGTGGTGTGCTCGGGTCGCTCGGGTCGGGGACGAGTGCCTTGGTCGCCAGGCCGCGGACCCGGCCCGGGGTGTCGGCGCCCTCGAGCGTCGTCAGGTCGATCATCGAGATGGCGGTGTCGATGGCCCACGCCTTGCTCGTCGTCTTGATCGACCGGGTGGCGAGCGAGGCGGCGCGCTCCTCACAGCCGACCTGGTCGACCCCCGGAAGCCCGTGGAGCCACGAGCTCAGGGCGCTGTTCGTCAGGCGGGAGACGCCGAGCAGGTCGCGCGCGCGCTCGGAGGGGGCCGCGGTGGTGGTGCTCACCCGGCGAGTCTACGGGCGCCGCCACCCGGCGGACACCGCGTGCTGGGCAGCACCCGGACCCGTGGGCCGGACCCCACGTGCTCCGGCGGCCGGCAGCTCTCACCGCTCACCGCAGGCGCGGACGACGGTGGGCTCACGTCCAGGTTCACGTCCAGTCGTCGGGCGGGGTGAACTGGCTCAGGGTGAGGGTCGCGCCCTGCGGGTCGCGGACGACGGCCTCCGCCGTGTAGTCCGTCTCGAAGGACCGCAGGACCCTGCCGCCGAGCTCGACCGCCCGGGAGGCCGTGGCGTCGCGGTCGGTGACGGTGAGAACGACGGCCCAGCCGGGCGGGTCGTCCCCGGCCGCGACGACGGCGCCGATGACGTCCTCGAAGCCCTCCGGGGCGTCGGCCTGGCGGGTGCGGATGCCGGGGTCGACGGTGGCCTCGAGGTGGTCGCCGTACCCGGGCACGATGATGGCCGTGGCCCACCCCTGGTCGACGAAGCGCCAGGGGAACAGCTCACCGTAGAAGCGCTGGGCCGCGTCGAGGTCGGCGGTGTGCAGGTTGCTGAAGTTCCACGACCCCGGCGCGTTGGTGAGCTGGGCCCCCAGGCGTCGACCCGCCTGCCAGAGCCGGATGTCGTTCCCCTCGGGGTCCCGGAGAGCGGCTCCACGGCCGGCGGTGCCGACGTCGGCCGGGGCCTGCACGAGGGTGGCTCCGAGCGCGACGGCCTTCCCGGCGCAGGCATCGGCGTCGTCGACGGCGACGTAGGTGCTCCACGACGCGGCTCCCTCGGCGACCTCGGCGAGACCAGCGACGTCCTTGCCGTCGAGCGAGGCGACGAGGTAACGGCCAGGCGCGTCGGGCGGCGTCGCGACACTGAAGTCCCAGCCGAGCAGGCCGCCGTAGAACTCGCGCGCCGCGTCGAGATCGGGCTGCTCGACGTCGACCCAGCACGTCACTCCGTGGGGGTAGGTCCGGTTCATGTCACGACGCTACGACCACCCGCTGACAACCCGTGAGATGCGCGCTCAGCGGGCCGGTGGCCGCCCAGGAGGCCGGTGGCCGCTCACCGTCGAGGTCGAGAGGAGGCAACACGCCGACCGCTCCGCCCGGGGAGTGTGCGTGTTGCCTGATCTCGACGAAGGTCACGGGGCGGTCGCCGCCTCCAGGTCCGAGCGGATGCCGGTCAGCCGGGCAGACGCCAGCTGACGGGCCGCGCGCACGTCCCCTCCGGCCACCGGCTGGACGACCTCCAGGTAGACCTTGAGCTTCGGCTCGGTGCCCGAGGGACGCACGATGATCCGCGAGTCGTCGGCGAGGTAGTAGCGCAGCCCCTCCGTGGGCGGCAGTCCGCCGTCACCTCGGGCGAGGTCGTCGGTCCTCACCACGTCCACCCCCGCGACACGGGTCAGCGGGTGGGCCCGGAGCCGGGCCATGACCCGGCCGATGGACGAGAGGTCCTCGACGCGGATCGCGAGGGCGTCGGTGGCGTAGACCCCGTGTTCACGGGCCAGGTCGTCGAGCCGGTCGGTGAGCGAGCGGCCCTCGGCGCGCAACGTCGCGACGAGCTCGGCGACGAGGAGCGCCGCCGAGACGCCGTCCTTGTCACGCACGCGCGCCGGGTCCACGCAGTAGCCGAGCGCTTCCTCGTAGCCGTAGCGCAGACCGGCCACCCGGCCGATCCACTTGAACCCGGTCAGCGTCTCCTCGTGCCGCACCCCGACGGCGCGGCACATCGCCGCGAGCAGCCGCGAGGAGACGATCGAGTTGGCGAACACGCACTCCGGGGAGTCCGCGACCACGCCACCGGCCGCACCCCGGGAGAGCACGTGCGACCCGAGCAGGGCACCGACCTCGTCGCCGCGGAGCATCCGCCAGCCACCCGGAGCGGGCACGGCGACCGCGCAGCGGTCGGCGTCGGGGTCGTTCGCGATGACGACGTCCGGCGAGGTCTGCTCCGCCAGCTCGATCGCCGCGTCCATCGCGCCGGGTTCCTCGGGGTTGGGGAAGGAGACCGTCGGGAACATGGGGTCGGGCTCAGCCTGCGACGCGACAGGGATCGGCGCGGCATACCCGGCATCGACGAAGGCCCGGCGCACGGTCTCCGACCCGACACCGTGCAGCGAGGTGTGGACGACCGTCACGTCGCGTGGCGTGGACGGGGACACCACCGTGACGACGTCGGCGAGGTAGGCGTCGAGCACCGAGTCGTCGAGCGTCTCCCACCCGTCGTCGGGAAGGAGCACCGAGGTCACCGACGCCACCCTCGCGATCTCTGCGGCGATGAGGCCGTCGACCGGGGGGACGATCTGCGAGCCGTCGCCCACGTAGACCTTGTAGCCGTTGTCCTCGGGCGGGTTGTGCGACGCGGTGACCATGACGCCCGCATCGGCACCGAGGTGCCGGATCGCGAAGGCAAGCACCGGGGTGGGCAGTGGGTGGGGGAGGACGACCGCCCGCCCGCCCATCCCGGTCACCACGGCGCAGGTGTCGCGGGCGAAGACGTCTGAGTTGGTCCTGGCGTCGAAACCGACGACGACGAACGGCTCGCGCTCCAGGGTCCTCAGGTATGCCGTGAGCCCGGCCGCCGCGCGGATGACGACAGCCCGGTTCATCCGGTTGGGCCCGGCCCCGAGGCGTCCGCGAAGGCCTGCCGTGCCGAACTCCAGGAGCCCGGACATCGCGTCGCCAAGCTCGGCCGCGGCGTCGACGTCGCCCGCCTCCGCGGCACCGGTGAGTGCCTCCAGCTGGACCCGCGTGACGGGGTCCGGGTCGTCGGCCGCCCAGGCCCGGGCCGCCGCGAGGAGCACGGCGGTGGGCGCGCGCCCGGCATCCCGCACGGCCGCCCTCAGATCCGGCCGACGACGTCGGCGAGCAGGCGACCACAGCGGTCGGCGGCCGCGCGTCCGGCCTCGAGGACCTCGTCGTGGTGCAGCGGCGTCTCGGAGTAGCCGGCGGCGGCGTTGGTCACGAGCGAGATCCCGAGGACCTCGAGTCCGCTCTGTCGCGCGGCGATGGCCTCGAGGGACGTGGACATGCCGACGAGGTCCCCACCGATGAGCTTGGCCATCCGCACCTCGGCGGGCGTCTCGTAGTGAGGCCCCCGGAACTGCACGTAGACCCCCTCGTCGAGGGTGGGGTCGATGGCCTTGGCGATGGCGCGCAGCCGAAGGGAATAGACCTCGGTGAGGTCCACGAACGTCGGTCCCTCGATGGGAGAGGTGGCGGTGAGGTTGATGTGGTCGGAGATGAGGACCGGTGTCCCCGGTGCCCACTCCGGGCGCAGGCCGCCGCAGCCGTTGGTGATGACGACGGTCGTGCACCCCGCTGCGGCCGCCGTCCGGATGCCGTGGACGACGGGCCGCACACCCTCACCCTCGTAGTAGTGGGTCCTCGTGCCGTAGACGAGGGCCCGGCGGCCGGTGCCCCCGATCGAGACCGACCGCATGACCCCCGAGTGGCCGGCGACCGCAGCCCTCCCGAAGCCGGGGACGTCGGTGTTGTGGATCGTCGCGAGGGTCTCACCGATGAGGTCCGCGCTGTCCCGCCAGCCGGAGCCGAGGACGAGGGCCACGTCGTGCCGGTCCGCCCCGGTCCGCTCCCGGATGACGGCCGCGGCCGCATCGGCCACGGCGAAGGGGTCGGTCGCACGGTCGTCGAGGTCGGTCGCGGCGGGGTCGGTCACGGCGGCAGCGTAGCGAGGGCGCGCGTAGGGAGAGCGGTCGCGGTGCTGAGGAGCCCGGCACGGACCGGGCGAAGCGTGCCGTCCACAAGCCTTGACTCTGCAAGTTGCAGGTGCAACTCTTGAGAGGTGCCTTCCCTCGCACATGAGCTGCACATCCTCGTCGCGGTCATGGACCGCCAGGCCGACGCCCTGCTCGCCCGCTCCGGCTGCGAGCTCAGCTATGCCCGCTTCCTCGTGCTGCTCCACGTGTCCGAGGCCGACGGAATGACGCAGCGTGACCTGGCCGGCCGCCTGGGCACGAGCGAGGCCGCCGTCTCGCGCATGGTCGCGGGGTTGGCGCGAGACGGCTACCTCGAGGTCGGCCGCGCCGTCGGCAACCGGCGCAGCCTCCGGCTCTCCGCGCGCGGCGGTTCCGCGCTCGCGGCCGCGGGGGAGGCGCTGGGCGACGGTTTCGACCGCCTGGTGCGTGCCACGGGCACCGAACCCGAGCGACTCGCGGCGACCGTCCGCCCCATCATCACTGCTCTCCAGGAGGTCTGAGATGCACTCATGGACCCTGCTCCTCGTGTCGCACGTCGCCGCGGCCCTCGCGAGCGTCGTTCTCGGCGGCTACCAGGTGTGGCGCCGCCCCAAGGGCGACCTGCGGCACCGCCTTCTGGGCCGCTCGTGGGCCGTCCTCATGCTGTGGACGGCGATCACCTCGTTCTGGATCCGGGACATCAACGAGGGCGCCTTCAGCTGGCTCCACGTGCTGTCGGTGGTCACGCTCGTCACGGTGACCCTCGGTGTGGTCAACGCCCGGCGGGGTGCCATCCAGGCACACCGCGGCAACATGGTCGGCAGCTGGCTCGGGGCGGTGGGTGCCATGCTCGCGGCCGTGGCGGTGCCCGGCCGGATGGTGCCGACGTATGCCGTGGCACAGCCCGGAGGGGCGCTCGCCTTCGGGGTGTCGGTAGTGCTCTGCACGGCGGTCCTCGTCGTCGTGGGGGCGTGGCTCGCGGCGCGGATCGACGGGCGGGCCCGCCGTGCCGACGTGCCGGCCGGGCTGTCGGCCTGAGCCGCACGGCGAGATTGTCCAAAGTTTGTCGAAGCAGGCGCATCCAACCCACGGGACCTGGCGGAAGTAGGGGTGTCAGACCTCCTCCCGAAAGGACCCTTCCCATGCGACGCATCCTCCCCGTGGCCGCGGTACTCGCCCTGGCCCTCACGACCGCTGCCTGCGGCAGCAGCGATGACACCGACACGGCCGCCGCCGCCCCTGCACCGGCCACGACCTCCGCCTCGCCGTCCACGTCGCCGACCGAGTCGATGGCCGCCGGGGACATCGTCGACACGGCTGTGGCCGCCGGCGACTTCACCACCCTCGCCGCCGCCCTCGAGGCTGCCGGCCTCGTGGAGACGCTCAAGGGCGCCGGGCCGTACACGGTCTTCGCCCCGACCGACGCCGCCTTCGAGAAGCTCCCGGCCGGCACGGTCGACACCCTCCTCAAGGACCCCAAGGGTGACCTGACCCAGATCCTCACCTATCACGTGGTGGAGGGCGAGGTCCTGGCTGCCGATGTCGTGAAGCTCGACGGGCAGAAGGTCGCGACGGTCCAGGGCGGGGAGCTCACGGTGAACGTCGACGGCGACGCCGTCTCCCTCACCGACGCGGCGGGTGGCACGGTGAACGTCACCGCCACGGACGTCGACGCGAGCAACGGGGTCATCCACGTCATCGACGGGGTGCTCATGCCGAAGTGACCTTCGGCGAGCGCCTCGGACCCTCGTCCGCAGCACTCCACTGCGGTGCCCGGTACGGATCCCTTCCGTGCCGGGCACCACTGCGTGCTCCGACGGCGATCCTTGGCTCATCCGCCCACGGCCAGGGCGGCGTCACCCCTCGGTGACAGCCGAACCGGGTCGCCGACACGGAAGCCCGTCACGTCGGTGTTGGGCACCTGCACGGTGACGAGGCCGTCGTCGGGGGTCCTCACGATGACGCGACCGTGGCCACCGAGGAAGCTGGCGCTGACGACGGATGCCGTCCCCTCGGCGTCGTGGGCGATGTGGACTCCTTCAGGCCGCACGAGCACGACCGCCTCAGGGCCGCTCGACGAGCCGGGCAGGAGCGGGACGGTGCCGCCGAGGAGGTGACCCGTCGAGCCCTCGATGCGGGCCGGGATGCGGTTGGTCAGCCCCACGAAGTCCGCGACGAAGGGGCTGCGCGGGGCGGTGTAGAGCTCGGCCGGGGGCGCGAGCTGCTCGAGCCGCCCCACGGACATGACACCGACGCGGTCGGCGACCGCGAGAGCCTCCTCCTGGTCGTGCGTCACGAAGAGCGTCGTCGTGCCGACCTCGAGCTGGATGCGGCGGATCTCGTCGCGCAGCTGGCTGCGCACCTTGGCATCGAGCGCGGACAGCGGCTCGTCGAGGAGCAGGACCTGCGGCTCGATCGCGAGCGCCCGGGCAAGTGCCACCCGCTGTTGCTGCCCACCGGAGAGCTGGTGCCGGAGAGCTGGTGCGCGTACTTCTCGGCGTGCGCGCCGAGGCCGACGAGGTCGAGCGTCTCGTCGGTCCGCGCGCGCCGCACCGCCCTGTCGCGGTTGCGCATCTCGAGCCCGAACTCGACGTTCTGGCGGGCGGTCATGTGCGGGAAGAGGCTGTAGGCCTGGAAGACCATCCCCATGTCCCGCTTGTTCGTCGGGACCCGCGTGAGGTCGCGGCCGCCCACCTCCACGCTGCCGGAGTCCGGGTCCTCGAGGCCCGCCAGGCACCGGAGCGCGGTGGTCTTGCCGCAGCCCGAGGGGCCGAGAAGTGCGACGAACTCACCCGGCTCGATGTGCAGCGTCAGTCCGTCGAGGGCGGCCACGCCCCCGTAGACGCGACGCAGGTCGGTGAGGTGGACGGCGCTACCCCCGCGGTCGACGGTCATCGGGCCAGCTCCTTGTCGTCGGACACGCGCCCTGCATCGGCGCTTGGGCGCCGGAGCCGGGCCAGAGGTGAGATGCCCGCGGGGCTCGTGCCGACGAAGGACAGGGCGAAGAGCACCGCGAAGCCGAAGGCCAGGGCAACGAGCCCGACGGCGACCGAGATCTTCGCGTCGGACTTGCCGAGCTCGAACATGGCGACCTGGAGGTTCTTCTTGCTGAACAGGTAGGCGATGGTGAACTCGCCGAGCACGAGCGCCACCGAGAGGAACGATGCCGACAGGACGGCCGTGCGGAGGTTGGGGAGCACGATCCGGCGCAGGACGGTGAACCAGCTCGCGCCGAGCGAACGGGCGGCCTCGGCGAGCGTTCGCACGTCGATGGCCCGCAGACCGGCGTCGATCGACCGGTAGGCGTAGGGCAGCACGAGGACCACGTAGGCGAGCCCGAGCCACAACACCGAGGAGCCCAGCAGGTAGTAGACCCAGGCGTACACCGGGGTGAGACCCACGACGAGGACGATGGCCGGCACGGTCAGCGGGAGCAGGCAGATGAACTCGACCGTGCGTGAGAGCCCGGGAAGGCGGAGGCGGACCCACGTCATGGTGGGCACGAGGAGCGCGAGCATGAGCACGACGGTGATGACGGCGAGGCCGACCGATGCCAGGAACCCCCGCCGGAGCACGGGGTACTCCACGGAGATCGCGTCGATGTCGAACAACCGTCGCCAGGTGTCGGCGGAGCGCCCGGTTCCTCCCGGGCCCTGGGTCGTGAACTCGAAGGCGCCCAACAGGGGGAGGAAGAAGAACACCACGGCCGCCCCGATGACGAGCCAGCGCAGGACCGTCTGCCGTCGTCGCACCGCGGCACGCTGGCCGGTCACCGGGGCATCCAGCGGCTCGAGCGCTTGTCGAGCCAGGCGTAGGCCGTCATGACGACGGCGACGACGACGATCATCGCCAGGGCCATCGCCTTGCCGACGTTCTCCTGGCCCAGGATGACCTCGGAGCGCAGCGACCCACCGATGAGGAGCGGGAGCAGCGGAGACGACTGCGACACGAGCGCCGCCGCGGTGGCATACGCCGAGAAGGCGTTGGTGAAGAGCAGCAGGGTGGCACCGACGAAGGACGGGAAGAGGATGGGGCCCGCGACCCGCCGCCAGAAGGTCCACGTCGAGCCGCCCAGGGTCTCGGTCGCCTCGCGCCACTGTGGCCGCAGCCCCTCGACGGCCGGGAGGAAGACGATGAGCATGAGGGGCACCTGGAAGTAGAGGTAGACGAGCATGAGGCCGGAGTTCCACTCGTAGAGCCACAGACCCGTCCCCGGGTCGACTCCCACCCCGCGCAGCCACACGCTGATGAGACCTGTCGCGCCGAAGGAGGCGATGAAGGCGAACGCGAGCGCCACTCCGCCGAACTGGGCCAGCACCCCGGACAGCGAGGTGACGAACCGCTTGGTGACGCCATCCGCCTTCGCCGTGCTCACGGCATACGCCAGCACGGAACCGAGGACCGCGCCGACCGCCGCGGTGACGGCAGACAGGACCACCGACTGGCGCAGGGCGCGGACCACGACCGGCTCGGAGAGGGCCGAGAGGTTGTCCAGGGTGAAGCTGCCGTCGTCGTCGAGGAACGCGCCGACGAGGACGACGAGGGTCGGGATGAGCAGGAAGACGGTCGTGTACGCGAAGAACGGGACGACACCGAGGAGGGCACCCGATGGCCGCCGGCCACCGGGTGCCCTCCTCGGAGGGGCATCAGCCAACGGCGTTGGCCCAGTTCTCGGCGAGGTAGGCCTTGCCGGCGTCGGAGTCCGCCTGGGTCGGGACCACGGCCGTGCCCTCCACGGGCGGGAGTGCATCGGCCGCAGCGCTGTCGAGCGTGCCTGCGGTCTTCATGGCGTCGAACCGAACCGGACGGGCGCCGCCCTTGAGCCACAGGTTCTGGCCCTCGTCGGAGTAGAGGTACTCCTGCCACAGCCGAGCCGCCGCCGGGTGCGGCGCGTCGGCGTTGACGGCCTGGTAGTAGTAGCCGGCCACGACGGCCTCCTTGGGCACGAGGACCTTCCAGGTCGGGAGCTTGGCCGACAGGCTGGCGTTGAGGTAGTCCCAGTCGATGACGAGCGGCGTCTGGCCCGACTCCACCGTGGCGGGCGTGGGGTCGACCGGGAGGAAGTTGCCGGCGTCGTTGAGCTGCGCGAAGAAGTCGACGCCCTTGGCGAGGTCACCGGCCGTGCCGCCCTGCGCGATCGAGGCCATCTGGACGCCCGCGAAGGCGGCGCCGGCCTCGGTCGGGTTGCCGTTGAGGGCGACCTTGCCCTTGTAGTCGGCCTTGAGGAGGTCGGCGACCGTCGTCGGGGCGGGGACCTTGGCCGAGTCGTATCCGATGCTCATGTAGCCGCCGTAGTCGTTGACCCACGTCCCGTCGGCGTCCTTGAAGTCGGCCGGGATGTCGTCCCACGTCGCCACCGTGTAGGGCGCGAACATGTCGGTGTTCGCGAGGGCGACCGCGGCGCCGAGGTCGAACACGTCAGGCGCCCCGCTCTGGCCCTTGAGCCGCTTCGCCGTCGCGATCTCGTCGGCGCTGCTCGCGTCGGGCTGGTCGCTCGTGACGGTGATGTCCGGGTACTTGGCCTGGAAGCCCTTGATGACCTCTCCGTAGTTCGCCCAGTCCGGCGGAAGGGCGATGACGTTGAGGGCACCCTCCGCGTTCGCGGCGCTGACGAGCGCCTCCATGCCGCCGAACGCCTCCGCGGAGGTGGCCGTCTTCGCGTCGACGGCGCCGGACCCCGTCCCGGAGGCCGCAGGGCTCTCGTCGTCGCTGGGCGGCGCGCAGGCCGCGATGGCCAGTGCGGCCACGCCCGCCACGGCGAGGATGCCTGGGCGGCGTGTGAAGCGTGCTGTCATGTCCTGACCTCCGGTTGTCTGCGGCTCGCGCCGCGGGCGGCTCGGTGGAGCCCTTCGCGCACTCTAGGGACCGCCGTGGTCGCGCGCAGCGCGGCAGCGACCGTTGGACCGCCCGCAACCAAATCGTGACCGAAAAGGAGGTTTGGGTCGGCGAGGAGGTCGTGAACTGCGCGGATGCCGGCCCGCGAGGATCCAGCCCCACGACGGTGCGTTCGGCCGGACCCGACGTCGCGCCGTGACCAGTGCAGTCAGTCGAGGTGCTCGAGACGTGGCCAGAGCTGGGACCAGGGCACCACGGGGTCCCTGCACACCGCCACGGGGGCCTGCTGCTCCTCGTTGTCGACAGCCAAGCCGTTGTCGAGCCTGCTCACGACCTCGCACGAGGTGAACAGGTCCTGGACCAGCGGCGCCTGGTAGCCGACGAGCACCGCCGTGCGCGTGCCGTCGGGCGGGCCCGGCAGGGTGCCCAGGTGGTTGTGGCCGCTGTGGGGCACGGGAAGTCCCAGCGGCGTGCCGAACCGGTCGACGGCCCCCGCCTCGCCGTAGTTCGAGGTGAGAACGACCGTCTCCGGGTCGTCGGCGACCCTGACCGCCTCCGCGATGCCGTCGACGTACTCGGGCCACCCCACCTGGTCGGCCGCCAGCACGTTGATGTCCGGCACCGGGGTCCGGCCGAGCACGGACACGGGCAGGACGGGGAGCGCGAGAACGGCCGAGACGACCCCGTTCAGGACGACGGCCCCCACGACGAGAGCCCGACGCCCCGCCCGCTGACCGACCCAGAGCGACACCGGAACGCACCCGGCGGCGTACAGCACCTCGAGACTCGCGACGGGGTAGTGCGCCTGGGCTCCGGTCCCGAGGGTGAAGGCGACGACGACAGCCGTCCACACGAGGACCCAGCGGGCGCGCCGCAACCGCCAGGCCTGGACGATGCCGGCCAGCCACACCGGCACGAGCAGCGGGCCGATGGCGACGAGGAGGATGAGGGGGAGGGTCGCCCGCACGTCATCCGCGTTCGACTCCGAGAGTGCGGCGCCCATCGCGAGCTGCGGCCAGCCGTTCGTCGCCTGGTAGACGACGTTGGGCGCCGCGAGCACTCCGGCGACGACCGCTCCCAGCCACGGCCACCGCGTGCGCAGCGGTTCTCGCGGACCGAGCACGGCCAGGCCGAGGACAAGACCGACCAGGAGCAACGGGACGAGAAGGCGGTTCCACGTCGCCGCACCGGCGAGCGCCCCGGCGAGCAACCACCAGCGCGGGTCCGACCGGAGGGCGACCAGCGCGGTCAGCACGACTCCCAGCGTCAGCGGTAGGTCGATCGTCGAGGTGAGCAGCACGTGGCCGAGCGCGAGCGGCAGCCCGGCGAAGGCGCCACCCCACGCGGCGAGCGCCACGGCTCGTCGATCGCCGCCGAGCTCGCGCGCGAGAAGCCCCAGGAGCACCACGGATGCTGCGCTCGCCAGATGAGCCCGAGGAGCACCACGGATGCTGCGCTCGCCAGAGTGGCGGGAAGGCGCACGGCCCAGGGCTCGTCCGCGACGACGGCGGTGACCGTGCGGGCCAGCCAGGGCGTGAGGGGCGGCTGGTCGACGTACCCCCATGCAGCAGGCAGCATCCGGAAGTACAGCTCGTCCCGATGGAACCCGTAACCGACGCTGGCGATGGTCAGCACGACGGCCTGCGCGGTGGCCGCGATCAGCGCCGGGACGACAGAGACCCCCGGGGTCGGCGACCCGTCCGTCGAGCGTCCGTCGGCGGGGCCCATCTCGTCCTCCGTGGGTCGATCCGATGGCGGACCGGTCGCCGTGGCGCCCCGGCTGCGCGCGGGGCACCGGCCCATCGTGCCGTGTCCTCGCGCACTCGTGCCAATGGTTGGATTGGGGTCGTGAGCGTGAGGTCGAGCAGGGTCGTCATCCTCGGCGGTGGGCCGGGGGGTTACGAGGCGGCCCTGGTCGCGGCCCACCTCGGCGCCGAGGTGACCGTCGTCGAGCGTGACGGGCTCGGTGGAGCCGCCGTGCTCACCGACTGCGTGCCGAGCAAGACCCTCATCTCGACCGCGGACTACATGAGCGAGTTCGAGACGGCCGCGGAGCTCGGCGTCCATCTCGAGGACGCCGAGGGCGACGAGGTGTCCGACGCCGTCGCCGAGCTGGGAGAGGTCAACAGGCGCGTGCTCTCACTGGCCGCCGCGCAGAGCGCCGACATCGCCACGCGCCTCGCCGAGGTGGGCGTCCGCGTGCTGGCCGGCCGGGCCACTCTCGCCTCACCGACCGAGGTGCGGACCGAGACGGCCGAGGGCGTCGAGGAGCTGGAGACCGACGTCGTGCTCCTCGCCACCGGAGCCACTCCCCGGGTGATGGACACTGCTCGTCCCGACGGTGAGCGCGTCCTCACGTGGCAACAGATCTACGACCTGAAGGCGCTGCCCGAGCGGCTCGTCGTCGTCGGGTCCGGGGTGACCGGGGCCGAGCTGGCGCAGGCCTACCTGGGCCTGGGTTCGGACGTCGTCCTCGTCTCGTCACGCGACCGCGTCCTGCCGGGCGAGGACCTCGATGCCGCCCAGGTCATCGAGGACGTCTTCACCAAGCGTGGGATGGAGGTGCTCGGGCGTTCTCGGATGGCGGCCGTCGAGCGCACGGCAGGCGGTGTCGTCGTCCGGCTCGAGGATGGCCGGGAGGTGGTCGGGAGCCACGCCCTGCTCGCGGTCGGCTCCGTCCCGCAGACGGGCGGCATCGGGCTGGAGGAGGTCGGCGTCGAGCTGACGCCCTCCGGTCACGTCCAGGTCGACAAGGTGTCGCGCACGTCGGTCCGGGGGGTCTACGGCGCCGGCGACTGCACGGGTGTCCTTCCCCTGGCGTCGGTGGCGGCCATGCAGGGTCGGATCGCGATGTCGCACGCCCTGGGGGACGCGGTGGCGCCGCTCAACCTCGGGGTCGTCTCGGCGAACATCTTCACCGACCCCGAGATCGCGACGGTGGGGGTCTCCCAACGCGACGTCGACGAGCAGCGGGTCGACGCGGACGTGCTGACCCTTCCCCTGGCCCGCAACGCGCGCGCGAAGATGCTCGGCATCGCCGACGGTTTCGTCAAGCTCTTCGCACAGAAGGGGTCGGGTGCGGTCATCGGCGGCGTGGTCGTGGCCCCCCGGGCGTCCGAGCTCATCTTCCCGGTGACCCTTGCCGTGCAGCACCGGCTCAACGTCGACCAGGTCGCCTCGACGTTCACGGTCTACCCGTCGCTCTCGGGATCGATCGCGGAGGCGGCCCGCCGACTGCACGCGACCGACTGAACCGGCCGATTCGGGGTAGGTGGCGCACAGCCTCTGGTGCCACGCGGGTGTGCTCGGACGGGGTGGTCACGCTCGTGGTCGCGCCGTCCCTCCGGTCCACGGGGACGCGGTCACGAGGCAGGATGGGTCGTCGAGGTACGACCGTGAACCGAACAGGAGAAGACATGAAGGTGATACGCACCGCGGCCCTCGTCGCAGCGGCCGGAGCCGCCATCTCGAGGGCGAAGGACTACGCGCGCGAGAACCCCCAGAAGGCGTCGGAGACGATCGACAAGGCCGAGTCCTTCTTCCGTGGCAAGGCCGGTCCGAAGTACTCCGACAAGGTGGGCAAGGGCAGCAGCGCCCTCCGCAGGAGCCTGGGTCTCTCGGCCGGGTCGTCCACCGCGTCCTCGGCGCCCGCGACGACCCGCTCCGAGGACGGCACCACCTCGCCTTCGGTCCAGACGTCCGACGGCTCGTCGCCCACGACTCCGGCGGGCTACGACCCGTCCATCTAGCCGACGAGGCGCTACCGGAACCTCCGCCGGGCGTCGGAGGTTATCGAGACAACTCCGTCCACGAACACCGACGAAAGGACTGCCCGATGGCCAAGCTGAGCTCGAAGGCCCTCATCGCGATGGCTGGAACCGCGGCCATGAAGGCCCGCACCTACGCCCAGGAGAACCCGCACAAGGTCGAGCAGGCGCTCGGCAAGGTCGAGGGGACCCTGAGCCGCCGGACCGGCGGGAAGTACGACACCCACGTGGGCAAGGGAACGAGCGCGGTGCGCAAGGGACTGGGTCTGCCGGACGCCGCGGCTGTCCCAGGCAACCAGGCCGACCCCTACGGCGGCGCGACGACCACATCCTCGTCGGCAGCATCCCCGTCCACCCCGCCTCCGCCGCCCTCGTGGGCGGCCGGTACGGACGGCCCCGCATCGACCGCCGAGGACCGCCAGCCCGGTCACTCGCGTCGGGACGGCTCGTGACGGAGCAGCCGCTCCCCGACGGCCCTGGGATCCCCCCGGACCACGTGCCGACCACGCCGGACCCCGATGGTCCCGGCGGCGTCCCGGGCAGCACTCCGGATGCGCCGCCTCCGGATCCGGGCTCTCCGGGTCCGGTCGCGCCCAACCCGGCGCCCGGGACACCGGACGATCCGCAACCACGCCAGGACCCGTCCGGTCCCGGTCCGTTCACGCCCGGGGAGCCGACCGAAACAGGGTGAGCCGGGTCCGGAGGCCGCCGGCCCAGGCCCCACGAGCCGAGCCACCCCGGCGCTGATCCGACGAAGGCCCTCAGGCGTCCCGGATCTCGCAGAGCACGGCGCCGTTCGACACCGTGGCCCCCACCTCGGCCGACAGGCTCTTCACGGTCCCGGGCTTGTGTGCGGTGATCGGCTGCTCCATCTTCATGGCCTCGAGGACCACCACGAGGTCGCCCTGAGCGACGGTCGCGCCCTCCTCGACGGCGATCTTGACGATGGTCCCCTGCATGGGAGCGGTGAGGGAGTCTCCGGATGCCGCCGAGCCGGCCTTGCCGCCGCCTCCGGTGCGACGGGGAGCCTTCTTGCGAGGAACGCCTCCGCCGTTGCCGCTGCCGAGGGAGAGACCGCCGGGCAGTGACACGGTGAGGCGTTTCCCTTCCACCTCGACGACGACCGACTGGCGCTCCTCGACCTCGGGGACGTCCGCCGAGCCACCGGCATACGGGGGGATCGCGTTGTCGAACTCGGTCTCTATCCAGCGGGTGTGGATCGAGAACGCCTCGTGAGGGTCCGCCGGTGCGAAGGCGGGGTCGGCCACGACCGCCCGGTGGAAGGGTGTCACGGTGGGCATGCCGTCGATGACGAGCTCGGCGAGCGCCCGGCGGGCACGCTCGAGCGCCTGGGTGCGGTCCCGTCCGGTGACGACCAGCTTGGCGATCATCGAGTCGAAGGCGCCGGCCACGGTGTCTCCCTCGAGGAGCCCCGCGTCCCAGCGGACGCCCGGTCCCTGCGGGACAAGCATCTTCGTCACGGTGCCGGGTGCCGGGAGGAAGCCGCGGCCGGCATCCTCGCCGTTGATGCGGAACTCGATGGAGTGGGCGTGCGGCTCGGGGTCCGGGTAGTCGAGCCGCTCGCCGTCGGCGATGCGGAACTGCTCGCGCACGAGGTCGATCCCGGTGACCTCCTCGGACACCGGGTGCTCCACCTGCAGGCGGGTGTTCACCTCGAGGAACGAGATGTCGCCCGCCGGCCCGACGAGGAACTCGCACGTGCCGGCTCCCACGTAGCCGGCGGCTCGGAGGATCTCCTTCGACGCCCGGAGGAGCTCGGCGTGCTGCGCCTCGGTGATGAAGGGGGCGGGCGCCTCCTCGACGAGCTTCTGGTTGCGGCGCTGCAG